>Ga0116193_1004023_pt1 | contig 10382 bp, 11 predicted proteins | sample AD_UKC115_MetaG_FD_89892 | JGI IMG/M metagenome (GOLD analysis project Ga0116193, IMG submission 89892) | Active sludge microbial communities of municipal wastewater-treating anaerobic digesters from Hong Kong - AD_UKC115_MetaG | ecosystem: Engineered > Bioreactor > Anaerobic > Digestate...
AATCTCACTAATCGTGGGATTTTTTCTATTTACGGTCGTTTTTCGTCTTACGATTTGGTATAATAAGTGTATTAACTAGCGAAGAAATAAAGGGGAATTTCAGAAATGATTGCACTGTGGATTGTTATCGGTATTGTTGTGCTGCTGGGGCTGTTTTTGTGGATTACATATAACGGTCTTGTGACACTCAAAGTTCGTGTAGACGAAGCATGGAGCGACATTACTATACAGCTCAAGCGCCGTGCTGATCTGATTCCAAACCTGGTAAACACCGTCAAGGGTTACGCAAAGCACGAATCTGGCGTGTTTGAAGCAGTTACCGAAGCTCGTGCTGCGGTAGTAAATGCCAAGACGCCAAAAGATGCAGCAAAAGCAGACAACATGCTTGAAGGTGCGCTCAAAAGCGTATTTGCTGTTGCTGAAGCCTACCCCGACCTAAAGGCAAGCCAAAACTTTGTAGAATTGCAGCAAGAACTTGTTGACACCGAAGACAAGATTCAGGGTGCGCGCCGCTTTTACAATGCGGGTGTACGTGATCTTAATACCAAGATTCAACTGTTTCCAAACAACATTTTCGCTGGCATGCTTGGCTTTAAGCAGCGCGAGTTCTACGAGGTCGAAGAGTCAGAGCGCGCGACGGTTGAAAAACCAGTTGATGTGAACTTCGACAAATAATTTGCGAGCACTTGTAGGAGAATAACAAAAGCACATGTACGGAGCTATTGCTGCCAACAAACGAAATACCGTCCTGATTATGGCGGTATTTGTTGGGTTGATTGGTACAATTGGCTGGCTGGTTAGCTTGTATTTTGGCAATACGTCTATTACTTACTGGGTGATTGGCGTGTCGATTGTGTATGCGCTCATACAGTACTTTGCTGCAAGCAAACTGGCGGTTGCCGCTACAGGCGCGCAGGAAATTGAAAAGAAAGACAACCCACGACTATGGCGAATTGTCGAAAACCTTGCTATCACCACCGGTGAGCCAATGCCAAAAGTGTATGTGATTAACGACCCAGCGCCAAATGCCTTTGCTACGGGGCGTGACCCAAAGCATGCGATTGTGGCAGCCACCACAGGTATTATGGACGTCATGAGCGATCGCGAGCTTACGGCAGTAATGGCACACGAAATGGGGCACGTACAAAACTACGATATACGAGTGAGCATGATTGCATTTGGCTTGGTGAGCGCAATTGGTATGCTTTCGGATGTGGCGCTGCGCATGTTCTTTTTTAGCGGTGATAGTGACAATCGCAACGTAAGTCCGTTGGTGCTGATTGTGGGAGTCGTGCTGATCATATTGGCACCGATTATGGCGGCGCTGATACAAATGGCGGTGAGTCGTCAGCGTGAGTACCTGGCCGATGCAACTGGTGCCATGACCACGCGTGACTCAGAGGGCCTGGCCGATGCCCTAGAAAAACTAGAGCAAACAACACGACCTATGCAAAAACAAAGTTCGGCGGCAGCACATTTGTTTTTTGCAAATCCGCTCAAGCCTGGTGCTTTTGCCAATTTGTTTAGCACCCACCCACCTTTGCAAGATCGCATAGCACGGCTAAGGAACAACGCAGGAAAATTCTAATATGGCTAAGCAAAAAACCAAACAACCAGTCAAAAAACAAACGGTCTTAGGACGCATAAAAGCCGTGTGGCATAAACTCAGGGATCCACTTGTACTTCGTGTGAGGAAGCTCATGGCGCGTCGCCCTCATAGGTCTTTTCGGCTGACGCGCAGGCGAGATTACCGGCGCTCGCTTAAATTGCCAGGTTACTGGTCGTTTACAAATTTTGTGCGTGCAACACTATGGAAGTACAAAAAACTTTTTGGCGGGCTGGTGCTGGTATACGTTATTGTGACGATTGTTGTGACAGGTTTTGGTGCACAAGAATCGTATGCAAGTTTGTCTGATACTCTCAAGCAAACGGGCGGCGATCTGTTTAAGGGTAACTGGGGCGCCGTAGGCCAGGCGAGTCTGCTACTGGTGTCGTCGGTAACAACCGGGCTCACGCCAAACCTTACCGAAGCGCAATCGGTTTTGGCGGGGCTTGCAGCGTTTTTTTGCTGGCTGACCACCATATGGCTACTGCGCAACACTTTGGCGGGGCACAACCCAAAGCTACGAGACGGACTATACAACAGCGGCTCACCAGTGCTGGCCACGATACTGGTTGGATTTATCGTGACGCTACAGCTGCTACCGATTGCAATCGCGGTTATTATATATAGCGCTGCAAGTACATCTGGCCTGCTTGAAGTTGGCGTGAGCGCCATGTTGGTGTGGGCAAGCGTCATACTGTTTAGCTTGCTATCGATCTACTGGATATCGAGCAGTTTTATTGCAATGGTTATCGTGACACTGCCTGGCATGTACCCCATGCACGCTATTCGCACGGCGGGTGACCTGGTGGTTGGGCGCCGACTGCGCATGTTGCTGCGCTTGGTATGGCTTGGGTTTATTGTGGTGCTCACATGGGCGATTGTTGTAATTCCGATCATTCTCTTTGATGATTGGATCAAGCAACTAGTGCCCGCGATTAGCTGGCTGCCGCTAGTGCCACTAGTTATTATGACCATGAGTTCGCTGACGCTCGTGTTTGTGAGTAGCTACGTGTATTTGCTGTATCGGAGGATTGTAGATGACGACGCTGCCCCAGCATAGAGCCGCAGAACTTCGCGAATTGCTGAATACATATAATTATGAATACCATGTGCTCGACGCGCCATCGGTGAGCGATGCAGTATACGACGGTCTATTCAACGAGCTCAAAAAAATCGAAGCCGAGTATCCGGAGCTCGTCACGCCTGATAGTGTAACGCAGCGAGTGGGTAACGAGCTAAAGGGCGGGTTTACAAAAGTAGCCCATAGTGCGCGCATGCTGAGCTTGAACGATGTGTTTGATGCGGCTGATGTGGAAGCATGGGTGAAGCGTATGGATAAGCTGCTCCCTGGCAGCAGGCACGAGTTTTTCGCCGATGTAAAAATGGATGGCCTGGCCTGCGCGTTGGTGTACCAAGACGGCGTGCTCACACAGGCAATTACACGGGGCGATAGCTATGTGGGCGAAGATGTGACAAATAACGTCCGTACAATTGCGAATGTACCACTGCGCCTCAGAACCGAAAAAGGCTATGAAAATTTTTTGACTGGCCGCACAGAGATTCGTGGCGAGATTGTGATGCTCAAAAAAGATTTTGTAGCGCTGAATGAGCGGCGCAAAAAAGCCGGTGAGCCAGAGTTTGCTAATCCACGCAATTTGGCCGCTGGTACTATTCGCCAGCTTGATCCAAAACTTGTGGCCGAACGACCACTCACTTTTGTGGCGTATGATTTGCAGCGTGATGATCCAAGCGAGATTCCAACGCATATGTATGCCTACGAAGCATTGACTGCACTTGGGATTCGGCGCAATCAGCAGGCAAGTGTCTTTGCTAGCCTGGCCGACGTGATGCACTTTGTTGACGAATGGGGCGAGAAGCGCCACGATTTGCCATTTAATACCGACGGCCTAGTGATTAAAGTCAATGACCGTGCGCAGTATGCCGAGCTTGGAGTGGTGGGCAAACAGCCACGAGCAGCGGTAGCCTACAAATATGCTGCCGAGCAAGCAACCACAGTAGTAAAAGATATCGTGATTAGTATTGGCCGCACAGGCGCAGCCACGCCAGTTGCCGTGTTTGATCCAGTAGTAGTAGCGGGTAGTACCGTGCAGCACGCAAGCCTGCACAACGCCGACGAAATTGCACGGCTAGACGTGCGAATTGGCGATACAGTAGTGATTTTCAAAGCGGGCGACATCATCCCGCAAGTTGAAAGTGTGGTCACGGAGCTGCGACCAAAAGACGCTGTAGCTTTTGACTACAAACAAGCACTCGCCGAGCAATACCCAGAGCTTGAGTTTGAACGCCAAGGCAAAGACGTGGTGTATCGCGTCAAAGGATCCGACAGCGATCTGATCTTGAAGCGATCAGTTGAATACTATGCGAGCAAAGGCGCGCTTGACATTGACACATTGGGCGAAAAAAACGTCGTAGCGCTCGTAGACGCAGGGCTGGTCAAAGATATTGCCGATATTTATACACTGAGTGTCGATGACCTGCTAGGGCTTGATCGTTTTGCAGAAATTTCGGCGAACAAACTCATTGATGCCATACAGGCAAAAAAGACGCCGCCACTCGAAAAGTTCATACTAGGTCTTGGCATTCGCCATGTTGGTGCGCAAACGGCGATTGATCTGGCAAACAAATTCCAGTCTGTCGAAAATCTTGGTACCGCAACAATCGAACAGCTTGAAGAAGTCGATGGCGTGGGTAAAGTTGTAGCAGAAAGCATAGTGGCGTGGTTTGCCGACGAAGACAACGAAGCATTGCTCGAAAAGTTTACAAACCTTGGTGTGCAGCCACACTACCAAAAGAAATCTGGAAAACTCACCGGCAAAAGTTTTGTTGTTACTGGCACATTGCAAACCATGGGGCGCGACGTCGCGGCTGACAAAATTCGTGCGCTAGGTGGTATATTCCAGACCAGCGTGGGCAAAAACACGACATACCTAGTGGCTGGCGGTAAAGTAGGAGCAAGCAAGCTCAAAAAAGCCGAAAGCTATGGCACGGAAGTTATTGATGAGGTAAGACTGCTAGAAATGATAGGAAAAGGTTAGTGAAGAAACAAGCAAAGAAAACGTTTGTAGGAATCGTTGGTGGTGTCGTATTGATTGCGGGCGTCATCATGATTCCATACCCTGGTCCTGGTTGGCTGGTGGTTTTCTTTGCACTCGGTATACTTTCGACCGAATTTGCTTGGGCACAGCGTGTGCTTGATTATGCACGCAAAAAATACGACGCATGGACCGAATGGGTGAAGCGACAAAATGTTTTTGTAAAGTCACTTATCTGGCTCATGACTGCACTCGTAGTGGTGGTTACGATCTGGTTGCTAAATGGGTATGGGCTTATAAACCAATGGCTTCACCTTGGCTGGGACTGGGTGAACTCTCCACTGCCCATCTTTAAGCACTAAAATACCCGCTCATACGAACGGGGTATTTTATAAATCGAACTGATTACCAGCTGCGCTGACGGAAAGAGTCGCCACCTGCGCGTTGCGGGCGGTCTTCTTTAGGTCGTGCAAGGCTGACATTGATTGGACGACCGTCCAATTCTTTGCCATTCAGCTGATCAACTGCTTTTTGGTTGTCGTCATCGTTTTCGAATTCGACAAAGCCAAAGCCCTTGCTGCGGCCGCTATCACGGTCAGTGATGACGCGTGCGCTTGCAACTGGACCAATCTGCTCGAAGAAAGCCTTCAGGCCGTCATCGGTAGTAGCATAGGCCAGGCTACCGATGAAAAGATTCTGTGATGCCATTGTATACGTATTCTCGTTTAACTGATTATGTCAGATCGACCTTTTGCGATTTGTACGAGTAATCCTTAACGGAATACGTATTTGGGCGCATGCTTCTGAACTGGTTTTATTAAAACATACTTACAGACAAAATACTATACTATAAGCTTATGATCAGTGATTTCTACTGTTCTGGTCGTGAATAAGCGCTCTCGATTGTCTGCATTGTTGCAGCCGATGACCACCATTGGTTCACAGGTATAAGGGTATAGGTGATGTTGCCTTCCTGATACTTGCGGTAGTCATAACGATCAAGTGGATACTGGTCGTAAGACAGGTGGTAGAGGAGTCGTCCAAAATCGGCATTTGACGTTGCAATTGCAGGTGTTGCGCGGTCAGGCCAGTCAGCCCAGCCATCGTACTGTACTACTATGTCTCGTACTTTGTAGCGTGTATCAGAGATAGGTGCCACATGTGACTGAGATACAAACGGCGTGCCATCTGCTTCCTTCCAGTCGTGGAGCGTGTAGTAGCTATTGTACTTGCGTGCGCTGTTGCCAAGCAGTACAAACTCAAGCTCACTTGGGTCAATTGTGCTCGTTGGTCCGTATTCTTTGAGCCATACTGTTGCAGCTACAGATCCCAGCGAGTGGGTAAAGACAACTTTTTTGCCAGGTGTTGCAAGAAGCTTGTCGTTCAAAATCGCCGCCGCCGCTAGCATGTCGTTGTCGGTATCTTTTTTCATGTTTGGATACGTAATTGGCACAAGCACCTGGCCCTTGGTGACTTGATCTTTCATGTATACATGAATCAGGTTGGGATCACCAGCATTGCCTGCCATCAAGAAGACAGTGCGCGTAGGAGTCCATTCGATTAGTGTGTAGCCACCAGCCCCTGCGCCGCCGTTGTTTGCGTCGAGACCACCAGCTCCGCCACCGCCACCGCCACCGTAGGTACTACCGTCACCACCTGCGCCGCCGCGGCCGTTTAGCAAGGCGCTACCCGCGCCGCCACCCGCACCAGGATAGCCAGTGATTGAAGGTGTTGCTGAGCTACCTGTGTTTGCAGTGTTCTTGGCTGCTGCTGCGCCACCAGTTGCCGTTACGGAATTGCCACCAGCTCCACCAGCGTACACATCGCCAAATATGCCAATGCCGCCACCGCCACCGCCACCTGCTGCGCCACCACCAGTGTTGTTGCCGGCATTTCCAGCCGCACCAAACGCATTGCTGCCGATTCCACCTGTTGATCCGCTGAAGCTTTCGACACCACTCACGTTTTTGACTGTTGCGGTACCAGCGGCACCTTTTGAACCTTCGAACCACAGCGTGCCGAAGCCACCGCCACCGCCACCGCCAGCAGATACTGATGCGGTACCAGATGAAAAGACAGATGCGCCACCAGCTGTACCTGACAAGCCGTTTCCAGCAGTTACTGCTCCATTACCACCAGCACCACCGGCGCCGATCGACACAGAGTAGGTAGACCCTAGCTGAGATACAGGAATAAACGCTTTTTGTATGACAGCTCCACCGCCACCGCCACCGCCGCCGGTGCGCACACCACTCGTAGCGTCAGCTCCGCCACCGCCACCGCCACCGCCACCGATGAGTGTTACCCATACGCCAGTGACGCCAGCGGGTACAGGATAGTTCGTCCGTGCGGTGTTTTCTTCTGGATCAGGGAGCGAAGGCAACGACGAAGTCGCCGCGCTAACCTGGGTACTATTTGTTGCGACGCCGAGTAATGGCGCGATTCCTATGAGTATAGCTGCAAGAATTGCCGTAAATTTGTTGTGATTGTGTTTTTTTGAATTCTCGGTCAAATGTGTTTTTTTGGCATTAAAAATACTCATACGGCAGCTCTGCATCCCTCCAACATTACTTATTACAATTCTCATAGTAATGATGTCGAAGCATTTTGACAATGCATATATTAACGTTAAAAAACCAACGTTTTATACTATTTGTTTACGTAAAGATGATTCGCATAAGTGCAGTAACTGCAAGTATGGCAAAAATACCGTTAAGCACCGCAGGCTGATAGCTACGTTTTTTGTACGAAACAATGGCGACTCCGCTTGCTCCGAGCAGTACGAGCGAGTGATAAAGAATAGACGAGCTGTTTACGAAACCAAGGGCTAGTAATCCGTAGCTACCCACAACCAACACGACTCCTATCCAGCCGATGTACTCAATGGTCGCGTTTTTGTTTGTCTTTTTCATAAATAATTTCTGGTGGAGATAGAGGGACTCAAACCCTCGACTTCTTCCATGCCATGGAAGCACTCTAATCAACTGAGCTATATCCCCATAGGCATAATGCACGCTGTCATTATAGCAAAAACTCACTCTTGTTTGGGCGAGTGAGGTTTTGTTGATGCTGCTACGCGCCCACCCGGGGCACTTTTTGTGTTGCAATGTGTTTGTTTTGCCGCGCATAGGGTTACCCCGTTGCGCACCAGCACTACGCATATTATCCTCTTCTGCTTAAAAAAACGCAAGCAATATATCGTTGCTATAAAATGTATTACCATAATTGCATGTCAGCAGAATCGGCAGAGCAATCATTTGACTGGAACGCGCACGACAAGATACGCGAAGAGATTGAAGCGCAGACAACACGTCGTGTGCTTGATTTGCTAGATGCGACGGAAGGAGCGGCGCGACTACATGAGTTACTTGGGCACTTTACAGATGAAAAAGACAAAAACGCTGTTGTGAGCCTCCTTTATGTGTTGCAAGCGGAAGGTATTGTGTCGCTTTGTGTTGAAGATACGCACATAGCCGTGAAGCAGTGCTATAATAGCCCTAATGTTTAAAGGTCTTCAGCGCAAATATCGTGATCGTGTACAGAAAAAGCTAGAGGCTGCTGTGGCGGGGTATTTTGCAGCTCATCCAGAGGTAAAACTGGTTGTTGTAACAGGCAGCGTGGGCAAAACAAGTACCAAAACGGCAATTGCTACAGTGCTGTCGCAAAAATATCGCGTGCGCTTGCACGAGGGCAACCACAATACGCACATGAGCGTACCGCTTGCCATACTCGGTGTGCCATACCCTGAAGACATAAAGAGTTTTTTTGCATGGCGTACAGCCGTAAAAGCAGCCAGGGCAAAAATACTCGCACCGACCGACGTGGACATTATTGTGCAAGAGCTTGGTGCTGACTATCCTGGTGACATAGAACAGTTTGGCACGTACTTAAAGCCAGATATCGCGGTAGTGACAGCAGTGACGCCCGAACACATGGAGTTTTTTAAAACCATGGACGCTGTGGCGCATGAAGAGCTGGCGGCAGCAAACTTTAGCAAACTAGCGCTCATTAACCGCGACGATATAGATGGCGCCTATGCGCAGTATCTCAATAATCCCAATCTCGATACTTACGGTACAAGTGCGGCCGCTGAATACCATTTTGAAGAGCAGGATTTTTCAGTAGAGACAGGGCATGCGGGCACGTTTGTGGGGCCAGAACTACCTGGTGGCGTGCAGGCAAGCATAAAGGTGGTTGGCGAGCATAATGTACGACCCGCAATTGCGGCAGCGGCGGTTGGATTGAAATATGGGCTCGATGCACAGCAGCTTGCTGCGGGGCTTGGTGCGATTACTCCAGTGCCAGGGCGTATGAATATACTACGCGGGCTGGGTGGCAGTACGATCATTGATGATACCTACAACTCCAGCCCTATAGCCGCAAGCAGCGCCGTGCAGACGTTTTACAGCCTGCAGGCACCGCAGCGCATTGCGATCATGGGCAGTATGAATGAACTTGGCGAATCGTCTGCGGCCGAACATGAAAAGATAGGTAAACTGTTTCACCCCGACATGGTGGAGTGGGTGATTACAATTGGCGAAGAGGCCGAAAAATACCTTGCACCTGCAGCGCATGCCAATGGTTGCCAGGTAAAATCGTTTGCGAGCGCGGTGCAAGCCGGGGCATTTGCCCATAGCGTGCTCGACAAAGACGCACTGGTGTTGGTCAAAGGCTCGCAAGGTGGTGTATATGCCGAAGAGGCTGTAAAGATCCTACTGCTTGATCAGTCTGATGTCACAAAACTGGTACGCCAGTCGCCCGCATGGATGGCAACCAAAGAGGCGTTTTTTGAACGCAATCTGGTGTAGCGTATGCAAGATTATCCGCCCCAATTTAAGCCTTGGTACAAAAAACGCTGGGTTCGCGTGCTTGGGGTATTGCTGGTGTTTATGCTTGGCTTGTCGTGGCTTGGTTCGAGCGTGCTGTCTAAACCAGATGCCACAGTACTGGCGGCAGCCGAACACGCACTAAAGACACCGGGCACTTACACGGTAGAATCAAGCATGGCCAAAGGCTCGCTGGCAGTGGCAGACAATGCGATTAGTTGGTCGGGTACAATCGAAGGGATCAACGCCGATATTATCTTGACGGGTACTACGCTGTACTTGAAGACACCGGAGCCTGAGCGCATCTATGCTTTGGTTGCGGGCAGCAGCGCCAATGCCCAGATTGCCTCTGCTATACAGTCACTCCAGGACCAACTGCGCGACAAATGGATACGTGTTGATTTGCAAAACGGTCAGCTTGGCGTACAGCTTACCCATACGTTGCAATGCGTCTATGAACAAAAAGCGAGTTTGCTCAGCAGTGACAGCGCGCGCGGTGAATGGCTGCACGCGTTTGAAAACACGCCAATGTGGGTAATCCGCAAAAGTTCTGGCAACGACACGACGGCGATCTATCAATTGCTTATGGACACCACTGCCAGAGCAACGCTTTCGGCCCAGGTGAAGCAAACAGCCTACTATCAGGCGCTTGCGCCGTGTGCGGGGAGTATTGATCTGTCGCGGATAGCCGAGGGTCAGTGGCTGAACGCGACGGTGACGCTCTCTGAACCTGCGCACATGGCTCAGTCGATAGTAGTTGATCTTGGCCAAACTGGCACGATGACGATCACCCCGAATTATCAGGCGCCTGCGAGCGCCGTGCTGCCTACGGATGCTGTGAGCTTGGATCAACTTATCATCAACTACATCAAGTCATTGCTCGGGATCAAGAAGTAG
>Ga0116193_1004026_pt1 | contig 10381 bp, 8 predicted proteins | sample AD_UKC115_MetaG_FD_89892 | JGI IMG/M metagenome (GOLD analysis project Ga0116193, IMG submission 89892) | Active sludge microbial communities of municipal wastewater-treating anaerobic digesters from Hong Kong - AD_UKC115_MetaG | ecosystem: Engineered > Bioreactor > Anaerobic > Digestate | place...
GTCTTTCTGTTGAAAGAACAAGTGCAATATTTCTTCTTCCTCCAGGGAAGTCTCACATTGCCAATACCGTTCAATGAGTTGTTCTATATACTTATAATCCATAGTTCTCAATTTCTATATATTGTTGCCTGATACTTTTTCTTGCTCTGAACAAGTTAACTTTTACTTGTTCTTCGGTAATATCCAATATCTCTGCAATTTCTTTATAGCTTTTTTCTTCTATATCTCTGAGTTGCATGATGGAACGTTGCTTTTCGGGCAAATTATCGAAAAGTCGCCGTATGATTTGCATCTTTTCTTTGTGCTCCATCGAGTCAATCGCATTGGAACTGTCAACCCGGTCGTGTAAGTCTTCATTGAATTCTACATTCTGAGCTTCTTTTTTCTGACTCCGGTCAATGGATAGGTTTCTGCAGATTGTCAAACTGAATGCTTCTACCGAATCCAATTGTTTCCATTCGTCTTTTTTGTTCCAAACACGTATCAGAGTCTCTTGCACAACATCTTCTGCTTCCGCACGATCTAAAGTAATGCGGAACGCCAACCGGAAGAGTTTGTCTTTCAGTGGTAAGATATCGTTTCGAAAACTGATCTGTTGCATCTCTCTATAATAATGACGGGTGAGTTGAACAAAAGTTACACTCACCCGTGAATTTTTTTTTGAAATATTTTTGCTTAGTCGCTAAATGGTTGGATTATAATTGAATAACCGTTCCACTTTCTCCATCAATAGCTGTGGCCAAGGTAATAATTACTTTGCTTACTCCTGCATTCAATGCGGCGAATGAGTTTTCCAGCTTGGGAATCATTCCTCCACTGATAGTTCCGTCTTCCCGGCATTGTTGAAAAATCTCCGGTGTCAGAATCGGAATCATGCTGTTTTCGTCATCGGCATCCTTGAGGACGCCCTTTTTTTCGAAGCAGAAGATAAGAGTAACATCAAAATAGGGAGCCAATGATTGGGCTGTTTCTCCGGCAATGGTATCTGCATTGGTGTTTAACAGATTGCCTTTACCATCGTGGGTAAGCGGGGCCATGACAGGAACAATACCTTTCTTAATAAGTTTGCTGAGTAACTTCCCGTCAACAGTTTCTACGTCACCCACAAAGCCGTAATCAACATCCTTTACCGGTCGCTTCACGGAACGAATGACATTCATGTCGGCTCCAGTGAGCCCTAAAGCATTGACATTAAGGGATTGTAAGCCTGCAACGATTTTTTTGTTCACAAGTCCTCCATATACCATTGTAACGACATTCAGCATATCGGCATCGGTAATGCGGCGCCCGTTTACCATCTTGCTCTCGATTCCCAAATCAGAAGCCAGCTTAGTGGCGGAACGTCCTCCTCCATGAACCAAGACCTTGTGGCCTGTTACTTGTGAGAAATCATTGAGTAATTGTTTCAAGGAATCCGGTTCCTCAACAATTTTCCCTCCGACTTTTATGATAGTAAGCTTTTCTTTCATATTATTCCAAATAGGTATATCCATAGAGGCCGGAACGGTAGTTGCTAAGGAATTCTTTTCCTTCTTCAACAGAAATTTTACCCTCTTTGACAGATTTGGTAACCCATGTTTCAAGAGTGCGTACCAATTTTTTCGGGCTGTATTGAACATAGTCCAATACCTCGGCAACGGTTTCGCCATCAATCAGTTGATCTATGCTGTACCCTTTCTCGTTGACGGAAATATGAACGGCATTTGTATCTCCAAAGAGATTGTGCATGTCGCCCAAAATCTCCTGATATGCACCTACAAGGAAGACTCCTATGTAATAGGGCTCTTTGCCTTTAAGTGCGTGAACAGGCAAATAATGTGTAATATTTCTTGTCGAAATGAAATTGGATATTTTCCCATCTGAATCACAAGTGATGTCTTGCAGAGTTGCTGCCCGTTCGGGTTTCTCGTCCAGACGCTGAATCGGAACAATTGGAAATATCTGGTCAATGGCCCACGTATCAGGCAATGATTGAAACAGAGAAAAATTACAATAGTACTTGTCTGCAAGCAGTTTATCGAGTTTTCTGACTTCTTCAGGCGCATGCTTGAGGTTATGAGCCATCTCGTTGATTTCACGGGTTACCGACCAGTACAATCTTTCTATCTGTGCACGTGTTCTGAGATCCACGATTCCGTGACTGAACAGATCGAGGGCTTCTTCACGTATTTGCTGTGAATCATGCCATGCTTCCAGCATTCTGCTTTGATTCAGGTTATCCCATATCTCATAAAGTTCCTGTACAAGTTCATGATCCTCTTTTCCAACTTCCCATTCTTCATCCATTTCGGGTAGCGATGCTGTTTCCAGTACCTGGAAGATAAGGACGGAGTGATGGGCTGTCAAAGAGCGCCCGCTTTCCGTTATGATATTAGGGTGAGGAATATTGTTTTTATCAGCAACGTCTACCATGGTCGAAATAGAGTCATTGACATATTCCTGTATGGAATAATTTACACTGCTTTCGCTGCTCGAGGAACTTGTTCCGTCATAGTCGACGCCCAATCCGCCTCCAATATCTACAAATTCTACCTTATAGCCCATTTCATGAAGTTGGACATAGAACTGAGAGGCCTCGCGGAGAGCTGTCTTGATTCGTCTGATTTTTGTAACCTGGCTTCCTATGTGGAAATGAATAAGCTTGAGACAGTCTTTCATATCCTTCTTTTCGAGGATATCCAGTGCTTCAAGCAATTCGCTTGACGTCAAACCGAATTTGCTGGCATCACCTCCGCTTTCTTCCCATTTTCCGCTTCCTGCAGATGCCAATTTGATGCGAATTCCAATATTGGGCTTTACATCCAACTGTTTTGACATTTTGGCTATCAGGCGAAGTTCGTTCAACTTCTCTACAACCAGGAACACACGTTTACCCATTTTCTGTGCCAAAAGGGCCAGTTCGATGTAACTTTCGTCTTTATAGCCATTGCAGATTATCAAAGAATCGGAGTCTGTATTAATGGCAATAACGGCATGTAGTTCCGGTTTGGAACCTGCTTCTAGACCTAAGTTGAATTTTTTGCCATGGCTGATAATTTCTTCAACAACCGGACGCATCTGATTTACCTTGATGGGGTAGATGATAAAATTCTGAGCATTGTAATTATATTCCTCAGAAGCTTGTTCAAAACACTTGGCTATCTGTTCAATACGATTGTCCAGTATATCTGGAAATCTAAGGAGAACAGGAGCTGAGACATCTCTTATCTGCAACTCATCCAATAATTCTTTCAAGTCGACAGAAGCACAACCTTTGCGTGGTGTAACCACAACGTGTCCTTTTTCGTTAATGCTAAAATAGGGAGTTCCCCAACCATTGATGTTGTAGAGCTCTTCGGAATCTTCAATTCGCCATTTTCTCATTTCAACGTAGGTTTTTCAATATTGGTTTTTAAATATTTAATAATGTTCTAAGTTTATTTACTGATTCGTCAATTTGAAACTTGTCTTCCAGTCTGTCAGCTGAAAAGATATAATCAGCTTTAGAATAGAAAGGTTCCCGTTCTTCAAGATTCTTTTCTATGAATGCTTTCAGTTCATCATCAGTCTTTTGTGCAAGTAGCGGGCGTTTGGATTTGGCAATTTTCAAACGATGGAAAAGAACGTCATTACTTGTTTTTAAATAGACTGTTTTTGCTTGTCGGTTCATATAGGAAATATTGTCAAAGAAGCAAGGAGTTCCGCCGCCTGCCGATATAATGATATTTTCGAACTCAGCGGTTTCGTGCAACATGGATTGTTCTATCTTCCTGAATCCGTCTTCTCCTTTTTCAGAAAAAATTTCCTTGACAGACTTTCGGTAACGATTCTCAATATACCAATCCAGATCGACAAATTGGAAACCTAAAGCTTTGGCAAGAGCTTTGCCTAACGTAGTTTTTCCGGCTCCCATATATCCTATAAGAATGATACGTACCATTTCATTTTTTCTTGCTTGCAAAATGTCTTCCTTTTCCGGAAGTCTTTGGCTTGTCATTTTGTTCTTTAATGATATCCATACATTCGGCTAGTTCAAGTTTTTGAGGTTCTTTATCTTTTGGAATCTTGTAATTCTTTCCATCAAATGCGATGTAAGGTCCATAACGACCGTTCAGAATTTCCATTTTTGGTTCTTCATCAAAAGCCTTTATATGTTTCTCCTTTTCCGCTTTTTTCTTAGCTTCTATAAGTTCAATGGCTTCTTCGAGAGAGATATCCATTGGGTCTGAACCTTTAGGCAGTGAAATGAATTTGTTGTCATGGCGGACGTAGGGTCCGAATCTTCCTTCTCCAATGATGATTTCTTTTCCTTCATATTCGCCGAGGTTTCTAGGTAGTTTAAATAAGGATAAAGCATCTTCGAGTGTAATTGTTTCGATGGATTCTCCTTTTTTCATTTGCGCGAATTTCGGCTTGTCGTCATCATTGGCACTCCCTATCTGGATAACAGGACCGTAACGACCTATTTTGGCTGATACCGGCTTTCCGCTGACTGGATCAGTACCCAGCAGACGCTCGCCTACTTTATGCTCCATTTTCAGTGAAGATGTTTCTTCTACCAGTGGCTCGAAATCTTTGTAGAAATCCTTTATCATGCCGTTCCACTTCTTTTCGCCTTCTGCTACTTCATCGAATTCTTTCTCAACATTGGCAGTGAAATTATAGTCCATGATTTGAGGGAAATATTGCATTAAAAAGTCATTGACGACCGTTCCTATATCAGTAGGGAGCAATTTCCCTTTTTCATTGTCTATCAGTTCGGTCTTGGATTTGCTTGATATCTTGTCGTTTTTCAGCAATATGATATTATATGACCGTTCATTTCCTTGCTTGTCACCTTTCTCCACATATCCTCTTTGTTGTATGGTGGAGATGGTCGGTGCATAAGTTGATGGGCGTCCGATACCCAGTTCTTCCAATTTGCGTACCAAACTGGCTTCTGTATATCTTAATGGATGTTGCGTGAAACGCTCCGTGGCTGTAATTTCCTTCCGTTCCAGCTGTTGGCCTTTTAATAAGGGAGGAAGCAGCATCTCTTTTTCCTGTTCCGGACTCTCATCATCATAAGATTCTTTATAAACACGAAGAAATCCATCGAATTTAACAACTTCACCCGTTGCGATGAAAGACTCTTTCATACCGGAAACTGATAAAGTCACAGTGGTTTTTTCCAATTCGGCGTCTGCCATCTGTGATGCGATTGTCCTTTTCCAAATCAAATTATAGAGTTTCTTCTCTGCTGTACTGTTCCCGGCTTCCTGCTTGTCCATGTATGTTGGACGTATTGCTTCGTGAGCCTCTTGTGCTCCCTTTATGTGGTTAGAGAACTGATGAGGATGCAGATATTTCTCACCCATGAGTTGGGAAATAACTTCTTTACTTGAATTAATGCATAGTGATGACAGGTTTACCGAGTCGGTACGCATGTAAGTAATGTTTCCGGCTTCGTATAGGTGTTGGGCTACCATCATTGTTTGTGCAACGGTAAAGCCAAGTTTCCTCGCAGCTTCTTGCTGAAGGGTGGAAGTCGTAAACGGGGCAGCCGGAGATTTTTTTAAGGGACGGGTTGTTATGTCGTCTATTGTGAAATTTGCTGTCTTGCATTTTTCTAAAAAAGCTTTGGCTTCATCCAAGGTTTTGAATCTCGTGTTCAGTTCAGCTTTCAGTTCCGCATTCTGGCCATTGGAATCCGGTACCAAAAATGTGGCAGTTATTCGGTAACTGCTTTCACTTTTGAAATTCTGTATTTCTCTTTCGCGCTCAACAATCAAGCGTACAGCTACGGATTGGACTCGGCCGGCAGAAAGGGCCGGCTTAACTTTCTTCCATAAAATTGGCGATATTTTGAAACCTACAATACGGTCAAGCACGCGACGTGCCTGTTGTGCATTCACCAGGTTGACATCAATGTTTCTGGGGGTTTTTATTGCGTTCAGAATAGCGTTTTTCGTTATTTCATGGAACACAATACGCTTGGTATGATCTGGATTAAGTCCTAAAACCTCATAGAGATGCCATGAAATAGCTTCACCCTCGCGGTCCTCATCGGAAGCCAGCCAAACGGTTTCAGCCTTATCTGCCTCCTTTTTCAACTCTTTTACTAGTTTCACCTTTTCTGCAGGGATTTCATAATCGGGTTGGAAATTGGTCGTATCAATACTGAACTCTTTCTTTTTAAGATCACGGATATGACCATAACTGGAAAGGACCTTATAGTCCTTGCCAAGAAATTTTTCAATAGTTTTGGCTTTGGCCGGAGACTCCACAATGACAAGATTTTTTTGCATAATTTTTCTATCCGTTAAAAATTCGGCGCAAAATTAGAAAAAAACTTCTTGTAAACCTATATAATAAGGTACATTTCTTTTTTTTTATCAAAAAAAGGCGTTTTATGACCTTATTTAAGTATCTGTTCCAAGTATTTTTTTAAACCTTTACGAACCGAACTCAACCCGAAGTCTTCAGGATTGAGATCATTCAGCGGCATCCAGAAAGAGTCAGCCACATCATCTTGTGCTGTGATACGGGATGTATCATTAACATGGCATTCGAAGAACATGTCCAGGGTATGAACCATGAAACCGGAGTATTCATATGTATTGGGAAGTGAAAACAAGTAGTTCGTTTTATCAACGGAAAGTCCTGTTTCCTCTTTCACTTCTCTGGCTATTCCTTCTTCACCTGTCTCAAACATATCTATAAATCCCCCGGACAGGTCCAAGGTCCCTTTGGCCGGGTTTTTTCCTCTTCGGCAGACCAGCAGTTCGTTTCTTTCATTTCTGATGAAGGCTACTGTTGCCGAACAAGGGTTGAAATAATACGTAAAACCGCAATCTTCGCAATGCTTTGATTTTTCATTATGAATGACGAAGTGTGCAGAACCGCATTTAGGGCAGAATTTGAATTGTTCCAGAGGATGCATCTTGTTCATTATTTTAATTGCAGACAAAAATACAAAATGTTTATATAAAATATAACCATTAAATTTTTTTATTTGATAATAAATTTTTTATTTTTGTCAATTGTTATTATAATAATACTCCAAAATATGCACAAGGTAATAATCATAGTCTTAGCTTTATTCCTCATATATTTTATACTGCGCTTTTTTGCGGAGAGGCAGTCAAAGCATTTATTGTTGAGGAAATATAAAGATGCCATGTTGGCAATGGAAAAACTCAGAGTACTTAAGTTTAAATTGAGCTTAAAGGATTTCCTGATTGTGATGGACGATAGTTTTGGAAGTGAAAAAGATTTGTGGGATATTCCAAAATCTATGTCCATGAAATATTTTTTCAATTGTATTATAGAAAAAGACAGAAGGCGCATTCTGGAAGGATACAGGAAGATAATCCAAGGCGACATTGAACAATTCAGCGTAGATTTCGGATTTGTTCCGGCACCTCAAAAGGATACGATGTGGTGTCATGGCATTTTTTTTGTTCGTGATCGGAATTTGAGAAAGGAACCGGTCAATCTGATGGGTATTGTCCGGATAATCAGTGATTATAAAGAAGAAATTGATGCTTTGATTAAGGAAAAACAAGAGAAGGAGAAGGAAAATATGATTCAGTCTGAATTCATAACCAATATGGACTATGAAATCAGAACTCCTTTGAATGCAATTATGGGCTTTTCGGATTTGTTATCCGAGATGGATGATGAAAAACAGAGGCAATCTTGTATTTCTGTGATTAAAGCGAATAATGAAGCTTTGCTGCGTTCTGTCAACAATCTGTTGGATTTTTATCGCATGCAATCGCCCTCTGTCATTTTGGAAGAGTGTGACATGGATGTCAATAAAAAATTGAAAGAATTGCAAGAAAGGTTTTCACCTCAATTGTCGCCCGATGTAAGTCTTTATTTCAACGAACAGATACCGGATTGCGTCATAATGATAGATGCCAGACGTTTTGATCGTGCTATGTCCATTTTGATAGACAATGCCATTAAAAATACGACTCATGGAAATATATGCGTCGGTTATCACGAAACTTTGGGCAATATGCTTTATTTTTATGTCAGTGATACGGGGAATGGTATAGAATTGGATAAACAAAGGCATTTATTTTCAACCGAAGGTTTTTCCGAAAATAAACATCAAGGTTTGGGATTATTGCTTTTTAAGGCTATAGTCCAGAAAATGAGTGGAGGCTTGGGGGTAAAATCTCAGTTTGGAGTAGGTTCTGAATTCTGGTTTACCGTTCCATATAAAAAAGTTTGAGAAATTTATGGAAGTCACATGTCCAGTCTGAGCCATTCACGGCAAGGAATGTGTGAAAACCTAATTCTTTTGCTGTCTGGATATTGCTTTCTCCGTCGTCAACGAATATGCATTCATCCGGTGAAGTTCCGATGTCTTTTAATGCAAATTCAAAGAATTCTTTTTGAGGCTTTACGAACCCGACTTCAAAGGATGTGTATATCTTGTCAGCATAATTGTCCAAGGATTTCCCTTCCGGCGTAAAACGTTCACTTCTGGCCCAGGCCATTATGAAAGGATTGGTATTACTTAGAATATATACATGAAAATTCTTTCTTAGTTCCTCAAGCAGTGCCAGTCTCTGCGGAGGAATGGCAGTCATAAACCCTAGCCATCCTTTTTGTGCTTCTTCGAAAGATATTGATTTGTTGCACATTCTGCCGAGTTCATTACAAAATTGTTCTGCATTCATCCTACCGTCTTCCACTTCAAGGAAAATGCCTCGCTGATGGTATTTGTCCAACAGGCTGTTCGCTTGAGTTACTCCTATGGATTCAAACGCTTTTACAGCATTTTCTCTGTTTATATCGACAATAACACCTCCAAAATCAAATATGAGATTTTTTATTTTATTCATAAGGTTATTAAATAGAGTGCAAATATACATGATTTTGACGATTCATTATAGAAAGGACGTCACATATATTACCTGGGATGCATCATTTCTTAAAAGTTATTTATATTAAATTTTATTCGGCTGGATGTAAATAATTGTCAATTTCCCTATTATGGGTATAATTAATATTCTTACTTAGCAAATTTTATTCTATTTTAGCACACAAATATATCAGTACAGGAAGATGAAAAAAACTACACTTTGCGTAGCGTTCGTTACATTGCTTTCATTGGGAGTGCATTCTCAAGAAATATATAAGAATCCTAAATTTTCTGCAGAACAGAGGGCCGGTGATTTATTGAAAAGGCTTACTTTGGAAGAAAAGGTTTCATTGATGCAGAATTCTTCCAAGGCTATTCCGAGGTTGGGTATCAAACCTTATGACTGGTGGAGTGAGGCTCTTCACGGAATTGCACGAAACGGGAATGCAACGGTATTTCCCCAGGCTATCGGAATGTCAGCTTCTTTTGATAATGCATTACTTTATAAAGTGTTCGATGCAGCAAGTGATGAGGCAAGAGTGAAATATCGCCAGGCTTCTTCGCAACAAAAGTTTGGACGGTATCAAGGATTGACAGTATGGACTCCTAATGTCAATATCTTTCGTGACCCACGTTGGGGAAGAGGACAGGAAACTTATGGAGAAGATCCTTTCCTGACCGGCAGAATGGGGCAGGCTGTCGTTCACGGACTGCAGGGGTCTCCTAAAAATGGATATGACAAGCTTCATGCATGTGCCAAACATTTTGCAGTTCATAGCGGACCGGAATCTACCCGACATAAATTCGATGCAGAAAACATAGCTCCCAGGGATTTGTGGGAAACATATTTGCCGGCATTCAAGGATTTGGTGCAAAAGGCGGATGTGAAAGAAGTGATGTGTGCTTATAATCGTTATGAAGGGGAGCCTTGCTGCGGCTCCAACCGTCTGCTTACTCAGATTCTTCGTAATGAATGGGGTTACAGACATTTGGTTGTTACAGATTGCGGTGCCGTTTCCGATTTCTTTCGCCCTTGGGGGCATAAGACGGATCCTGATGCGGCTCATGCTTCTTCAAAAGCGGTGATGAATGGAACTGATCTTGAATGTGGTTCAGAATTGGCAGATCTTGTTCCTGCCGTGAAGCAAGGCTTGATAAAGGAGGAAAGAATCAATACTTCCGTAAAGAGGCTTTTGACAGCTCGTTTTGCCTTGGGCGAAATGGATGACCCTTCACTTGTTCCCTGGATGCAGATAAAGGATGATGTACTGTGCAGTGCGGCTCATCGTCAGTTGGCGTTGCAAATGGCAAGAGAGAGTATGACGTTGCTGACTAACAAGAATCATACTCTGCCCCTTTCCAAAGATATGAAAGTGGCAGTCATAGGTCCTAATGCGGCTGATTCGGTAACCCTTTGGGCTAACTATAACGGATTCCCTTTGCACACGGAAACTGTCTTGGATGGAATCAAGAAAAAATTGTCAGCAGCCAACCTGATTTATACGGAAGGATGTGGTTACACCCAGGCCTATTCATTGCGCA
>Ga0116193_1004028_pt1 | contig 10374 bp, 6 predicted proteins | sample AD_UKC115_MetaG_FD_89892 | JGI IMG/M metagenome (GOLD analysis project Ga0116193, IMG submission 89892) | Active sludge microbial communities of municipal wastewater-treating anaerobic digesters from Hong Kong - AD_UKC115_MetaG | ecosystem: Engineered > Bioreactor > Anaerobic > Digestate | place...
CCGAGATCGACGAAGGCGCCAAAGTCACACAGGTTGCTCACTGTACCTGTGCGCACGTCGCCGACTCGAAGCTCATCTAGCAGGCGTTCGCGTTGCTGTACGCGCCACTCACGCGCAGCGGCTCGCTCCGATAGAATGAGCCGGCGACGGTTGCGGTTCACTTCGATGACTTTGACGGCCATCGCGGTGCCCACTAGGCTGGCAATATCGCCCTGTCGGCCAGGGTGTGCACCGTATAGCACCTGCGAGGCCGGCACAAACCCCTGGATGCGGCCGAACTCACAGAGCAACCCGCCCTTGTTGAAGCCGACCACTGACGTCTGAATGATCTCGCCGCTCTCCAAGAGCCCTTCGGCTCTCACCCAATCCGTATACTCGCGCGCCATCTCGATCGAGACAAGCAGGCGGCCCGAGACATTATCCAGACGCAGAACGTAGACCGCGATCGTTTGCCCAACCTGGATGGTAGCAAGCTCAGCTGGCGTGAGATTCGCCAGCTCACCGGAGGTGACCAACGCGTCCTGCTTGGCACCGATATCCAAGACAACTTCGTTGGGAGATACCTCGAGAACTCTGGCCTCGCGGATGTCTCCGCGCCTAGGGGAAGTATAGCCATACATATCGCTGTACCGCTGCCAGAGAGCCGCAAAATCGTTCTCGTCTCTGTCAGGCGTTCGATCCATCATCGACCTGCCTTACATCGCGTGGTTGTGCCTCTGGCACCGGGGCGAGCTCGCTCGCACGATCGCGAGCCAAGAGTCGTGTCCGCGTACCTCACTCGCGGGCTGACTCTCCCGATTATAAGGGCAGCATGACGAAATGTCAATGAGAACAATGTCAGAAGCATGAAAACCATACAGACCATAACATAGAACGATCGAAATCCGCACTACCTGATCGCGGCGCGCAGGCGCAGGTTGGGGGCAGGCAGCCCGTTGCCACAACGATCATTTGGGTATACCCTGGTGCGCGCTATAATGAGGTCCCGGGCATGATCGTGCCCCAAGCTGTAACGGAGGGCACCGATGACCCGCTATATCTTTTGCACCGGCGGCGTGGTCTCTTCAGTCGGAAAGGGCGTGGCTGCCGCTTCGATCGGTCGAATCCTCAAGTCGCGCGGGATCAGCGTCGTCATCCAGAAGCTTGATCCATACCTCAACGTCGACCCTGGCACGATGTCTCCTTACCAGCACGGCGAAGTGTATGTGCTGCAGGATGGGACAGAGACCGACCTCGACCTTGGGCACTATGAACGCTTCACGGATGTCTCTCTCTCGCGCGACGCAAACGTGACTACGGGGCAGGTGTACTCTGAGATCATCTCGCGCGAGCGCCGCGGTGACTTTTTGGGCGGCACAGTGCAGGTGATCCCGCATGTGACCGACGAGATCAAACGACGCATCCGTGCCCTGGCTGACGAGAGCAAGGCTCAGGTGGTCATTGTAGAGATTGGCGGCACGGTAGGCGACATAGAGAGTCAGCCATTCCTGGAGGCAATTCGTCAGATGCGCCAGGAAATCGGCTACGACAAGACTTGCTATGCACACCTGACGCTGCTGCCGTACATCAAGGCGACCGATGAGCTCAAGACCAAGCCTACCCAGCACAGTGTGCACGAGCTGCGCGGCATCGGTATCTCTCCCGACGTCCTGCTATGCCGGGCCGATTACCCCATTGCCCCCGAACTGCTGGACAAGATTGCCTTGTTCGGCTCGGTGCCGCGCAAGGCCGTGATACCGCTCGAGACGGCTTCGTCGATCTATGAGGTGCCCATCATCCTGGAACGGTATGGCCTCGGCGATTACCTTGTCGACCGGCTTGGCCTTGACGGACGCGAACCCGATATGACCCAGTGGCAGGACTTTCTGGGGCGTTTGCACAACCCTGAGGGCGAGGTCCGTATCGCGCTAGTGGGCAAGTACGTTGCACTGCACGATGCCTACCTCTCTGTGCACGAGGCACTCATCCACGCCGCTGCCTATCACCGGCGCAAGTTGGTGCTCGATTGGATCCACGCCGAGGAAGTTGAGAATGGCGATCTGAGCGAACGCCTAGGCAAGGCGGATGGCATCGTTGTGCCCGGAGGCTTTGGACCACGCGGCATTCCCGGAAAGGTCATGGCTGCTCGCTTTGCGCGCGAGCATCAAGTGCCCTACTTGGGGTTGTGCCTCGGTCTACAGGTCATGATTGTCGAGTTTGCACGCAGCGTTGCCGGCATGGCTGATGCCAACAGCTCTGAGTTCGACGAGAACACCCCGTACGCGGTGGTGGACCTGATGCCTGATCAGGTGGGCATCGTCGACAAAGGCGCGACAATGCGTCTGGGTAACTACCCCTGCGTGCTCGCGCCCGGCACCAAGGCGCACGAAGCCTACGGGTGCGATCTAGTGCACGAGCGGCACCGCCATCGTTGGGAAGTCAACAACCAATGGCGTGACCGTTTGGCGCAGGCTGGCATGGTATGGAGTGGCAAGTCGCCCGACGGGAATCTCATTGAGATCGCTGAGATTCGCGATCATCCCTGGATGCTGGGCAGCCAATTCCATCCAGAGTTCAGATCGCGGCCAGGCGCCCCGCATCCGCTGTTCCGTGAGTTCATCCGCGCCGCCATCGAGAACCACAGGTGAGCCGCTGCTTTTACAGCAAACGAACCCCGCGCCTATAGGCGCGGGGTTTTGGCTTAGCGCAGTGAACCGTCCCGGAGATACTTCTCAAAGAGCTGGCCCCATGTGGTCTCTTGGCGCCAGCGATCATAAACATGCCGTTCCTTGAGCGGCCACCGGAAATAGTCGTGGTATGCCTCAGAGACAAAGGCAGTAGCGTGCACCAGCGGCGTATGAAACAACAACTTCTGCAGGAACTTGGTCGGGCCGTACCACGACAGCCAGCCCAGAACGCGGTGCAGATTAAGTCCCACGTGAAAGTCCCAATCCTCGCCTGAGATGTCATCGCCCACGATCTCGATCTCGTTGACGTCACCTACACCCAGCCCTTCCTCGTGTGCCATGCGGATGTACTTGATCATCATCGGATCGAACCCCATGAGTTTGGCCGCCACCGCGTCAATGGCTACCTGATCAGCACTAGCCAGAATCACGTTTTTGACCTCGGGCTTCATCACACGTGGGCCGGTGCCATTGCCTGCGGTTGTGCCGTCCATCACGGCAAAGATGCCCGTGTGTATCTCCTGCTGGATTTTTAGTAGATCTACCAGCGTCTCGTGGATCCAGGTATGCGTATAGTGGCGCTTGTGATTCAGCAGGCCACCAAATGCGTTCTTCATCGCCCCCGTCGTGGTGGTGTAGATATGACACTTGACGGTAGGCAGGTGAACGATGCTCTTGCCGACAAAGTACGTGGGGATGCGTATACCCTCAGGGTACACCGCACGGAGCGCGTCCATTCTGGCCTTGGGCTCGTAGATGTCCCAAGTCATGTCGCTTTCCCGGAAGTTGTAGAGCACCGGTATACCATAGCGCCGAAAGATCGGCACATAGTTGTTGAGATCCTCGCCCTTGAACGCGTTGGTGACCACGGTGCGGTTCTGTACGCACACCAGCTTGTCATAACCACGGCGCTCCAGCGCTCGGATAGTGCCCTCAAGCTGCCACGGCGTGGTGTTGGCACTGGGGAACGGGTAGTGCCAGGATATGTTGTCTTTCAGTATCACAGGCTTGTCGAGGGGCAGAGCGTCCTCGACCCTTGCCAGCCCAAGCAGCCGGTCATAGTCCTGCAGTATGGTCTCGGGCGTGGTCTTGAGCACCGCCACGGTGGCACGCGATGGCATCATGGCTCCTCTGGTGATGATTGGCGCCTTGCTGCGCTACCATGTAATACTAGCGTGACGGAGGCTGCCGGTCAACTGTGGTCGCGCCGCGCAAAGCCGCCCATGTCAGGGGCTTCGCGAGACGGATCTCAGACTACTTGGACGATGCTGAGGATGAAACCGACCATACGCCTGGGTTTGTACGAGCAAGCACGCGGGCTGTCTGCCAGCACCGCCAGACTGCGCTTCAGGGAGTTCATTCGCCGCACTGCCCGATACACTGATGGGCGCATACGCGAGGACAGCCGCCTCCTGGTGGGCGCGGAACCCTCTGCACGCCGATTGTGCCTCTCGCTGGAGTGGCGCGTAACCGTTCCGTGTCAAATGTCGGCCACGTGGGCGACAAGCACGTGCATCCTCGCTGCGCTCTGGAGGCATAGCGAAACTCGGCGATGGTCAACAAGCTGAGCAGAGCTCTAGTAGGCCCAATCAAAGCTTTAGCAAAGCAACCGGAGCAGAGAGGCCTAGACGCCCGCCGCGAGGAGGCGGCGGGCATGGGGGCTGGCGTTCAGTGGCCAGTGCGAGCTAGTAGTAGAGGTCCTCAAGGAAAGCGGCGCCTGTGGGAGGCTCGCCAAAGCTCGGGATCGTCATCAACTTGCCCTCTTGGAGGGCTGACTGGTGTGCTACGATGCCTGGCGCAGCATAGCGCGCTGCCTGCCATACGTGGTTCGGCGGCAGGCGGCCCGATTCGACTGCGCGGCAAAAGTCGTCGACCAAGAACTGGTGCGAGCCCAGATGGCCGTTGTGCAGCCCCTGGAAGGTCTTTGGCAATCGCCTGCGGTCATGAATGGGCGCGAGACCCGAGAAAAAGTCAGCCTGCACACCCTGTGCCTTGCGCACCTCAATGTCCTCCGGGGATAGCCGCACGGGGGTCAACAACTCGGTGACGTCGGTGTTGTCACCCGCGTGGGTGATCCACACTTGCGCGTTGGCCTGTTCCTCGTAGCAGCCTTGCGTGCCAAAGATGCTAGTGCGCACCGAGCTGCGTCCACGATGACCAATGCGGCGGAACTCGTTGATGCGGCACATGCCGCCGTCTGACGTACGGAAGAGGGCCGTCTCGTTGGAAAATGGGTTATCCCACAGATTACCGCCGATGCGAAAGATACCATCGTCACTGCGGTCGCGATAGCCCAAGCAAGACACCTGCGTCATACTTGCGCCGGTGACGCCAATGATCATGCTTGTGGAGTGAGTAGGGTACAACATCGGAGGAAAGCCGGCCGTCTGTTTCCACTGCTCACCGCCGCTGTGCTGGTAGGCCTCGTAGAAGCCGTGAGCCATGTCGTGTAGATATTCGCCTTCGCCGTAGACAAAGTCGCCAAAGGCGCCAGCCCGCCACTTGCTTCGACAGAACACGCTGCAAGGATAGTAGTATGAGGTCTCTCCCAGCATGTACATGAGGCCTGTTTCCTCTACGACGCGCACCAGGTCGCCTATCTCGGCAAGGGTGATGCCCGTAGGTACGGCCGAATACACGTGCTTGCCGGCTCGCAAAGCCTGGATGGCCTGTGGGCCGTGAAGCCAGCGCTGGGTGAATAGTGCAATGGCGTCAACATCACTATCACAAAGCTCATCCAAAGAAGCGTACGTCTCCCTAATACCAAAACGAGCCGCCTCCTCGACTCTGCGGTCAGGTAGCACCTCGGCGAGCACAACATCGCGCACGAGGGGGTGTGCCTGGAACAAGGGGATAAAGCTAGCAGCAAAACTGCCTGCGCCACAGACACCGATCTTGAACATGGCCGGTTCCTCATCTCCACGGAATGATGGCGGCGCACCCAGTGAGGCACGCTGCTACTAGCGCCGCCGGAGGCTAGTGACCTCAGCATACCATCTTCAGTCTTTGGAAGCTAGCCTGCCATGCGGCTGCCTACTCCATCTGGGGGCAGACATTCGCCGTCTCGGGCGGTGACGCCGAGCCGTCGGAATGTCCACGGTGCAAGCCACGTCACCCAAAGACCCAGGAGGGCGTAGCTGCATGGCACATACAGTCTGCTGGGCAGATTGGCGAACAAGTACATGCCAGCCAGGTGTAGCAGCAGATAGCCGGCAGCTCCAACCGACCCGCGGCAGAGATTTCGCCATGGTGAGAGCGCCTTGACCGGACTGCGATGCCGGCGCTCGATGACGTAACCGCATGTAAGCCCGGCCAGCGCGCCCATTGCGGCAATGGCTTCGTGGGGCAAGCGGAGGCTGAGGGCCAGAGCCAGCATCACGCCTGCTACAAGCAAAAGCAGGGGCATCGAGGCTGATCGAAGCGTCGGCAGGCGACTCTGGTACTTGGCGGCTAGGCACAGAAGCGTCACGCCGACGATAGCCCCGCCCAAGACATCAGTAGGAAAGTGCACGCCAAGGTAGATGCGTGACAGGCAGATGAGAACGATCATGACACCACACGCGATGCGCACCCATGGCTGGCGCCACCGTAGCGCGATGCTGCCCCAAAGAATCACGGCGGCCTGCGCGTGGCCGCTGGGTAGGCCGTGCCCCTCCGCGGTGGCCAAAACGCGCACCCCTGCGTCGAAATCCTGCGGCCGTGGCTGATGAAAGCCCATCTTGAGCGCGGCGTTGACTGCCGACGATCCTAGGTATAGCAGGCCCAGGCGTGCGGCTGCAGAACGTCCGAGACACCAGTAGAGTAGGGCAAGTATTAGCAGTGTCCCGTCAAGACTCCCCAGTGTGCTCAGATCTCTGAAGAAGCCGTCGCACGTCGGGCTCATGTGCTGCATGAGTCTGATGACGTCTACTCCCCAGCTCAGTATGGCGTTTGGCAAAATGCTGCACTCCTTGACGATCTCGTGCGATCGATGGGTGATGAGAACGCGGCCAAATGACAAGTTCTATCCGTTCGGTGTTGGCGGACAGTGGTTGTCGGCCGGTGTCAAGCTCACCAGTTGTTGAGTCTCGATAAGGGTCTTGCCCTCCACCTGTGGGGCTGTGCAAAGACCGTGTGGACACAAACACACATCGGTCTCGATGCTGAACATGCTCAACGTGTCAGACCACAGCATGATGTGCCAGAAGGCCGCCTACTGCCGATGGCGGCCTAGCGGAACGCTGATGCCATTGTACTACCGCCAACGCATGTCTGGTCATCGCTGCTCCCGCTGGCGCTCGCCGCGCCTCTCACGGAATTCTCGCGGCACTGAGAGAACGCGAGTTGTGGATAACCAACTTTCACTGTGAGAATCTTGTATAGACCCCTTGATTCCCACGAAAAGTGTGCTAATATAGAGCAGTTTGTCAGGCCAATCCGGCCTTCGAGAGATGATGCTGGGCAAGACACCGGTGAGGGAGAGGGATACATGAGCATTTGGGGCGATTTTCGTGATGCCGCAGCCCGAGTGAGGTTCGGCTCAGTGAGGCACAATAATGCCGATCTGGGTGACCGTCGTTTTGATCTGCTTGCTGTTACGTCTGCTGACGATGAGCGCGCCAGTTGGAGCGCGTTGTTGGCGACACAGACGCCCGAGCAGAGGCTGCAGACAGCGCGCGAGAACCTCCTTTACCTCGGTGCCTATGGGTACGATATCTACACCGGTAAGAGCCTGCGCTACGCCGGCATGTCCGAACGTCCTTCGTGACTGCCGAACGAGTGCCTGTTGTGGCATTGTAGCCTTCGGGCCATTGTCGCCCGACCCTTGACCTCCCTTGAGACCCGCAGCTTGTGCAGTATTCGCTGCCTGAAGTGAGGGAAACTGCTCACCCTTCCGGAACTGAGTGCCCTCAGCGACCGCCGATAGGCGGTCTTTTTCTTGCGTGAGACAAACCTTGGCTCGCTGCCACAGCAGTGCGAGGGGCGGGGTGGCGTGGTGAAGACGGCCGCGAACGAGCCGATCACAATGGGCGAACGACTCGATCGCACAGCGCAGAAACCGAGTGCTACCGGACTCGCCAAAGACGGCTTCTGCTGCTCTAAAGTCGATCGTCTGCTGTCTGGTTCGCCGCGCGGGACAACAAGAAACCCTCTTCCGGTTCGGAAGAGGGCTTGTTGGTGGCGACGACTAGATTTGAACTAGTGACCAAGGGCTTATGAGTCCCCTGCTCTACCACTGAGCTACGTCGCCAAAAACAGTAGCGGGGACAGGATTCGAACCTGTGACCTTTGGGTTATGAGCCCAACGAGCTGCCACTGCTCCACCCCGCATCACTGGGCACAAGTATAGGCTTGCCGGGACGTCTGTCAAATCACCCTCGATCTGGCATCGTGCTTGGTGTGCCTCTGCCGTCCATCAGAACGCGCAGGAGTGCGACGTCTCCACATTTCGTCGCTCGATCTCAAGCGCACCGAGGCAAAACCGGTCGAGCCGCTATCGCGCCCACGTTGCCCGCCGGAGAGCGAGTGCTACGAAGGAGTAAGGGCAGTTTGCGTCTCGAAGTCGCTCTCGCTATAGTCTGCTGTGAAGGTTCGCATCCTAACTATCGGAGGTGCGATGGAGCACAACGCTGATCTGGCTCAGGACATCGTGAATCGAGTCCTCACGCTCATTCGCTCTCAGCACCGCTTCAGCGCCAAGATGCGCTCGCTATACGGGATCGGCGGCCGACAGCTTGCCGTATTGCGCTATCTCGAGAGCGCCGGCCCGCGCAGCGTCGGCGAGATCTCGCGCCACCTTTGGGTACGGGATGCGACTGCATCGCCTCTGCTTGAGCGGATGGAACAGGATGGCTATGTCATCCGGCGGCGCAACCTTCAGGACAGTCGCAAGCTCGTCATCGAGGCGACGGAAAAAGGCAGAGAGATCGATCGCAGCGCACCAGACGGACCAATCAACAAACTGCGCCTGCGCCTGCCGCAGCTGGCAGAACATGAACTCGTCGCCCTGCTCGGCGCGCTTGATCGCTTGCTCGAGCTGGCCGATGTCGACTCTGAGATCGCCGAATGAGGTCGTAGATGCACACCATTGCCCGAGCGCTCTCCTACGTCAGAAAGTACTGGTTCGGTGAGATCGTTGCCTATGTTTGCATGCTTGCCATCGACGCTGCGCGCCTGATCAGCCCCAAGATCATCCAGCGCATCGTCGATGTGGGCATTGGCCAGGGGCAGATGGACGTACTGCTTACCTCTGTGCTGCTCCTCATTGGCCTCACGGCTGTCATTGGCGTCTTTCGCTTTGGCGAAGGCTATCTGACCGAGAGCGTCTCGCAGGACGTTGCGTTTGATCTGCGCAACGCCATTTACACCAAACTTCAGTCGCTTTCGTTCAGCTATCACGACACAGCGCAGACTGGCCAGTTGCTGTCGCGGGCTACCAGCGATGTCGAGCGTGTGCGGCAGCTCCCTGGTCGCGGCCTTTTGCGCCTTCTCGATGCGGCGGTGCTTCTGTTCGGCACCATCGTGATCTTGATGCGGATGAACATGCTACTGACCCTGCTATCTCTGGCTGTGATGCCGCTGATCTTTATGGTCATGAAAGACTATCGTTCGAAACAACACCCGCGATTCCGTGACCGCCAGAACAAGATGGCGGTGATGACCTCGCGGCTCGAGCAAAACCTGTATGGCATGGAAGTCGTACGTGGCTTTGCGCAAGAAGACAAAGAGATCGAGCGGTTCGAGGTTGACAACCGTGCCGTGTTCGATGTGTCGCAGGCTATCACTAGGTTGAGCTCGCTCGTGAACCCGTATGTCGTGCTGCTCGCCAGCGCCGGCAGCGTGCTCGTTCTGTGGCTGGGTGGCCGGCAGGTGATGGGCGGCATTCTCACACTTGGCGAGCTGGTAGCCTTCAACACCTATGTGATGCAGCTGGTTGGCCCCATCCGTCGGCTTGGTTTTCTGGTCACGATGGTGACCGAGTCGCAAGCATCGTCAGAACGTATCTTTGAGATCCTCGACGCCAAGTCGGACGTAGAGGATTCCCCTACGGCGCAACCTCTTGGCGATATCGATGGCCGCGTGAGTTTCGAGCATGTGAGCTTTGGCTACTTGGCCAACCGGCCCGTGCTTGAGGATATCACCTTTACCGCTGAGCCGGGACAGGTTGTGGCACTGCTAGGGCCAACTGGCTCGGGCAAAACAACGATCACGAACCTGATCCCTCGATTCTACGACGTCACAAGTGGGGCCATACGCATCGATGGCGTCGACATCCGTGATGTGACGCTCGAGTCGTTACGGCGTCAGATCGGCATCGTCATGCAAGAGACATTGCTCTTTGGCAGTACCGTGCGCGAGAATATCGCGTTTGGTAAGCCAGAAGCGACACAGGAACAGATCGAGGCGGCCGCCAAGGCAGCGGCTGCTCACGACTTTATCATGGGCTTTCCCGATGGCTATGATACTGAGGTCGGCGAGCGCGGCGTCACGCTCTCAGGCGGGCAACGCCAACGCATTGCCATTGCCCGCGCGCTGCTGCTCGATCCACGGATCCTCATCCTCGACGATGCGACCTCGAGTGTCGATACGGAGACAGAACTGCAGATTCAGGCTGCGCTGGACGAGCTAATCGCCGGGCGCACGACCTTTATCATCGCGCAGCGCGTCTCGACTGTACGTAGCGCTGACATGATCCTGGTCGTCGATCGAGGGAAATTGGTGGCCACCG
>Ga0116193_1004029_pt1 | contig 10373 bp, 9 predicted proteins | sample AD_UKC115_MetaG_FD_89892 | JGI IMG/M metagenome (GOLD analysis project Ga0116193, IMG submission 89892) | Active sludge microbial communities of municipal wastewater-treating anaerobic digesters from Hong Kong - AD_UKC115_MetaG | ecosystem: Engineered > Bioreactor > Anaerobic > Digestate | place...
AGGAAGAAAGAACCAACAGGAACAATATTATCGACCGCCTTCTGTTTGGCCATCTGTAAATTGAATCGGATGTCAGCATCTCCCGGATTCAGTAAGAGAGCACGTTCATAGTTGAGAATGGAAGGTGCGACCTTACCTAACTTATAATAGGCATTACCTAAATTATAATATACTGAAGCAGACTCACCTTGCGTCTTGAGCAGACTCTCATATAATTGTACGGCTTTGTTATAATCTTCTTTCTGATAGGCCATCTCCGCGTTCTGAATGGCTGAGTTTTGCGCATAAGCCATTCCCGTAAAACACTGAACAAGCATCAAAAAGAGAATACTATTTAAAAGAATGATCTTCTTCATGTCTTATTTCTTTATTGTATTTTCCATTTTACCAATGGCATCAACTGTCAACTCATATAATTTGTCCATGGCATCTGAAGCCTGTGAAGGTGCATAACGTGCAAATTCACATGTATTCAAAATATCCATAAACTCGTTAATCAAATTCTCATCGACTCCATATTTAGATAGCTCAGCTTCAACGTTGTCTTTCGTCAATTCAGCCTGTGGTATGCTGAGTTTGTCACTCAGATAACCCCAAAGGGCTCTCAATACTTCGTCATAGAACTCCTCTTTCTTTCCATCCCGCATCAATTTGCCGGCATTCTTCAACCTGCGGACAGCCGTCTTATTGGCCTTCTTCGTACGGACGAGTGCAATATTGGCATTCTCTTTCACCTGTTTGCGGTAAATCACGAAGAATATGACGAACAAAATAGCAGGAATAAGATACCAAAGCATATAGAGCAATGAACCATAGAACAGATCATTCTTCTGGATGAAATGGAAACCTCCCGTCTTAAGATAACGGATATCCTTGCCTAAGTACTTAAGACTTTCCTTATTGTTAAAGTTGGAAACGACTGATCCGGAACCGCCGCCCTTGCCTTTCTCCACATGAAGTTTGTAAGGCTGCGTGCGTAATGTCTTATAAGAATGTGAAGCGATATCGAAATAGGAGAATTCTACTGCCGGAATATCAAAATCACCGGCATAACGAGGAATGGCCATATATTCGATAGTCTTGCTTCCACTGACTCCGGCTGTCGTTGTGCGAATATCTGAAGTTACTTTCGGATCATAGACATCAAAATCGTTAGGGAATTTCACTTCAGGATTCTTGATCAGCTTGACATTTCCGTTTCCTGAGATTTTAATGCGAAGTGTAACGGCATCATTTGTCTTTACATTGTTGGAACTCAACTGAGAAGTCATCGAGAAAGATCCAACCGATCCGTTGAAAGAAGCAGGTTTGCCACTTGGAAGCGGACGGACATTGATAGTGACAGGAGCTGTGGTCAATGTTTTGTTCACATCTCTATAGGTATCGAAGAAGTCGTCAAAGATGCTTCCTCCGCCTTGAGACTGCATACGAATTCGTACTGTAGCATCAAAACGTCCCTGCTTGATGACAATTTGTCCTGCATGTTGAGGATAAAGTACAACTTGTCGCATCACGGCAGATTCATAATTTCGTCCGTTATGCCGTTCCAATGTCAGCTGTTTCTGCTGAGGCAGTTCTATTTCTTGAACCAGGAAGCCTTCAAACTCCGGATATTTCAAATCACTTATCTGGAAATTCTCCAATGAATACACTTTAAAAGTGACAAGAATTCCCTCTTGTTCATATACATCTCTTTTAGAGACATTCATAGTGACAAAGAGTCGGTCATTAGAAACAGAAGCGCTCCTCGAAGAGGAGTTCGAGCGAGAACTGCTACCGCTGGACTGCGAAGAAGATTTATCTGGTGGAAGGACATTAATCGTAAGCGCATTCGAAGTGTACGTTGCACCTTTCACTTTGATTGTTGCAGCAGGAATATTAAACTTACCTGTTCTGTTGCCAACTAAAATATAAGTATAGCTTACAGAAGTCTCGCTTGAACTTTTTCCGTTCACCCAACTGCTGCTATAGGATGTCGATTGTGACGGTCCCATAAGCACATCGAAACCTTGCGGTTCTTTGGCTCTCAAGTCTCTTCCTTCAGCGTTGACAGTGTATGTAAGTCGAAATTGTTCTCCTTGAACAACTGCGTCAGGAGCAGAAGCTCTGAAAACAACATTGTCGGCTTTCGCGCTAAAGGCAAAAGCCAGAACTGCCATGAAAAAGAACACTATTTTTCTGAACATCTGTTTCATACTTCTTATTTACCAACCATAAATCAAAAGAATTACCACTGCTTCTCAATATGACGATTTCGTTGCTGTTGAGCTTGAGCCTTTCTAACCTTTTCCTGAGTGTCCTTCTCGTCCTGCAGGAAAGCATCAAGCATTTGCTGAGCATTGTCTTTACTCATCTGCTCATTCTGCTGCTTCTGCTGTTCGGTTTTGTTCTGCTTGTTATCGTTATTTTGCTGCTGCTGTTGCTGTTGTTGCTGATTCTTCTGATCTTGATTGTCCTTCTTGTCCTTGTTTTTATTGTTATTACTCTTATCTTGATTCTGTTGATTTTGTAACAATTTCTGTGCCAAAGCCAAATTATAACGTGTCTGATCGTCTTTAGGATTCAAACGAAGAGATTGTTTGTATGCGGCAACACTCTTATCATATTCCTTATTCTGCATTCCAATGTTACCCACATTATGAAAGAGCTGAGCCAGACGAGCACGACCTTCCGGCGTCTTTGCCATTTTCTCACCTTGTGCTGCAAGAGCTTGATACTGCTGGGCAGCTTCGGGATACTTTTTCTGCCGATATAGTGAATTACCTAAATTGTAGGTACCTTCTATAGAATGAGGGTTTACCACCAGACTTTTTCTATAGGCAATCTCGGCTTCCGTATATTTCTTTTGCTGATACATTTTATTACCTGCCCGCACATTCTTACGTTCCGCCTTCTGAGAGAATGCGAATCCGCTGAACAGTGTAAGTGTCAGCAATATCATTATCGATTTACGCAAATATATCATATCTCTTCTGTCCTATTTTGTGAATAATTTCACCTTTCTGAAAATACGATTCTTTCTATCGAGTGTAAGGAATTCGACAATAAGAATAAATAAAGCGATCCAAGCTAATACCTGGAATTGTTCATCATATTCCGAATAGACCTTACTATTCATATCCACTTTTTTCATCTTACCGATCTGATTCTGCAATGCTTTGAGAGCAGAATTGGAATTATCAGCACGAGCATACATTCCATGACCGGCACTTGCAATCTGTTGACACATCTGTTCGTTCAACTTCGTGATGACCACATTTCCCTGATTGTCCTTCATGTAATTGTTGGAATTTCCAACAGGAATCGGAGAACCATTCAGATCACCTATACCAATAATATTTACCGATATTCCTTTCCCATCAGCCTGCTTCGCAGCGCCGACAGCATCATCCTCATGATTCTCACCATCCGTAATCAGAATGATGGTCTTCGCTGAAGTCTCATTAGGAGTAAACGATCGTGCTGCCAAATTAATGGCCGCGCCAATGGCCGTTCCTTGTGTCGGAACCATTGAAGGAGTGATAGACGAAAGAAACATCTTGGCAGATATATAATCTGACGTAATCGGAAGCTGAGTAAATGCATCACCGGCAAACACGATCAGTCCGACTTTATCATTGGAGAAACTATCGGTCAACTTAGATAACATCTGTTTGGCTTTTTCCAAACGATTCGGCTGAATGTCCTGCGCAAGCATCGAATTGGAAACGTCGAGGCAAATCATCACCTCGATTCCTTGACGTTTGACATTTTCCACCTTTGTACCAAATTGCGGTCCAGCGATAATAAATATCACCAGTGTGATGGCCGCAAACATGAGCCAGAATTTCAAGAACTGACGTTTCGGAGAAACCTCAGACATCAAATTGGACAACAGTGCAGGATTTCCATATTTCTTGATGGCTCTGCGTTTCCGAATAACGGCATAAACGTAGAATGCAACCAGGAATGGAAGTATAAATAGTAAATATAAAAAAACAGGATGTGCAAAACGAAACATAAGCTTTCAGTTTATGGTATATTTCTCAATACCGTATTCTTCATTACTACCTCTACAAGCAGCAGAGCCAAAACCACAAGAGCATAATTCATATAATCCTCTGATTTCTTGCTATACTGTTGCACACTTATCTTGGACTTCTCCATCTTATCGATCTCCGAATAAATCCGTTTCAAGCTGGAATTATCGGTTGCTCGGAAGTATTCACCACCCGTTGTCGAAGCAATCTGTCTCAATGTGGGTTCATCAATATCTACCGGAATATTCTGATATTGAACGCCAAATGCCGTCTGGAATGGATAAGGAGCTGTGCCTCTTGTTCCAACACCGATGGTATAGACACGGATTCCGAATGTCTTCGCAATTCCGGCAGCAGTGACAGGAGCAATCTCTCCCGCATTGTTGGAACCATCCGTCAAAAGAATGATCACACGCGACTTTGCCTTGCTGTCTTTGATACGACTTACTGCATTAGCAAGTCCCAAACCAATAGCAGTGCCATCTTCTATCATTCCACTTTGGATATTATTCATGAGATTCAGCAATACGCCATGATCGGTTGTCAAAGGACATTGCGTAAAGCTTTCACTGGAGAAAACGACCAAACCGATATTATCGTTAGGACGTCCGGCAATGAAAGCTGAAGCTACATCTTTAGCGGCTTCCAGACGATTCGGTCTCAAATCCTGAGCCAACATACTGCTTGAAATATCCATCGTCATCATGATATCAATTCCTTCCGTCGTGGACTGTTGCCAACTGTTCGTGGATTGAGGACGAGCAAGCACAACGATCAACACTGCAATTGCCAACATTCTCAGCACAAATGGGACATGCCGCAAGTACACTTTCCATGAAGTTGCCTTCTTCGATTCAAATGGAGCGGCCGTAGATATCTGCAAGCTGGCTTGATTGCGACGTAACTTGTAGATATACCACGCTATCAGCGGGATCAGAAGAAGCAACAGATATAAATATAGAGGATTTGCGAACGTTATCATTCTTCCTTGTTTTTAATGGAGTTATCCGTCGGTTTTGAGATGTCTTCTGGCTTCTCTGCATCTTCTTCAGGTACTTCAGGAGCTTTGGGCTTTGTCTCTTTGACGAATGTATATGCATGTGTCAAACTCAAATCATTCTCATCGGGCAGCGGGTTCATCTTGGCGAACTTCACATAGTCTGACAACTCCAGAATCTGTTTCAAAGCGTCATAAACAGGCTTAGCCTCTTCATTGCTACGCAACACTTCCAAAATCTCGGCCGATGTCATTTCCATAGCACCTAAGCCGAAGCGATCCACCATGTAGCGACGAAGTGTTTCGGTAATCTGCGTGTAGTATTCCTTATTTCTTCCTTGCTGCCAAAGCTTCTTCTGACGGATTTCGTCAAGCTCTTTCAAAGCCAACTCATCCGGCGGAAGTTTCGGTGCTGCCTTCTTGAACGGAATCAGAGATTTACGACTACGGATCCGTTTGATAATGTAAACAGCTGCACAGATCAGGAACAAAGCCAACAATATGCCAAAGATGATCGGATAATAGTCTGCCAACACAAAAGGCGGTTTCCATACATCTTTAATATCGTAAAACTTCTCCGGATGATTCACATCCACAGGAACTGTAGAGACTTTAAGAGCGATCTGTTTTGACAAGACTGTGTCTGTACCATCAATCACCTTGAATGGAGGCAACAGATACAGAGACGAATCAAATGAGGTTACAAGAATATCCTGCTTGATGACCTGCCTGTTATTTTCGATCTTCGACGTATCCCGTTTCGACATACTGACCACTTCTACACCTTGCATCAATGTATCAGTAGGTACAGCAATGAGAACGGGATGATTCTGATCGGTAGTTATTGAGAGATGTATCACTGTCTGCTCGCCAATAAGTATAGAAGATGGATCCATGGAAACATCTATCAGCGTCTTCTGTGCAAAGGCGTTGCTACCAACAAACATCAGCAGTAGCAACAGCAATACATTTTTCTTTATTCCTTTCATTTGCATGTTTTCAATTTCGTTGTTGGAACAAAGCCAGTAAGGACTTCACATAATCATCTTCTGTACGAATGGAGATAGAATCGACGTGACATTTCTTGAAGGTCTCGTCCATGATCGACTGACGTTTGTTCCACCATTCGGCAAAAGCATTGCGAACATTGGCAGCAGAACTGTCTATCCACATCTCTTTCCCGGTTTCTGCATCCTTGACTTTCATCAGACCTACTTTAGGCAGTTCTGCATCTCTACGATCGTAAACCTGTATAGCTACAACGTCGTGGATACGATTGGCAATCGTAAGTGCATCCTTATAATTCCCTTTATTGATAAAGTCAGAGATAACAAATGCCGTACAGCGTCTCTTGATTGCATTCGTCATATATTTCAGAACTTGAGCAATATCTGTCTGCTTGTCTTCTGGCTGAAAATCGATCAATTCCCGGATAATGTACAAGATATGTTTTCTTCCCTTCAAAGGAGGAATGAACTTTTCGATTTTGTCAGAGAAGAAAATCACGCCGATCTTATCATTGTTCTGAATAGCTGAGAAAGCGAGCGTTGCAGCGATCTCTGTGATGATATCTTTCTTCATCACGTTCACCGTTCCAAAATCGCGACTTCCGGAAACATCAATCAGCAACATGACGGTCAACTCACGCTCTTCCTCATATACTTTCACGTATGGGCGAACGTAACGAGCTGTGACATTCCAATCGATATCACGGATATCATCACCATACTGATATTCGCGTACCTCGCTGAACGCCATTCCTCGTCCTTTGAACGCTGAATGATACTGACCGGCAAAAATATTACGAGAGAGTCCTCGTGTCTTGATTTCGATCTGTCGGACTTTCTTTAAAAGTTCACTCGTTTCCATTAAGGCACCTCTACTTTGTTCAGAATCTCACTGATAACCTCTTCGGGTGTTAAGTTGTTTGCTTCTGCTTCGTAGCTCAAACCGATACGATGACGCATTACATCATGGCATACGGCACGGATATCTTCCGGAATGACATAACCACGACGTTTGATGAATGCATATGCACGTGCAGCCAAAGCCAAATTGATGGAGGCACGAGGAGATGCACCAAAGGATATCATATTTGCCAGATTGGGCAATCCGTATTCTGCCGGGAAACGAGTAGCGAAAACGATATCTACGATGTAACGTTCAATCTTCTCATCGAGATAAACTTCACGAACAACCTTGCGGGCTTCGATAATCTCATCTTTGGTCAACGTTTTCTGGACTTGTGGCATTTCACCTGCAATGTTCTCGCGGATAATCAGTTTTTCCTCCTCTTTCTTCGGATAACTGATGATGACCTTCAGCATGAAACGATCCACCTGAGCTTCGGGCAACGGATAAGTTCCTTCTTGTTCGATTGGGTTTTGAGTAGCCATAACCAAGAATGGATCAGGCAGCTTATAGGTATTCTCACTAATGGTCACTTGGCGCTCCTGCATGGCCTCAAGCAATGCACTCTGTACTTTTGCCGGAGCACGGTTGATTTCATCAGCCAACACAAAGTTTGCAAAGATAGGACCCAACTTAGCCTGGAACTCTTCGTTCTTCTGGCTGTAGATCATCGTTCCGATAACGTCAGCAGGCAATAGATCCGGCGTGAACTGGATTCTACTATATTTGGCATCAATCAAAGATGCAAGGGTTTTGATAGCGAGGGTCTTGGCAAGACCAGGAACACCTTCCAAAAGGATATGGCCATCAGAGAGCAAGCCAATCAACAATGATTCTACCAAATGTTTCTGACCGACAATCACCTGGTCCATTCCCATTGTAATCATATTCACGAACGAACTTTTGCTTTCAATTCGTTCGTTCAACTCACGAATGTCAACTGTTTGACTCATACAAGTATTTCAAATTATAGTTATGTATTTATTCTTTGTCATTTTCGAAGCACAAAATTAGAAATGTTAAAAATGCATGGAACAGAAAAGCAGTTAAATAATACTAACTAATCTGTCACAACCATTTAAAATAAGGATTATTACTGATACTTAGTCAATATTTGCGTTTGAAGCGCCGACGCGGCTTTCAACGACTCTTTACTTCCAGCATCAATCTGATAATGTCCTTTTGATGGAATCTTGATTTTGGTACCAATGGGAACATTGTTCGGATCTCCCAATTTCTCACTATTAAACTGATAGAGATAAACCCAGAAGACACTATTCCCATAATATTTCTTTGCTAAACGAGCCAGATTGATGCCCGGTCGAATCTCTTCTTCGCCCAAGATCTCAGGCTCGGTTGTCTTTGACTTCATTTGGGTCGCCTGAATGGTATCGGCTGTCTGAACGGTGTCTTTCTGGACGACAGAATCGACAGGAGCCAAAACAACAGCAGGTGTTGGAGAAGAGGCGTTGAAGAGTATGCTCTTCAACTGCCTGTTCTGATTAAATAACCAAACGCAGCACAACACGCTTGCCAAAGCGGTTAGCGCAAACAGGACTGTAATGATCGTCATCCAATTGCGCATACGATGGTAGTTCTCTTTTTCAGATGCCAGCTGATACTGTATTTTCTTAAAACGTTCCTTATATTCAATAGATCTCTTATCCGATTCGGCTATCAGCGTTTCATGATTTGGCACCGTCACCGCACACGGTTTCACGGGTTCCGGCTCCGCAGGTTTCTGATTATTCAATGTTTCATTAAGAACAGCGGATGGTTCCATCTCTTCCGGTTCTGCCTGAAGAGGCTCCGGTTCTGATGGCATCGGCAGAGGTTCGTTCGCTTCATGGAAATGAGTCGAAGGCTGAACCTGCGTCTCTTCCTGCTGTGTGCTTTCGATTGGAGCAGAGGCGACCTCTTCTCGTTCTTCAAAGAGAGACGTTGACTCTTCTGAATCTTCATCCTCTTCCTTATCGGATTCTTCTTCCTTCAGATCGAGATCTGCGAGCAATGCATCATTGGTTATCTCCGTCGTTTCGAACGCGGAGAAAGGTTGATTGATGGCATCCTTCATCTCCTTATCGGGAAGGAACGAGAACTTATAATGTTCCGGAATGACAAACCGTTCACCGGTATTCACATGCACGCTCTCCCGTTTCTCGGCAAGAAGGACTTTAAAAGTACCGATACCTTTTACCTTCACGATCTTATCTTCGGAAAGAGCATCGGACACAGCCAACACGAGATTTCTCAAAAAGGTCTCGATGGTCTCTTTGTCTTTGCCGGTCTCAGCGGCTATCTGAGCGGCAAGATCCTGTATATTCAGACGCTCATTCATGCTCCAGCCCTTTTAATCTGTTCTTGATGGTCGTACCGGGACGGAAAATGGGAACCAATTTGGGAGGAACCAGATAACGCTTTCCGTTGGAAGGATTCACCGAGATGCGCTCGTTCTTCTTCTTCACCTCGAACTGTCCGAAACCTTGAATGGCAACCGTATTGTTGTCTGTCAGGTTCTTGGTAATGACAGAGCCAAGAGTAGCCAGCGTACGTGACGTCTCGTCAGTTGACCACTTCATTTCATTGGCTAATAGCGTAACAAGTTCTTTGTTGTTCATAAGTTCTTCCCGTATTTATTTCATTCTACGACTTTCCCATATAGGTCGAAAGGCTGAGCACCTGTGACCTCTACATTATAGAACGTACCGCTGACAAGCGGCTTCGTTTTCGTGATCAGCATCTCCGGATCGACTTCCGGAGAATCATATTGCGTGCGGCCTACGAAGAAATCCTCTTCCTCTCGGTCGAGCATCACCTTCATCCGCTGGCCTATCTTCGATTCATTCACATCCAAGGAAATGCCCTCCTGAATCTGCATCAACTCATCGAGACGAGACTGTTTCACATCCTGAGGCACATCATCTTTGTAGTGTTTCCATGAATAGGTTCCCTCTTCATGACTATAGGCAAAAGCACCCATACGTTCGAAACGCGCCTTCTGAACAAACACTTTCAGTTGTTCGAAATCATCTTCCGTCTCTCCCGGAAAACCTGTGATTAACGTTGTGCGGATATGAATGCCTGGAACTTCAGAACGCATACGGTCAAGCAGTTCATACGTTTCGGCAGAAGTAATGTTGCGACGCATCTTCTTAAGCATGTTGTCACTGATGTGCTGAAGCGCGATGTCCATATACTTGCAGACATTATCGCGTTCACGCATCACACGCAGCAAATCCATAGGAAAATGGGCAGGATAACCGTAATGCAGCCGGATCCATTCCACACCTTTGATGTCGGAAAGACGTTCCACCAGTTCCGGTAATGCCGCACGATGGTACAAATCTTCACCATAATAGGTGAGATCCTGCGCGATTAGCTGCAGTTCCTTCACTCCGTGCTTCACCAGATGTCGGGTTTCTTCTTCAATCTCTTCCATCGGACGG
>Ga0116193_1004030_pt1 | contig 10370 bp, 6 predicted proteins | sample AD_UKC115_MetaG_FD_89892 | JGI IMG/M metagenome (GOLD analysis project Ga0116193, IMG submission 89892) | Active sludge microbial communities of municipal wastewater-treating anaerobic digesters from Hong Kong - AD_UKC115_MetaG | ecosystem: Engineered > Bioreactor > Anaerobic > Digestate | place...
ACAGCTACTCCGGAACGGATGGATGGCAAAAGCATTTTGGATTATTTTGATAACCGGATTGCCGCTGAGATTCGTTTGCCGGAAGCCATTGACCGTAAATTGCTATGTCCATTCCAATACTTCGGTGTAACCGACACCGTTGATTTAAATGATTTAAAATGGTCCCGGGGCGGATATGACAAAACCGAACTGAGTAATCTCTATACCCTTGGCGGAGCAATAGCGGAAAGACGAGCTCAACATATTATTAGTTCCTTGCAAAGATATGTTACTGATCTGGAAGAAGTGAAAGGATTGGGCTTTTGTGTTTCGGTCGAGCATGCTAAATTTATGGCGGATTTTTTCAATCAACATGGCATTTCTTCCATCTCTTTGGTGGGGACATCCCATGATGATGTGCGCGACACTGCCAAGCAAAAGCTGGTCAGTAGCGAGATCCGCTTTATTTTTGTGGTGGATATTTATAACGAAGGGGTCGATATACCCGAAGTCAATACGGTATTGTTTCTACGTCCTACTGAGAGTTTGACGATTTTCTTGCAGCAGCTTGGAAGGGGATTGCGCCTGGCGGAAGACAAAGAATGTCTGACCGTTCTGGATTTTATCGGCCAGGCTAATAAAAGGTATAATTTCGAAGACAAATTTGCTGCCTTACTTGCCAATACCAATAAAAGCGTTGAGCGAGAAATAAAAGACGGGTTTGTTTCATTACCCAAAGGTTGTTATGTCCAATTAGAGCGAAAGGCCGCAGAACATATATTAAATAACATCCGCAGTTCTTTTGGAGTAAGGGCAGGATTAGTATCGCGCTTGGCAACTTTCACCGAAGATAGCGGCTTGCCGCTGACACTTGCTAATTTTACAGCCTACTATCATCTGGATGTGCGCAATATTTATAAATGCGGCAGCTTTTCAAGGCTATGTGTATTAGCAAATGTGAGAGAAGATTTTCAGGAAGAAATAGAAGCGGTATTTACAAAAGCACTCTCTCGGATTTGTGCCATTAATTCCAGGCGTTGGATCAACTTCATATTATATATTTTCTCTCACATAGAGGATGTCGATATGGAAACGTTGACAGGAGCAGAACTACGAATGTTGCAGATGTTTCAATTTACAGTGTGGCAAAAGCCTGCGGAGGAATGCGGTTTTACCAGTCTCAAAGACGGATTAATGCAAATAAAGAATAGTCGAGTAATATGCACGGAGTTGCTTGAGCTATTGCAGTATAATCTTGATCGAATTGATTTTATCGATGAAACGGTAGACTTAGGATTTGATTGCCCGCTGGATCTATACTGTAATTACAGCCGTGATCAGGCCTTAGTGGCAATGGATTTTATGAAACCTGCTACAGTACGTGAGGGAGTAAAATATCTACCGGACAAAAATATTGACATCTTCTTTGTAACCCTGAATAAATCTGATAAGGATTACTCCCCGACTACCATGTATAACGACTATTCCATAAATGAATGGCTGTTTCATTGGCAGAGCCAGAGCACAACCGCAGACACGTCCCCAACCGGGCAGCGCTATATTAACCATCGCCAGCAAAATAGTAAGGTGCTGCTGTTTGTGCGTGAGTTCAGAAATGATATTGCCGGAACAGCACCCTACACATTCCTTGGCCTGACCGATTACATCAAACATGAGGGCTCCAGGCCCATGAATATTACCTGGAAACTCCACCGGCCAATCCCAGCGAAGTATTTGAAGAAGACAAATAAATTGGTGGTGGGGTAAGGGGGGAGTAACTAGTTTTAGGTTCTGTCGTGCTTATTAAAGCAATCAGCTGGAAATCGATTTCTTAAAAGTAAAGCCTCTCGGAATTCTTACTGCACTCATATAATAACCATTGAAGGAAGATACAGGAAATAGGATATATAAATTGAAGTATAATCTTTAAACAATAATAATGAATGCATAAAGCAGAATTTTAATTCAAAGGAAACGAGTTTATGAAATCATCTCTGCCAGAAAATATTATTCTATATCAACATATCCTTTCGGAAAAGCAAAAGTCCTCGGTTGAGGAAATATTAGATGAAATAAATAGAAATATAGAAACATATTCGACCGATCTAATATGGGAAGTTGATAAAGAAATTGGAGGTATTGGTGGTTATTGTATGCCATGTAATCCCATAATCAACCCATATCCAGGTGGGGAATACAGGCAGTTATTTAGACCATTGCAATACGCGCGTTCGGAGATTGATATAGCTAATGTTCATATGTCTTCAAGATATATTGTTTTTTATTCCGGCTTGCATTTAGAAACTGTTGTTAGGTTAGTCTTAGCTAAAATTAAGATTCTAGGTAATCTTAAATATATGAATACCACGTTAGGGAGGGCTACAAAGAAACTTCAAAAATCAGGCGGCATACCCGATGAGTTGATCGAAGGGTTATTTCATTTTGTTCCAATTTATAACAAGTCAAAACACGAGGTTAATCAGGATGAAGATAGGAAAAGGCTTTTTATGCCTTCTGACGCCATTATTGCGTATTTGTCAGCAAGAATTTTAGGCTTTCAATTATTGAAAATTATTAATCATGATTCAACTAAATACAATTATGAGATTGATAAATCAAAATTTAAGGGGCATATTTAATAACAATCTAATGCCAGCCGGGGCATGTTGACATTTTACCAAACTAGAGGAGTTAAATGTAATATGAAAAATGAAAATGGGGACGATTTATAATCGTGATGATTTAAATGCAAATTTAGCTATAAATTTTATCCCGGCCAATATTGGGGATATGATTGTAATCGATATGATAATTATCTCTTGGAGCGTATAAAATTGATGGCAATGAAGATTATGGCTAATTATCAAGTGATATAAATTAGGAAAGTAAATGCGTAGCAGGTTGCAGCACGCTGATTGAGCAGCCCGCAACCCTGGGTATGCAGAGGGTTAGCGAACTTTCAATAATTGAAAATAAGATTAATGCGGCTTGAGCAAAGGGTGGTGTAAAGATATATGGCACAAAGACATCATCTTGAAATGTTAGGCAGAGGGGTAGAATCATGGAATGAATGGAGAAAAAAACATCCCAAATTGAAGCCCGATTTTAGTAATGCCGATTTTGAGGGTTGTGATCTACGAAATGTGAATTTTGAAAACGCAAATCTACAAGGGGTAAATTTTAGCAATGCAAATTTAGAGGGCGCAAACTGCATGGCCGCAAGACTTACCGGTGTAACTTTGCATGGAGCTAATTTAAATGCAGCAAGATTCCAAACTTCCAACTTTTCATATACATGCTTGGATAGAATTAAATTCGATGGAGCTATACTAAAAAAGGCCAACTTCGTTGAAGCATTGCTTTCGTCAACCAAAAACTGAGCCACAACGCTCAGCGAAAATGATCCACTTTCGCTCATCTGAAACTGAGCCACTTTGCTCATAGTGGTTCCAGATGAAGAAATAGTCAGGCCTACATTATTGCTTTTGTTCATCCTCCTTTTTTACTTTTTTAACACTTTGTTTTAGCCGATAAGAAACGGCATTCATATTGAGAATATGAGACCTATGTGTTAATCGGTCAATTAAAGCGGCGGTTAGCATCTCATTTGGTAACATTTCGCCCCATCGTGAAAACTCCAAATTCGTAGTGAGCATAACGCTGCCACGCTCATTGCGATCTGATAGAACGTGAAACAGCAGCTCAGCATGAGGCTTGGAGAAAGTTAAGTAAGACATCTCATCTACAATGAGCAGATCCAGTTTTCTAAGTAAACGCTGCAGACGAGTTAATTTCAGGTCTTGCTGTGCTTCACTCAACTCCGTAACCAGGTTAGCTGCTGTATAGAATCGTACCTTGTAACCTTGCCTGCACAATCGTCTTCCCAAGCCAATACTCAAATGGGTTTTGCCGGTACCTGGATTGCCGATCATTATTACGTTTTCTTGTCGGTCTACGAATTCTCCGGTAGCCAATTGCCAAACCAAGGCTTCCGGTACACTTGGCAGGTTGTCAAATTGAAATTGATCCAGACTCTTGACTAAGGGAAAACGGGCCGCTTTAATCCTGCGATTTTGTTGATTTTCAATCCGTTGGGCGACTTCCTTTTGTAACACTTCACATAGAAACTGTTCATACCCCCAACCGTCCTGCTGGGCTTGACGGAGTAGTTCTTCATAGGAAGTCAGGGTTGGCAGTTTCAATTGTTTTGCATAAAGGTTGATTAACTCACCAGTGGCATTTATGATAATCCACCCCCTGCCGCCAAGATGTCATAGGCCTTCAGATCCACAGCCTGGACAACTGGTCCAGGAATCAGCAAGGGCTCAGTCTTTTTTGCATCTGTAACATAACAGTTAACAACATCGACGGAGTACTGCTGTTCATCCCATGCCTTCCCAACTGCTGAATGTACTGGTTCAGTTCCATAGTCTATCAGCATACGCAGAAGACGTACCATCCCTTTTTCGGGATCTTTTAACCTGGCTGCATAATCGAAGAACAACTGCGGTACATTGGCTTGTTTTACAGGCCGGGCATGAAATACGGATCGGGGGCGTCTTTCCAGCAAGGGTATGTAATGCTCTAATTGATAAATGGTCCTGTGTTTTTGATAAACTCTGCTGTGAATGGCGATCTCGTTCCCTCGCCAGTAAGCTTTTACTTTAAAGGCACTGGCTTTGATTGTAACCGTATAACCGGCATATTGAACCGGAACGGAGTAATGGTTGCTGTCCAGGACAATCGTTGCATAGTAGTCGACTTTTACTTCACTGATTTTAGCTGTTTCATAGGATCTTAATGGTAATGGGATCAGGGCTCGCCTCTCCATCTCAAAGCCCTCTTTTACGGATAATTCTTTGCCTCTGATCTGGTGATTATTAATATACTCGATACATCTTTTTTGCAGCAGTTGGTTTAATTCTTCATAGCTTTCAACTCTCGGGAGAGGAACCAGTACGTTTCTTCTGATAAAGCCAACCAGATTTTCAACCAGTCCTTTTTCGTGGCCTTCCCCGGGATTGCAGAAGTTAGTCTGATAGGCATAATGGGCACGGAATGCCTTGAATTTATCCTGCTCACGGGCTAGTTTGCCCCATCCTTCTTTGACTGCTGTTCTTAAATTATCATAGATTAGGGTGCGGGGAACTCCGCCTATGAATTTAAAAGCTTGCCCATGACCTTCTAAAAATACTTCTTCTCTTTGAGAGGGATAAGCAATGACAAACGGAGCACAACTGGAGCATAACCGCATACAGAAGAGATTAATTTCTTTCTTTTGTCCCTGCATGATGACCTTGGCAGTACCCCAGTCAACCTGAGCGGCTTCTCCAGGTGCAAAGTACAATGGTACATAGACTTGAGAAGGAGTGGCTTTCATCTCTCTAACCAAACGTCGAATGGTAGATTCACCACCCTTAAAGTTCGCTTCTGCCTTTAGTCGGTCATAGATCCGTTTGGCGCTATGTCTCTGCTTGAAAACCTTGGCAGCGTGATCTTCATCCAGACACTGCTGTACAAAGGCTATTACTTCGGGTTTGATGACTGGATTGGATGCATTGACTGGTACTTTTCGCTCCCAGGGAACGTTTTTTCCCAAGCAATACCGCTTAACTGTATTCCTCGATACTCCAAGTCTTCGAGCGATTTCACGCTGGGACAGTCCTTCCACAACATACAATTGTCTGATAAGCTGATATTGGTCCACTTCGATCACTCCTACACCCCCATATCACTGTTGTCTGTTCAACTTCAATGATAAAGGGTTTGTGATTGGAGTGGATCACTTTCGTTTGAGCGTTTTTCGTTTTATTGGCTCAGTTTCAGTTTAGCATTCGCAAAGCATCGCTTAACGAATCAAGTTTTTGTGATACAAACATTAAAGGTGCTAATTTTGAAGGTGTTGAAATGGAAGGGGCTATTTTCAGAAACTCAATAGCTCCTAATGCCAACTTTAATAAGGCCAATCTGAGAAAAACTAATTTTGGGGGAGTAAACCTACGGAATGCTAGTTTTGAGGGAGCAAATTTGCAGAACGCCGTCTTTACACAAGCTAAATTGCAGGAAGCAAGATTTATGGGTGCAAATCTATTGAAAGTTAATTTTGAACTTGCCCAGTTACAGAGCGCGAATTTTGTTGAAGCGCAATTGATGGGAGCAAATATGAAATGGGCAAATTTAAAACATGCTAATCTAATAAGAGCGGACTTGGAAGATGCCGATTTAGAGGAGGCTAACCTTGAAAGTGTTTTATCACAGGGAGCCAATTATTCAAAAGCAAATCTCCATAGAGCTAGGTTAGCAAATGCGATGTTGGATGGAGTAATTTTTAAAGAAGCAAAACTGACGGAAGCCAGCTTGTACAGAGCTATATTAGTGCGGACAAACTTAATTAAAGCTGACCTTTCAGGTGCGATGATTTATGGTATTTCAGTGTGGGACACACTTTCCGATGAAACGATGCAGAAGGATCTAGTCATTACAGAACCAAAGGAACCGCTAATTACCGTAGATAATATTGAAGTTGCTCAATTTATATATTTAATGCTCAATAATATTAAACTAAGGGGAGTAATTGATAGTATTACATCCAAAATGGTATTGATTTTGGGGCGGTTTTCAATGGAACGCAAAAGAATATTGGATACGATTAGAGAGGAATTGCGTAATCATAACTATTTACCAGTAATGTTCGATTTTGAAAAACCAACTAATAGAAATCTAACTGAGACTATAACCACATTGGCACATCTTTCCAAGTTTATAATTGTTGATCTTACTGATCCAAGGAGCGCCCCACACGAACTAGCGGCATTAATTCCACGGCTTTCAATACCTATTATGCCACTCATTCAAAAATACGATGGTTTCGGTGAGGAAAATCAATTATACGGTATGTTTCAAGATTTTCATCGGTATCATTGGGTTATTGATCCATATAAATACGATAATCTGGAAAATTTAATCCGTGATTTCGATTGTGAAATTTTAATGCCTGCAGAAAACAAGTTTAAGGAATTAATAAATACTTAGATAGAGAATAATTATTTTGATGAAGTAAGGAGCTAATCTCGATCCGAAATATTACCATTTTTTATGTTTATAGATGATAATTTAATCTCAGCCTTTCCTCATACCCATTCTGAAAAACTAAAGTATGCTTAGTCCTTACAAAAGTAGGCATGGCTTTATGAATGATCCTATGATGATTGGGACACAAAATCATAATGTTATCCGAATCGTTATTTAGAGACTTGATGAATGAATCAATATGATGGGCCTCAGCGATCGAGGTTTCATATCTAGCCGCAAAGTTGTCGCCGCAAATTTGACACCGATTATCATACAGTAGTTTTAAATTATCGGCGATTGCTTTGTCAAAGCGCCTAATTTTGACTAGACGCTCACGCAAATCGAGTCTTGCTGAGGGGTCGGTGTTTCTATAGTTTATTTCAGCCTCCAATGCTTCTTCGGGATAACTGGATATGGTGCTAAATTCTTTTTTCAGGTCCCAGACTGTCAGACAATCAGCAATAAATAAATCAGCAGAATCACTTGTATATAATACTAAATATTCCCTGCTGTCCTCGGGAATTCTGATCAGGTGATTATGCCCCAATTTTGTCCTTTGAGTTTTTAGATATTCATAGCTTGAATTGAATATTGTTCTGAGGATATCAGCCAAAGGACTGGTCTTTTTATATCTTATTTGCATGAGATCTTTGTGGGTAGGATAACGTAATTGGTCAAAATTCTGGTTCTTCAATAAGGCAGAATAAGGCCTGTTTCCTACCATTACGGTAATATCTTTTGAACTACCTCTGCTCAGTTCCTGGCCGATAATTTGATGAAACCTGACCTGAAAAGAAACCGGAATTGTAAAACCTTCATGCAGCAAGGACCAATCTACTTCTTTTTTGTATATATAGTGTTCGCCTTCCATAAGACCAACTCCTTATTTTCTCGCCAACCGCCTCGCGTAATACCTCTCGATCTGCCGGTCACATATCTCAATCAGTTCCTTTTTATCTTCATCAGTAAGCCGCTTCCAAAGTGCGGGCACGAAGGCTACCTGGTTTAAATCTTTGCGATGCTCCAGGAAAAACTTGCGTTCGAATTTTTCAAAAGGCATAGCTAGCATCAGCCTGGCTGCTTCGAAGTCGCTCATATCTTTAACCCGGTTGATCTCTGCGTTTGGTACTTCTACGGGCATACCTGCATCTGCCCGCTGTTCATAGAAGCGGCGAAAATAACTGACCAGAGCTCCCAGGTCAGCTTGGCCCTTTTCATTGACTACATGGAGCATGCCTTTTAACATCACCGGTTTATAGGAAGTGCTCATTTGCCCAGACTTGACATATTTGAAGAAATCTTCACGGATCTCTTCCTGTTTGCGGGCGGGGATATTCAGCTGTTTCCTGATATCTTCCAGACGATCACGTTTGAAATAGCGATGAGTGACCCTGCCCATGGGAAGTTCCAAATCAGGCCCTGGGGATATCCTGCCTTCCTCCAGCCAATTGCGCACGGTTTTATCATCCACATATAATTCCATTGCCAGTTGGTGCATGGACATCATGTCTTTGATTTCTTCCTGCCAGTCAAAAAGGTCTACTAATTCATAATCGCGGACAAATATATTATGGGGCAGGATGGTATCAATTTTTTCTCCCAGTAAGATCTGTTGTTTTTCTTTTTCAATTTTATCCTGTGGGGCTAGTACCAATGCTCCAGGTCGGTACTCCCGCGAACGGAACAGACGGTGTAGATTTACGGAATGGTTATGACGTAAAGTGTTGTCGATAAAATCAAATACCAACAGAGCATCTTTGTCTTTAGCTTTTCTGGTGCCCCTGCCCAGTTGCTGTAAATAAATCACCTTTGATAGGGTGGGCCTGGCCATGAAAAGGACTGCGGTTTCAGGGCTGTCCCATCCTTCATTGAGCATGTCACAGGCGCATAAAACTTTTACTGTTCCCTGTCGGTATGACTCCAGGATTTCCTCCCTAGTCTGTTTTTTCATACGGCCTTCCACTACCTGGGCCTTCACTCCAGAATCCCGGAATAGCTTGGCTACTTCTTCCGCATGCCTGACACTGGCGCAGAAGACAACGGCTTTTTGGCCAGGCACATGGCTTAAATAGGTTTCCACAATAATGCGATTGCGTTCCGGAACGTGGACGCAATTGTCCAGATCGCGGTAATTGTAATTTACTCCATTTATTCTCACATTGCTGAAGTCAATATTGGTTTTAACCCTTACACAGCGGATCGGCACCAGCTCGCCGATTTCAACCGCAGTTTTCAGATCCAGCCTATGCGCTTCATTCTGGAATAATTCCATGATCGATTCCTGGTCATGGCGTTCGGGTGTAGCAGTTAAGCCCAATAAAAACTGAGGTCGAAAATAGGAGATGACCTGGCGGTAGCTTTGAGCTGCTGCATGATGTGCCTCATCGATGATGATGTAGCCAAAGTAATCGGGACTGAATTGGTCAAGGCGACGATGCAGTCCCTGAATGCTGGCAATCAATACATCTCCGTCCAAGGGAGACGAATAGTCATCAATGATTCTGACCCGGGCTTCCGGCCATAAATCTCTGAAACTTGATTGTGCCTGCTGCAAGAGTTCCAGAGTATGGGCGACAAATAAAGTTCGCAAACCCAGGCGGCGGGCATCCAAAACAGCGGTCGTGGTTTTGCCGGTACCCTGAGCATCGGCAATCAGAGCCATACTGTTGTAATCGCTGCGTAATTCCTGTAAACGGTCCAATGTCTCCTGCTGATGAGGCCGCAGTGTGATCAATGCTCCCCGCTGGCGGGGTAGGTAGTCATCATAAATCTTGAAATGTGGGTTTTGGCCTAGAAACTGAACCAGTTCCGATTTAACTCTTTCCCGTTCATTAACCAGCTGACGGTAAGTCCAAATATATACCTTCCAGCCTAGGTAAGTGAGGCTGTTGCGTTTCAGCAAATCATCTAGGTATTTGTCTACTGAAACCAGTGCAGGGTTATGCCAGCTTTCTCCGTCTATTTCAATGGCATAAGCAGCATGGTCAGTTTTTAATGCATAATCTATATAGCAGTTGTCGCCGTAAATATTCTGGCAGGGATACTCATTGATAAGATACTGTACTTTATCCAGGCCGAAGGTTTCCTGAAAGAGTTCTACAAATAAGTCTTCGGCAAAACTGGCAGTATCTACCGCCAAGTAATCATGCTGAAAATCATTCAACTGATTCTCACCTCTCCCATATTAGAAGTATCTCTAATACCCCCGCTTCCCCGGTATGACCCCTCTCACTCCGCCTTTGGGATTTTCCATGTCGCCCCGGTAACGGGGGATCAGATGGATGTGCAGGTGCATGATGCTCTGCCCGGCATCTTCCCCG
>Ga0116193_1004032_pt1 | contig 10365 bp, 2 predicted proteins | sample AD_UKC115_MetaG_FD_89892 | JGI IMG/M metagenome (GOLD analysis project Ga0116193, IMG submission 89892) | Active sludge microbial communities of municipal wastewater-treating anaerobic digesters from Hong Kong - AD_UKC115_MetaG | ecosystem: Engineered > Bioreactor > Anaerobic > Digestate | place...
CTCGCCCCGCGCGGGAATTTCAGCGCGATCCCGCCGCGTTCCAGCCGCGCCGCGAAGCGCACCGGGCCGACCCGGTCCAGCAGGTCCACCGCCGGCACGTTGAGCGACAGGCGCAGCGCCTCCGCCGCGCCGACCGGGCCGTTGAACGCGGTATCGAAATTCGACGGCCGGTAGCCGCTGAACGATTGCGGCGCGTCCACCAGCAGGCTTTCCGAGTGGATCAGGCCGTCGTCCAGCGCCATGCCGTAGAGGAAGGGCTTGAGCGTCGATCCCGGCGAACGCCAGGCCTGCACCATGTCCACGTCGCCCAGCCGGCGCTTGTCGCCGAACGCGACCGAGCCGATGTAGGCCCGCGCCTCCAGGCTGGCGTTGTCCACCACCAGCAGCGCGGCCGAAGTGCGCGGCGGCAGGTCGGAGAAATACGCAGCGACGCGCTCTTCCAGCGTGCGCTGCAACGCCGGGTCCAGGGTCGAGGCGATGCGCGCGGCCGCCGGATGCGCGACGCGCAGGCGCTGCGCGAGCAGCGCGGCGTCCATCGGCGGGCGCAGGCTGCGCGAGACCACCGGTTCGATCCGTGCATCGTCCACCTGCGCGCGCGTCCACGCGCTGCTGCCGGCCATGCGCGCCAGCAGCTTGTCGCGCGCCGCCTGCGCGGCTTGCGGTGCGCGGTCCGGGCGCAAGCGGCTGGGCGCCTGCGGCAGCACGGCCAGCAAGGCGGCTTCGGCATGCGAGAGCCGCGCCGCCGGCTTGCCGAGGTAGGCCCAGCTCGCGGCCTGCACGCCCTCGATGGTGCCGCCGAACGGCGCGCGATCCAGGTACAGGGTCAGGATTTCGCGCTTCGAGAGGTGCGCTTCCAGTTGCAGCGCGCGCAACAGCTGGCGCAGCTTGCCCGAGGGCGTGCGCGTGCGCGCTCCGCGCAAGCCGGGATCGATGATGCGCGCGACCTGCATGGTCAGGGTCGAACCGCCGGAGACGATGCGCCGGCTGCCCAGCAGTTGCCCGCCCGCGCGCAACAGGGCCAGCGGATTGATGCCGGGATGGCGCCAGAACCAGCGGTCCTCGTAACCGAGCAGGGCCTGCAGGTAGAGCGGCGAGACCTGTTCCGGCGTGGTCGGGTAGCGCCACACGCCGTCGGCATCGGCGAACGCGCGCAGCGGGCTGCCGTCGCGGGCGACCACCAGCACGCTGGCATCGCGCCGGGTCGGCAACGGCAGCGGGAACAGCAGGTCCAGCAGCAACAGCGACGCCAGCAGCGCCACCGCGCCCCAGCGCAGCCAGGGCAGCAGCCGGCGCCAGCGCGGGCGCGAACCGCTTGCGTGCTTCATCGCGCGATCAGGGCTGCACCACCGTGATGCTGGCCGGCACCGACTTGCCGACGCCGCGCAGCATCGGGCGGTACATGTCCTCCACCAGCGGCGGCGGTGCGGTGTAGCTGCCCGGCGTCACCGCGCGCACCAGGTAGAACACCCGCGCCTTGCCGCCCGCCTCCAGTTTCAGCGCGGCCACGTAGCGGTCGTCGCGGAATTCCTCGTGGCGGATCTCGGCCTCGCCGCCGCGTTCGGCGATGTTGATGCCGTCGACCACCACGTCGGCCCACTGCTTGCCGTCGCCCAGGTTGAAGTTCTCGATCTCCAGGCCCGCCGGCAGCAGGTCGGTCAGCAATGCATCCGGCATGTCGCGGTCGGCGGTGACGGTGACGCGCACGATCAGCGCCTCGCCTTCCTTCAGCGCCCGCGGCGTCCACGGCTTGCCATCGGTGCCGTACAGCGCGCGCTCGACCTTGATCACGCTGGCGTCCTCCGGCGGCGCGCTGCGCGGCACGCCGGCCACGTCCAGGCTGGCGTAGAACGGCGGCTTGCCTTGCGGCACGAAGCGCACGCCGCCGCCGAGCGCGGCGTAGTCGAAATCGCGGCCGAAGGCCTTCGTCGCGGCGATCGCTTCCTCCCCCCCGCCCGCCTGCAACGTGCCCGCAACAAGCTTGGCGTTGTCCGCCGACAGCGCCTTGCCCAGCCTGGCCAGCGCGATCTGCTCCTGCGTGCTCAGCCAGAACCACGGCGCCTTCCTGCGCGCATCGAGTTCGCGGCCGATGTCAAGCACGCGCGCGTCGTAGGCCGGCTTGGCATAGCCGCGCTCGTGGGTCAGCGCCAGCATCAGCGCATCGTCGCGCAACGGGCTGTCGTAGCCGCCGAGGTAGCCGGGGCGGTCGCCCTTGAACGCGAAGCCTTCGGCGATCGCCTTCTCGCCGCGCGCCTTGTCGCCCTGCATCGCCAGCGCCAGGCCCAGGTGCACCAGCGGCAAGGCGGTCAGGCTGCGCTTGCGCTCGTTGTCGTACAGCGCGCGCAGGGTGCCCAGCGGCGCGCGATTGACCCGCGCCAGCACGTAGCCGGCGTGCGCCTGGTAGGCGAACTTGAGGTGCTCGCGATGGTCGCGGCCGTAGAACTCGTGGCCGCCGGCCAGCAGGTCCTCGCTGAGCCGCTGCAAGGCCTTCTGCAGCACCGCGTCGGGGATCGCGAAACCGCCCTCGCGCGCATCCAGCAGGAACTCGACGATGTACGGGGTCAGCGCGGGATCCACGTAGTCGTCGCTGCCCCACATCGAGAAATGGCCGGTGGCCACCTGCATCGACGCCAGCCGCCCGAACGCGCCGTCCATGCGCGCGCGCCGCTTCTCGGCATCCAGCCCGGAAACCCCGAACTGCTTCGCCGTCGCGGCATCCAGCTCCAGCGCGGCATAGCCCTTGCTGGTGGTCTGCTCGGCGCAGCCGTAGGGATAGTCCAGCGCCCCCTGCAGGGCCGCGGCGAAGGGGATCGGCGGCAGCGCGCTGACCATCATCCGCGCGCGCACCGAACCCGGCATGAGGCCATCGGCGAATCCCGCGTCCAGGGTCGCCGTGCCGCCCTCGCCCAGCACCTGGCTGCGCGCGCGCACCACCGCCGGCCACGCCGGCCGCACCGGCAGGTCGTACTTGCGGTCGACCTTGAAGCCGTTGCCGTCCACCCGCACCCGCACCTGCGCCACGCGGTAGCCCTCGCCGGCCGCCAGCGGGAAGCTGAGCGTGGACTTGGCCTCGCTGGCCAGGGTGGTGGCGCGGTCGCTGTCGCCGATGGAGACCGGCCCGATGCCATCCACCCGCACCTTGAAGCTGCCGGCCTTGCCGGTGAAGTTGGTGATGTCCAGGCTGACGGTGCTGCGGTCGCCGGGCGCCATCACCCGCGGCATGCTGGCTTCGGCCACGATCGGCGCGCGCACCACGGTTTCCGCGTCGCGATTGCCGTATTGGGTGTCGGAGTACACCAGCGCCGACACCCGCAGCGTGCCGTTGAAGTCCGGCACGGCGAGCGCGACGCGCGCATTGCCCTTCGCGTCCAGTTGCACCGGCCCGGCGAACAGGTCCACGGTCTGCACCCGCGCGGTCGGCCGCCGCGCCTGCGGCAGCGCGGCCAGCGCCATGTCGCCGCCGAAGCGCAGCTTGGCGGTGCCGCCGTCGAAGCTTTCGATCACCCGGCCGTAGATGTCGTAGGCGTCCACGCCCAGGCGGCGCTGGGCGAAGAAATGCGCGTTCGCGTCCGGCACCGGGAACCGGGTGATGTTGAGGATGCCGACGTCCACCGCCGACACCGTCGCGAACGCGCGCTTGCCGGCGAGTTGCGGCGCGCTGAGCGTGACCTGCAGCGGCTGTTCCGGCCGCACCTGCTTCTTCACCGACAGGCCGACGGCGACGCGGCGGTCGCGACGGTCCATCGGCACCCAGGCCTCGCCGACCGCGCGCGCCGGGGTGATCTTGCTGGTCGCGCTGCCGCCGCGGAACACCAGCGCGGTCACGTACACGTCGTGGCGCTCCCAGTCCTTGGTCACCGGGATTTCGACCACCGTGCCGGGCTTGGCGTCCACCGCCTGCACGAACAGCATGCGGTCGCTTTCCACCATCACCAGGCCCTTGCCCGCGTGCGGCGGGGTCAGGGTGGCCTTCAGCGTGTCGCCGGCGCGATAGGCGGTCTTGTCCAGCGCCAGCTTGACCTTGTCCGGGCGCGCATCGAGCCCGCGGTTCTGGTCGTCCCAGCCCCAGCCGGCGCGGAACGGATAGCGCATGGTCAGCCTGGTCGCCGGATCGAACACCTCGATGCGGTAGTCGCCCCATTCCACCGGGAAATCGAAGCGCACGGCAGTGGTGCCGACGTCGATGGCACGCGTTTCCACGGTCTGGAAGCGGCGGGTGAAGTCGTAGTCCCAGCCGCTGTCGTCGTCGTGCGTCCAATGGTAGTCGCGATGCTCGCGCACCAGGCTGATTTTCAGGCCTTTCGCCGGGCGCGGCTGGCCATCGCTGCCGAAGCGCATCAGCTCGAAGCGCGCGTTCGCGTTGGCGTCCGCGCCGTCGGTGTCGTCGAACAGCGGGTGCACGCCGACCAGGGCATCGGCCGGCCACAGCACGCGCTCCACGCTGCGGTTGACGCTGCGCCCGCCGGATTCGTACAGGCTGCCGGACACCACCGCCTTCACCGGGGTATTGCCCTTCACTTCCTTCGGCAACGCGATGTCCTGGCGCAGCTCGCCCTGCGCATCGAGCGCCGCGTCGACGGCATCCTTCGCCTCCTTCGGCAGTTCGACCGTGGGATCGCCGAAGAACCAGCCCTTGGCCTGCGCCAGCGGATGCTGGTCGACCATCACCGCGAGCCTGGCCGTGAAGCGGTTGCCCGCTGCCGGCGCGCCGTACAGGTAGGCGCCCTTCGCCTGCAGGCGGAACGGCTGGCCGGTGCGCAACACCGCATCGTCGCTGTCGAGGTCGAGCTTCATGCGCTCGGGCAGGAATTCCTCGATGCGCAGGGTCATGCCCTGCACCGCATCCTTGCTGGCCGGGTCGGTGCGGAACTCGACCTGCCAGCGGCCGGTCGGCGCTTCCTGCGGGATCTGCTTCTCGAAGCGGAAGTAGCCCGATGCTTCGGGCTGGATCCGCGATTCGACGAAGATCTTGCCGTCCGGCTGCTTCAGCCGCACGAACAGCGACTGCGACTTGCCATCCCTGGCCGTCACCGGCTTGCCGTCGAAGTCGCGCAGCAGCGCGGAGACGCGCACGGTTTCGCCGGGACGGTAGAGGTCGCGCCCGGACCAGGCGAACACGTCGAACCAGGCCTGCTCGCGCCCGCTCACCGCGAATTCGGACAGGTCCAGCGCCGGCTGGTTGAACGGCAGCATCGACACGTCCTTGCCGCGCGCCGCGGTCAGCACGTGCGCCGCGTCCAGCGTGTAGTCCAGCAGCGCATTGCCGTTGCCGTCGGTGGCGGCCTTGAACACCGGCTCGCCGCGCGCATCCAGCACCCGCAGGTCGACGCCGGCCAGCGCGCCGCCGTCCTCCAGCGAGGCGGTGTGGACGAACAGCTTGTCCTTGTACGCGCGCACGTGCAGGCCGATGTCGCTGACGCTGAAGAACGCGGTGTCGTATTCGTCCTTGAACGCGCCGGCCTTCTTCATCACCGCGAAATACAGGCCCGGCTGCTGCAGCTCGGCGATCTCGCCGATCGGCAGGTAGGTCAGCACGCGTTCGTTGCGTTCGCCGCCCAGCACGAAGCGGTTGACGTACACCGGCTCGGCCAGCTTCGAGATCGGCGGGCGGCTGTCCGGATCGTCCTTGTCGTACCAGGAGGGATCCAGCTCCCAGCTGCCGCGGCGCCCGCCGCGCTGGTATTCGGCGAAGAACCTGGGCAGCGAGGCGTCGCGCACGCGCAGGAACTCGACGTCGACCTCGGCCACGTTCACCGATACCACCGGCAGGCCGCGCGATTCCTTCGCCGGCAGCACGCTGCCCTGCGAGGCGAAGCCGACCGCCGGTTCCAGCTCGCCGGTGAACACCTTCAGTTCCTGGTCGCGGCCGAGCTTGCTGCCGTCCGCCGCGACCAGCGCGCCGGAGACGCGCAGGGTGACCGTGCTGTTGGCCGGCACGTGCGGGTAGCGCAGGATCTTGCCGTCGTCGGACAGCGTCCAGCTGCTGCCCTCGCCCACGCGTTCGGCGAAGGTCAGCAGCTTGTCGAATTCCTGGGTGCCGACCAGCGGTCGCGAGAACTCCACCGCGATGGCCAGGTCGTCGCGCCCCTGGTCCGGATACGCGCGCACCAGGGCGAAGCCCTTGACCGCCTCGCGCTTGCCCTTGATCGCCTCGCCGCTGGCGGCCGGCAGCTGCCCGGACGGATTGCGCTTGCAGGCGGGCAATCCCGCCGCCAGCGCGGCCAGCAGCAACAGCGCCAATGCACGGCGCAGCAGGCGCCCAGTCGATTCCCCGCGCAATCCCATGTCGGATCCATCCAGGCCAGGTGGTTTCGAGTATAGGACGCGCTACGGACCGGGAATCGGCCGGCTCCTGCGCAAACGAAAAGCCCGGCATTCAGCCGGGCTTTTGCCGTTGCGCCGGTTTTGCCGTCAGGCCGGCGGCGGCGCGGCTTGGATGGCGTCGACGGAATCGGCGCCGGCCTCGCCATCCCCGTCCAGCGAGGCGTCGAGACGCTCGATCGCCTGCAGGGTTTCATCGGCGGCCAGGCGCATCAGGGTCACGCCCTGGGTATTGCGCCCGACCTGGGCGATGTCCGCCGCCGGGGTGCGCACCAGGGTGCCGCCGTCGGAGATCAGCAGCACGTCGTGGTGGTCGGACAGCTGGATCGCGCCGACCAGCTGGCCGTTGCGTTCCGTGGTCTTCAGCGCGATCACGCCCTGGGTGCCGCGGCCCTTCTTCGGGAACTCGGCCACGCCGGTGCGCTTGCCGAAGCCGCGTTCGCTGGCGGTGAGGATGTCGCCCTCGCCATCGATCACGATCAGGCTGCGCACGGCTTCGCCCTCGGCCAGCTTCATGCCGCGCACGCCGGTGGCGGTGCGGCCCATCGCACGCACGCTGCCTTCGTCGAAGCGCACCGCCTTGCCGTTGCTGGCGAACAGCATGATGTCGCATTCGCCGTCGGTCAGCGCCGCGCCGACCAGCGCATCGCCCTCGTCCAGGTTGATCGCGATCTTGCCGCGCGCCAGGCGATAGGCGAATTCGGTCAGCGCGGTCTTCTTCACCGTGCCGTTGCCGGTGGCGAAGAACACGTACTTGCCGTCCGCGTACTCGCGCACCGGCAGCACCGCCTGCACCTTCTCGCCCTCGGTCAGCGGGATCCAGTTGATGATCGGGCGGCCGCGCGCGTTCGGGCCGGCATCCGGCAACTGGTGCACCGGCAGCCAGAACACGCGGCCGGCGCTGGTGAAGGTCAACAGGGTGTCGTGGGTGTTCACCAGCCACAACTGGTCGATGAAATCCTCGTCCTTGGTCGAAGCCGCGTTGCGGCCCTTGCCGCCGCGCTTCTGCGCGCGATAGGCGGTGGCCGGCTGGCGCTTGGCGTAACCGGCGTGCGACAGCGTCACCACCACGTCCTCCGGCGCGATCAGGTCGAGGATGTCGAGGTCTTCTTCCGAGGCGCGGATCTCGCTGCGGCGCGCATCGCCGAATTCCGCCTTGACGTTGCGCAGTTCGTCGCGGATCACGTCGAGCAGCACGTCGGGTTCTTCCAGGATGCGGATCAGGCCACGGATTTCCTCCAGCAGCGCCTTGTATTCCTCGGTCAGCTTGTCCTGCTCCAGCCCGGTCAGGCGGTGCAGGCGCATTTCCAGGATCTGCTGGGCCTGGGTTTCGGTGAGCTGGTAGCGGCCGTCGATCAGGCCCACGCCCTGCGGCAGGTCTTCCGGACGCGAGGCATCGGCACCCGACGCCGCCAGCAGCGCGCCGACCAGCCCGGCTTCCCAGGTGCGCGCCAGCATGCGTTCGCGCGCCTCGTTCGGGTTCGCCGAGGTCTTGATCAGTTCGATCATCTCGTCGATGTTGGCCAGCGCGACGGTCAGGCCTTCCAGGATGTGCGCGCGGTTGCGCGCCTTGCGCAGTTCGAAGATGGTCCTGCGCGTCACCACCTCGCGGCGGTGGCGGACGAAGGCCTCGAGGATCTCCTTCAGGTTCAGCAGCTTCGGGCGGCCATCGACCAGCGCCACCATGTTGATGCCGAACACCGACTCCATCTGGGTCTGCGCGTAGAGGTTGTTGAGCACCACCTCGGCGGATTCGCCGCGCTTGACCTCGATGTAGATGCGCATGCCGTCCTTGTCGGACTCGTCGCGCAGCTCGCTGATGCCCTCGAGCTTCTTTTCCTTGACCAGCTCGGCGATCTTCTCGATCAGCCGCGCCTTGTTGACCTGGTACGGGATCTCGGTGACCGCGATCGCCTCGCGGCCGTTATCGGCCACTTCGATCTCGGCGCGCGCGCGCATGCGCACGCGGCCGCGGCCGGTGCGGTAGGCGAGGTGGATGCCGCCAACGCCGTTGATGATGCCGGCGGTGGGGAAATCCGGGCCGGGGATGTGTTCCATCAGGCCGTCGATGTCGATCGACGGATCGTCGATCAGCGCCAGCAGCGCGTTCACCACCTCGCCCATGTTGTGCGGCGGGATGTTGGTGGCCATGCCCACCGCGATGCCGGCCGAACCGTTCACCAGCAGGTTCGGGAACCGGGTCGGCATGACCGTCGGCTCCAGTTCCTTCTCGTCGTAGTTCGGCTGGAAATCGACGGTTTCCTTGTCGATGTCGGCCATCAGCTCATGGGTGAGGCGCGACATGCGCGCTTCGGTGTAACGCATCGCCGCGGCGGAGTCGCCATCGACCGAACCGAAGTTGCCCTGCCCGTCCACCAGCAGGTAGCGCAGCGAGAACGGCTGCGCCATGCGCACCAGGGTGTCGTACACCGACTGGTCGCCGTGCGGGTGGTACTTGCCGATCACGTCGCCGACGATGCGCGCGGACTTGTAGTACGGCTTGTTGCTGTGCGCGCCGAGTTCGTTCATCGCGTACAGCACGCGCCGGTGCACCGGCTTCAGGCCATCGCGGACATCCGGTAGCGCGCGCCCCACGATCACGCTCATCGCGTAATCGAGGTAGCTGCGGCGCATCTCGTCTTCCAGGTTGACGGGGATGATTTCCTTGGCGAGGTCTGCCATCAGGTGTCCATGTCGATGCGGCGTGTTTTTCGAGAATCCGATGCCCGCGAACGGCCTGCGCGAGGCTCATCGCGGCGGGCATTTCGAAGGGGTTCCAGCAACGTGAAATCGTAGCATTTCCGGCGCGTTTCCGCACCGCCGATTCAGACGAGGAAACAAGCACTTAGGCGCTGTTTTGCGCGCCCATCGAACCGGCCATCGCAGGCATTCGCCATGCGCCCGGGAATGTCGCTGCGCGAACGCCCGCGATGGCCGCCTGCGCGATCCGGGGTCAGCCCGGGAACGCCGCCCGCATGCGCGCCGCATCGGGGCGCTCGACCACGCCCTTTTCGGTCACGATGGCATCGATCAGCGCGTGCGGAGTGACGTCGAACACCGGGTTCCAGGCGCGCACGCCTTCGGCCACCGTGCGTTCGCCGCGGAACGCGAGCAGCTCGGCGGCATCGCGTTCCTCGATCTCGATCAGGTCGCCGCTGGCCGTATCCATGTCCACGGTGGACGACGGCGCCACCACCATGAACTTCAGCCCGTGGTGCTTGGCCGCGATGGCGAGCTGGTAGGTGCCGATCTTGTTGGCGGTGTCGCCGTTGGCGCAGATGCGGTCGGCGCCGACCACCACCCACTGCACCTGCCCCGACTGCATCAGGTGCGAGGCGGCGGCATCGGCGATCAGGGTGGCGTCGATGCCGTCCTGCTGCAGCTCCCACACGGTCAGGCGCGCGCCCTGGTTCCACGGGCGGGTCTCGCCGGCGAACACGCGGGCGATGCGTTCCGCCGCCACGCCGGCGCGGATCACGCCCAGCGCGGTGCCGAAGCCGGCGGTGGCCAGCGAACCGGTATTGCAATGGGTCAGCACGCCGCTGCCGGGGGCGATCAGGTTCGCACCCAAGGCGCCCATATGGCGATTGGCGGCCAGGTCTTCGGTTTCGATGGCGCGCGCCTCGCGTTCGATGCGCGCGCGCCAGTCGGGGCCGGCGTCGGCCAATGCGCGGCGCATGCGCGCCAGCGCCCAGGCCAGGTTCACCGCGGTCGGGCGCGCGGCATTGAGCCGTTGCATCGCCGGCTCCAGCTTGCGCGCGGCTTCGGCACCGTCGGCCGCCTCGACCGCGCGCGCCGCCAGCACCACGCCCCAGGCCGCGGCGATGCCGATCGCCGGCGCGCCGCGCACGGTCAGCGCATGGATCGCCGCGGCGACCTCGTCGCTGCTGCGGCAGGCCACGTATTCCACCGCGAACGGCAAGGTGCGCTGGTCCAGCAATTGCAGCGCATCGCCGGTCCAGCGGATCGGGCGGACATGGTCGTAACGGTCGAAATCGAGGCGGGTATCCATGCCGGCATTATCGACCGCATGTCCCGCAGACGAAA
>Ga0116193_1004035_pt1 | contig 10360 bp, 14 predicted proteins | sample AD_UKC115_MetaG_FD_89892 | JGI IMG/M metagenome (GOLD analysis project Ga0116193, IMG submission 89892) | Active sludge microbial communities of municipal wastewater-treating anaerobic digesters from Hong Kong - AD_UKC115_MetaG | ecosystem: Engineered > Bioreactor > Anaerobic > Digestate...
CCCTTTTATTCCGGGGAGTTGTTCCGGGGCGGGTTCTGAGTTAATATAAATTATATTGACTATCACCGGGTATCATAGCATCAGCTTAAATCCGCAGAGTCTAACCGACCTTCAGATACAAATGAGGTGTAGAAATGAAAATTGTCATGGGCAGTGATCACGCTGGCTTTCAACTTAAGGAAGAGGTAAAAGCGTTTCTCGCTAGGGAAGGTTATGAAGTGCTGGACTGCGGAACCGACTCACCCGAATCAGTGGACTATCCGGATATCGCGGAAAAGGTAGCCCGGGAAGTGCTGGATAGAGATATTCCTGGTATTCTTATATGTGGTACAGGCATAGGTATATCTATAGCGGCCAACAAGATGGCAGGTATACGCGCGGCCTTGTGCCGCAGTGGTTTTGAGGCGCGTATGGCCCGGGAGCATAACGATGCCAACATCCTGGCTATTGGGGCCAGAATAACCGGCAGCGGTCTGGTTGAGGAAATTGTCCATACCTTCCTAAATACCAATTTTACAGGGGGCAGACATCAGCGCCGGGTAGATAAAATAAAGATGCTGGAAAAAAACTGCCGCGAGAGGAGTTAGCAGGAGTGGACTACATTGAACAATATGTTAGCCCGGTCGATCCTGAGGTGGCTGAGGCCATCCGCCAGGAAGAGATGAGGCAGAACAACAAGTTGGAACTTATCGCCTCAGAAAACTTTGTATCCCGTGCGGTAATGGCTGCACAGGGTTGTGTGATGACCAACAAATACGCAGAAGGATATCCCGGCAAGCGTTATTATGGTGGCTGTGAGCATGTGGATAAAGTTGAGGAATTGGCCCGGGAAAGAGCCAAACAGCTTTTCGCCGCTGAACATGTCAATGTTCAGCCCCACTCCGGAGCCCAGGCTAATACTGCCGTATACTTTGCCGCCGTCCAACCAGGGGATACCCTGCTGGGGATGAACCTCAGTCATGGTGGCCACCTTACCCATGGGAGCCGGGTCAACATATCTGGTAAATACTTCAACTTTGAAGAATACGGAGTAAATAAGGATACCGAAACCATCGACTATGATGAAATCATGGCAGTCGCCAGGAAAGTAAAACCGAAAATGATTGTAGCGGGTGCCAGTGCCTATCCGCGTATTATTGATTTTGTGAAATTCAGGGAAATTGCCGATGCAGTGGAGGCCCTGCTTTTTGTTGATATGGCACATATTGCAGGCCTGGTAGCGGCCGGCTTGCATCCCAGCCCCATACCTTATGCGGACTTTGTAACCTCCACCACCCACAAAACGCTGCGTGGTCCCCGGGGCGGGGTTATTTTCTGCAAAGAAGAATGGGCGCGGAAAATAGATAGTGCGGTTTTTCCTGGAATCCAGGGCGGGCCATTGATGCATGTGATAGCCGCCAAGGCAGTCTGCTTTAAAGAAGCCCTCTCACCCGATTTTGCTGCCTACCAGAAACAGATCGTGGACAATGCGGCGGCATTGGCGCAGGAATTGAGCAATAATGGGCTGAGGCTGGTTTCCGGGGGAACAGACAATCACCTTATGCTGGTGGACGTACGCACCATGGGATTGACCGGCCAGGAAGCTGAGGCTATCCTGGAATCCGTAAACATAACCGTTAATAAGAATACCATTCCTTTTGATCCGGAAAAACCAACTGTAGCCAGTGGGATTCGTATTGGTACTCCGGCCCTTACCAGCCGGGGCATGAAAGTGGCGGAAATGAAGCAAGTAGCCCGGGCGATAGTAGCTGCCCTGAGCAATCCGGAGGATAAAGAGGAACTAGCTCGTGCCCGGGATATCGTTGCCAAACTCTGCCGGGAATTCCCCCTCTATGATTAGAGGGCGGTATAAAACATGCCATTGCCCGCATCCAGGAAAGAACCGCCGGGCAGGCGTGTTTCCGTTTAATCCTTTAGTATCACAGGTGGATAATAAAGGAATCAGGAAATAATTCCACCGCGAAAATGTGTTTGGCTTCATATGTAGAGTCCTGGCGAGGGACTATTAATGAATCCAAACGGGAGCATGACAACTTCTGGCCGTGGAATTAGAAATAGAAATAACAAAGAAGGCAGGGGAAAAATATGGAAAGCAAAACGCTTTCCTTGCCTAAACTGAATCGGCTCAACCCTACCCTTGAATCAACGGCCCTGAAACTTATGGAGGAGGCCGGGGAGCTTGCTCAGGCGATCGGCAAGTATCGCGGTTTAAGCGGGGAACAGATCTGTATGGATGAGGCTGCGGTTATGAAGCAAATCGCTTACGAATTGCTGGATGTGGCCCAGACAGCAGTGACCATGATGTTTGTCATGGAAGAGAAATACGGGGTTGATATTGAAAGTGCCCTGTGGGAGCATCGCGAAAAACTGGAAAGAAAGGGCTACCTGGGAAGATAAATAGAACCCGGCACATTTACCGACAAAAAAACCAAATAATTTACATTATTCCTAAGAGGATTTAGGCTTGCCGGGCTAGAATCTATAAAACTTATCGACTCCTGAGCGATTTTAAAAAAATATAGCAGGAAGACTCCTTGATAAAACCTTCTTTTTCGTCAGTACTAAAAGGAATTTGCCCATTGGTGACGAATAAGAAGGAGGGGGGAATGCTGTTAAAAACGGGTAAAGGTGAAGGTATGGTACAACGGGGACAAAAGAACTGGGTAAAAGGCTTGGCCGAAGCGCTGAATATGGGTACAACCATAGTGGCGGCAGTAGCCCTCGGGTACTTTGGTGGTCGATGGCTCGATCGGCTGCTGGATACTGATCCCTGGTTAACCGTTGTTGGCTTCCTGCTGGGAGTAGTCACCGGCATCAAGGTCATGTGGGACCGCAGCATGTCGAACAGCAATTCATCCTTACCCAAAAAAGACAGTCCTGATCAAGAGTAAGGGAAATCATCCGAAGCCTTCTGCGGTTTCGGTTGAAGGTTTGTTGATCAGCCCTTGAGCAAGAGCTGGCAAAACACACCGCAAAATTTACATCAGGAGGGGGGGAGAAAAAAATGATTTTTGGTATGTGGGATGGCGCTCTTTTCCACATCGGTCCGATACCCGTTGACCACCTCGTTGTTACCGAATGGGCTCTCATTTTGCTGATTGGTTGCATTTCCTATTTTGCAACTAAAAATATGCAGATAGTACCACGGGGCCTGCAGAATGCTTTCGAGGCCATCATCATCTGGACCTATGACTTTTTCACCCAGCTCATGGACGAGGAACATGTCGCCAAAAAGTGGGCGCCTGTGCTCACGGCGTTTTTCCTGTTCATTTTGTTCAGCAACTACAGCGGACTAATTCCTGGAGCGGCAAATGTTAAGGGTTTCCAACCCCCGACCAGTAACTGGAACGTGACCATGACTCTGGCGTTGATCACGTTCTTTTCTGTGCATATTGCCGGTTTCAGTGAACATGGCGGACACTATTTCAAACACTTTGTCAGTCCCAGCCCGGCCATGTTACCGTTAAACCTGGTCGAGGAACTGGCTCACCCGTTGTCCCTGACAGTCCGTCTATTCGGTAACATCTTCGGTGAAGAGATGGTTATCGCGTTCCTGCTGTTCATGGCACCGTTTATTGTACCGGGAGCAATTATGGGCTTGAGCCTATTGCTAGGTGCTATCCAGGCTATTGTGTTTACAATCCTCTCGGCCAGCTACATCGCCGCAGCCGCCGGAGAGGGTCATTAAACAAATCAACAATTTCGGCTCAAAAGGTTAAAACCGTTGGAGCAATAGAAAGGAGGGAAAGGAATGGGTGTCGCATTAGGCGCTGGTCTTGCAGTATCAATAGCCGGTATCGGTGGTGGTATCGGAATGGGGATTGCGGGAGGTAAAGCTTTTGAAGCCATCGCCCGGCAACCTGAAGTAGGTGGAGACGTTAGGACTCTGCTCTTCATTACTCTGGCCTTTATTGAAACCCTGACCATTTACGGACTACTCATCGCATTTATGCTGGTTGGTAAAGCGTAAGGTTCAAAAAGTCTGCTTTTTTCTTGATTTGCGGGCGATAGGGCGAGGACATTCCTGTTTTTGGAAAGGATGCCCTGTCGCCCCAAATACTATTTTGGTCTAGATTGGAGGTAGCAGATCCGTGAGGAGGAACAGGTGGTATTATTTATCCGCACTCCTTTTGACCATGCTTATGATCATGGCGTTCGCCACCTTGTGCTTGGCCTCGGGTGGAGGCGGTGCTCCGGTTGAAGCACCTGCGGGTCAAACCCCTGCTTTTGGGAACTGGTTTGTGGTTGGCTGGACGGCCGTTAACTTCTTTGTGTTGCTGGCTATTATGTACAAATTTGCTTATGGCCCCATCAACACAATGCTGGAACAGCGCACCAATACTATCGAGGGTTCTCTCAAGCATGCCGAAGACGTCAAGCGCGAAGTGGAAGAAATGAGGAAAGAGACCCAGCAGAATCTGGCTGATTCCCGCAAGGAAGCCCAGGAGATCGTAGCACGGGCCACCAAGGCGGCCGAAGACGCCAAAAACGAGATCCTGGCCAAAGCGAAGGAAGATGCCGCTAACACGAAAACTAAAGCTGAAGCTGAGATTCAGGCCGCCACAGAACAGGCCAAGATTGAGCTGAAGGATACCGCTGCAGCGCTGGCATTGACGGCGGCGGAGAAGGTTCTGGGACGGGTCATCACCGATGAGGACCACAAGACTATGGTTAAACAATTCGTTAATGAGGCGGGCGATCTCCTATGCTAAATAGAAGCGTCGCCAGGCGCTATGCGGAAGCATTTTTCACCATAGCCCGGGAAGCGAATAAAATTGATGATTTTCAGCAGGAACTTGAAAAAGTGGTAGCTGCCATTGAAGAAATGGAAAACCTTAAAGAATACCTGGCTCACCTGCTGATTCCCGCCGCGGCAAAGAAGGAAGTCATTGAAAAGATTTTTGCCGGTCAGGTTTCCGATCTGACCATGAATTTTCTTAAGATGGTGGTCGACAAACGCCGTGAATCTTACATCTCTGTTATAGTAGAGGAATACAAGGACATGGCGGATGAACACCGTAATGTAGCCAAGGCGGAACTGATTGCAGCCCGGGAGGTTCCCGAAGAAGAAGTAAAAATGCTGACGGAAAAGCTTTCGGCTTCCACAGGCAAGTCGGTTCAGCTGCAAGTCAAGGTGGACCCGGCCCTGCTGGGTGGTGTAAAAATACGCATCGGTGACCAGATTATCGATGGCACAGTGGCCAAGCGGCTGGAAATGCTTCGCGGACAACTCAAACAGGCAAAGATAAGTTAACGATAGGGGTGAGCACATAAATGAGTATCAGACCGGAAGAGATTAGCGCTATACTCAAGCAACAAATTGAGCGCTACCAATCCGAGGTCGAAGTCAGCAACGTAGGATCGGTTATATACGTTGGTGACGGTATCGCCCGTGTATATGGACTGCAAGGCGCCATGGCCGGTGAGCTTCTGGAATTTACCGGCGGCACTTACGGAATGGTTCTCAACCTGGAAGAAGATAACGTCGGTGCGGTGTTGCTCGGCGAATACAGTCATATTAAAGAAGGTGACGTGGTCAAGGCCACAGGAAGAATCATGGAGGTCCCGACCGGAAGAGCCATGCTGGGCCGCGTGGTAAATGCTCTGGGACAGCCCATCGATGGCAAGGGACCTATCAATACCAACACCTTCCGTCCCATTGAAAAAGTGGCTCACGGTGTTGTTACCCGTGACCCGGTTGATACCCCCATGCAAACCGGTCTTAAATGTATCGACTCCATGGTACCGATTGGCCGCGGACAGCGCGAACTTATTATCGGTGACCGTCAGGTTGGTAAAACCGCTATCGCCATTGACGCGATTATCAACCAGCGGGAAAAGAAAGACATGATTTGCATCTATGTCGCCGTCGGTCAGAAGCAGTCTTCCATCGCCGGCATCCAGGCCAAGCTGGAGGAAATGGGCGCCATGGATTACAGTATCATCGTTGCCGCTACCGCTTCCGAACCTGCCCCGTTGCTTTACATTGCTCCCTATGCAGGTGTAGCTATGGGCGAAGAGTTCATGGAAGGTGAAGGCGCCGACGTATTGATTATCTACGACGACCTCTCCAAGCACGCAGTGGCTTACCGTGAAATGTCCCTGCTGTTGCGCCGTCCTCCTGGACGCGAGGCTTATCCCGGTGACGTTTTTTACCTGCACTCCCGGTTGCTGGAGAGAGGTTGCAAGCTGAATAAAAATCATGGTGGAGGTTCCATCACCGCTCTGCCGATTATTGAAACCCAGGCCGGTGACGTATCCGCCTACATTCCTACCAACGTTATTTCCATTACCGACGGACAGATTTATCTGGAAACTGACCTCTTTTATGCTGGTCAACGTCCGGCCATCAACGCTGGTCTTTCAGTTAGCCGCGTCGGTGGTGCGGCCCAGACCAAGGCTATGAAGAAGGTAGCCGGGCAGTTGCGCCTGGACCTGGCTCAGTATCGTGAGCTGGCCGCCTTTGCCCAGTTCGGTTCCGACCTCGACAAAGCTACGCTGGCCCGACTGACTCGTGGTGAGCGAGTAACCGAAGTTCTCAAGCAGGACCAGTACCAGCCTATGGCCATGGAAGAACAGGTTGTTATTATTTACGCCGGTGTCAATGGGTATCTGGATGATCTGCCCAAAGACAAGATACGTGAATTTGAAGTCGACTTCCTCAAGTATATGCGCAGTGCCAATGGCGATGTGCTAGCCGCCATCAAGGATACCGGAAAGATGGAAGCTAACATTGAGGAGAAGCTGGTTAAGGCTATAGATGAATTCAAGTCCACGTTTGCAGTTTAGGTGGTGAAATAAATGGCAGGAGCAGGCGTAAGAGAATTTAAGCGTCGCATCCGCAGCGTGCAGAATACCCAGCAGATTACCAAGGCCATGAAAATGGTGGCGGCTGCGAAGCTGCGCCGTGCCCAGGAAAATGCTGAGAATTCCCGACCTTACACTGAAACATTGCAGGGAACCCTGGCCCGCCTGGCCGGAGTCGCCTACGATGTACGGCACCCCTTGCTCGAGAAGCGCGAGGAGATCCGTAAAGTGGGCTACGTGATAGTCACTTCCGACCGGGGGCTGTGTGGTGCCTATAATGCGAACATCATTCGTGCGGCCAATGTGTCCATTGCCGAGGATGAGCGCAATCTAGAGACAGGAATTATCGCGGTAGGGCGTAAGGCCAGGGACTTCTTCCGCAAAAGGGGCGGCGTCGATGCCGAATTCATTAATCTGGGTGACAATGTCAGTTATGCGGATGCCCGGGAAATTGCCCAGTATGTAATGAATGCCTATGAAAATGGAGAGCTGGACGAAGTCTATCTAGTATATGCTCGCTTTGTCAACGCTCTTAGACAGGTGCCGACCCTGGTCAAGCTGCTGCCTCTGGAAACGCCCCAGGAGGATGAAGAACAAAAATCGGGCCGCGTAGTGGATTATATCTATGAGCCCAGTGCCGAGGATATTCTGCTTACTCTTTTACCCAAATATGTGGGGAGTGAGATCTACCATGCCATGTTGGAGGGTAAAGCCAGCGAGCATGGTGCACGGATGACGGCTATGGGCAACGCCACTGAAAACGCAGGCGAGATTATTGATGCCCTTACCCTGGAAATGAACAAGGTAAGACAGGCAGCAATAACCGATGAGATACTCGACATCGTGGGCGGCGCCGAGGCGCTCAAGCAGGCGCGTGGCTAAGGCTAGATGCCAAGCTCTAACAAAGGAGGAAAGTAGAGGATGGCGAATGTAACGTATGGAGAGGTAGTCCAGGTCATCGGCGCTGTTGTCGACATCCGCTTTAAACCTGGTGAACTCCCCGACCTCATGAACGCTATTACTATAAAGGCCGCAGACCAGGACCCCGGTGTGCGCTGTCCGGAGACTATCAATGTAACTCTGGAAGCCATGCAGCTTTTGGGGAACGATACCGTCCGTTGCGTAGCTCTGAATCCTACCGATGGTGTTTCCCGTGGCATGAAGGCAACCAATACCGCGGCTGCTATTAAGATTCCGGTGGGAGAGGGATGCCTGGGACGCATTGTAAACGTTTTGGGTGAGCCCGTTGACGAAGGCGGACCGGTGGAAGCATCTGACTACTGGGAGATCCACCGCAAGCCACCGGAATTGGTTGACCAGTTGCCGGCTACCCAGCAGTTGGAAACCGGTATCAAGGTTGCCGACCTGATTTGCCCCTATGCCAAGGGTGGTAAAATCGGGCTGTTCGGCGGTGCCGGCGTAGGCAAGACGGTTATTATTCAGGAGCTTATCCGCAACATCGCTTATGAGCACGGTGGATATTCAGTATTCACCGGCGTGGGTGAGCGGACTCGTGAAGGTAACGACCTCTGGGGTGAGATGACCGAGTCCGGCGTTATCTCCAAATGCGCCCTGATTTTCGGACAGATGAATGAGCCCCCGGGAGCCCGCTTGCGGGTAGGTCTGACCGGATTGACCGTAGCCGAATACTTCCGTGATTTTTCCGGACTGGACGTCCTAATCTTTATCGACAACATCTTCCGCTTTGCCCAGGCCGGCAACGAAGTGTCAGCACTGCTGGGCCGCATGCCCTCCGCCGTGGGTTATCAGCCTACCCTGGCAACTGACATGGGTTTGCTGCAGGAGCGGATTACCACTACCCGTAAAGGTTCCATAACCTCAGCTCAGGCCGTATACGTACCCGCCGACGACTTGACTGACCCGGCACCGGCGACGACCTTTGCTCACCTGGATGCCACCACGGTTCTGTCCCGTGCCATATCCGAGTTGGGCATTTATCCGGCTGTGGATCCACTGGATTCCACTTCTCGTCTGCTGGACCCGCAGGTACTGGGCGAGAAACATTATTACACGGCCCGCGGCGTACAGCAGATTCTGCAGAGATATAAGGAATTACAGGATATCATCGCTATTCTGGGTATGGATGAACTTACCGACGAGGATAAGCTCATCGTGGCCCGGGCGCGTAAGATCCAGAGGTTCCTGTCGCAGCCGTTCCACGTGGCTGAACAGTTCACCGGCCGGCCGGGAATCTATGTACCGGTAAGCGAGACGGTGGATTCCTTTGCCCAGGTTCTGGAGGGCAAGCATGACAACCTGCCTGAACATGCCTTTATGATGGCCGGGAATATCGACACTGTAATCGCCAATGCCAAAGAGGAGGCGTAGCCTATGGCAGATAGCACCTTCATGGTCGAAGTGGTGACCCCGGAAAGAGTCCTGTACCAGGATGAGGTCCAGTTTCTGGTGGCACCGGGTGCGGAAGGTGAACTGGGAGTCATGCGCAATCACGCACCGCTGGTAGCCGCCCTGAGTATAGGCGTTTTACGTTACCGGGACAACACCGGCCAACCGAAAAGAATGGCGGTAAGCGGTGGCTTCATGGAAGTCATTGACAATGTAGCTCGTATTCTGGCCGAGACTGCAGAGCATGGAGATGATGTCGATGTTATGCGGGCCAAAGCCGCCAGAGAAAGGGCTGAAAAACGCCTGCAGGCGCGGGATGAAAACCTCAACCTGGCGCGGGCGGAAATGGCTTTAAAGAGGGCCATCGCACGGCTGAAAGCAGCCAATGCCCTGTAAGTAAATCTGTGATTCCAGGCCGGAAGGAGTGCGGCTCCTTCCGGCTTTGGATTTCTTAATCGACACCCGAGTAGCGCCGGGTATGTTATAATGTTGTGGGGGAGTTACGGGGTAAACTAGATGGAAAACAAGCTACTTAAGTACCTTATTATCATCACCCTTGCCTATTACCTCATCAAGGGTCTTATTTATATATTGCTCTGGCAGACTACCAAACGAGTGGAAGAACATGCCCGGGAAGCCAAAGAAAGGGAAAAGAAAAAGTTGATGCAAGAAAAAGGGATCTGGGAAGACGAGGACGACGAGCAGTAAGTCGTTACAGGCCGGGTGAAATGGGAGGGATTGTGTGCGAACTTCATTCCTGATATTTATCAGCACGGTTTTCGTGGCTACTATTGTCTTTGGCATGGTCATTTGGCGCCAGTCCGTCAAATTCCAGCAAGAAGCGGCTATGGCCAAGGAAAAGCAGGATGCCTATCGCGATCACCTGCGCCTGGAACAGGGCGAACTCCAGGTGGAGTGCCAGAACGTTAATTCAGAGGAATAAGATAACAATCCCCTTAAAGGAACCTGGCGGCGATAGTCAGGTTTTTTTGTGGTAAAAATAAATATTTGACGCAGACAAACGCAAACTAACCCTGAAAGGACCATTGACTTCATCCGTGTCTTCCAGCGTCACCAGAGACACAATAGACACAGATAACACCGATTTACCGGATTAACACAGATAATTTTTTATTATTCCCGTCAGCGTAATCAGCGTCAACAATCCGTGACATCTGTGTTAAAA
>Ga0116193_1004037_pt1 | contig 10355 bp, 12 predicted proteins | sample AD_UKC115_MetaG_FD_89892 | JGI IMG/M metagenome (GOLD analysis project Ga0116193, IMG submission 89892) | Active sludge microbial communities of municipal wastewater-treating anaerobic digesters from Hong Kong - AD_UKC115_MetaG | ecosystem: Engineered > Bioreactor > Anaerobic > Digestate...
TATTTGAAAATTCTTATTTCCGGTAAACTTTTTTGTATCCGTAGATGGCTGCTTCGCCCAGTTCTTCTTCGATGCGGAGGAGCTGGTTGTATTTGGCCATACGGTCAGAGCGGCTGAGTGAGCCGGTTTTGATTTGTCCGCTGTTGGTGGCAACGGCAATGTCGGCGATGGTAGCATCTTCGGTTTCGCCCGAGCGGTGCGAAGTTACCGAGGTGTAGCCGGCACGATGGGCCATTTCAATGGCATCGAGCGTTTCGGTAAGCGTCCCAATCTGGTTTACTTTGATCAGGATCGAGTTGGCTGCGCCCAGTTCGATACCTTTTTTCAGGTATTCCACATTGGTCACAAAGAGGTCGTCGCCAACCAGCTGGCATTTGTCTCCCAGTTTTTGGGTCAGGGCTACCCAGCCGTTCCAGTCGCCTTCGTGCATACCGTCTTCGATCGAGTCGATCGGGAATTTTTCAACCAATCCGGCGAGGAATTCAACCTGTTCGGCCGAAGTTCTTTTGGCGCCGGCGGGGCCTTCAAATTTCGAATAGTCGTAAATGCCGTCGGTGTAGAATTCGGACGCAGCGCAGTCGAGGGCGATAGAAACGTCGCCACCTTCAGCGGCACGGCCAGGTTTGTAGCCGGCGTTTTTAATCGCTTCGATGATGCTATTCAGCGCGTCTTCGGTACCTTCGAGAGCCGGTGCAAAACCGCCTTCATCGCCAACTGCAGTGCTGAGGCCGCGGTTGTGCAGAACTTTTTTCAGGTGATGGAACACTTCGGCACCCATTCTGAGGCCTTCGCGGAAAGAGGTTGCGCCAATGGGGCGGATCATAAATTCCTGGAAAGCGATGGGAGCATCCGAATGGCTTCCGCCGTTGATGATGTTCATCATCGGGACGGGCAGTGTTTTGGCGTTGGTTCCGCCAATATAACGGTAAAGCGGCATATCGAGGCAGGCAGCTGCAGCTTTGGCAACAGCCATCGATACACCCAAAATGGCATTGGCGCCGAGTTTCGACTTGGTTTTGGTGCCATCAAGATCGATCAGTTTTTTGTCGATGGCGACCTGGTCAGTGGCCGGCATTCCCAGAATTTCCTTGGCAATGACTGTATTCACGTTTTCAACAGCTTTCAGGACTCCTTTTCCGAGGTAACGCCCTTTGTCTCCGTCACGCAACTCAAGTGCTTCGTTTTCACCGGTCGAAGCTCCCGAAGGAACTGCTGCACGGCCTACTGCTCCGCATTCGAGTGTTACTTCTACTTCTACGGTCGGATTTCCGCGGGAGTCCAAAATCTCCCGTCCAATAACGCTACTTATTAACATGCTGATTTGTTTTATTGTTAAACTTATTTCTAAATAATAAACTGAAAAATCAGTGAAATTGCTGCTTTGGAATTTCGAACCAAAGATAGGAAAATGTTGTGAACCCGCCCGGAGGGGATTGTCAACCAGTCAAATAATTCATAATCATTTAAAATGCATTGAACTAATTGTACTTCTGTCCTTTTTGGTAGAGGAGTACCTCAACCGGGTGCAGGGTGACCAGTCCTCCCTTTTGCGATTCATCCAGCATTTTTTTCAGGTGCGGATAGAAATCGTCCAGATTTTCTTTGCTGTCGATCATTTCCAGTATCATAGGCATATCGTTCGAAAGGGCAAAGATTTTCATGGTATGGATAGAGTGGCTGGCGCCAAAGGACATGGTTCCTTTGTAGACGGTGACGCCTGCCAGTCCTGCTTTACGAGCCTCGAAAACGATCTCTTCATAAAGAGGACGGCCATGTATTTTGTCCGATTCGCCAATATAAACCTTCATCATATAAGCATTTTTTTCCAGATCCATAAGTCGTTGATTTTATAAAATTGAACGGATTAAAATGATTCCCAGGTAAACAGCCAGAATTCCGAAGAACAGGCTTCCGCCGATATTCCACAGCAGATAGTAGAGAGAATTGTCTTTCAGCAGGTTCAGGTTGTTGTAGGTAAAAGCCGAAAAAGTGGTGAACCCTCCGCAAATGCCAACCGCCAGAAACATCCGCCATTCCGGACTGATCAGGTTTCCTTCCTCTGAAAGGGCATACACGATTCCGATTATAAAACTTCCAACTACATTAACGATGAAAGTACCCCACGGGAAGGTGCTGGTCAGGGCTTTTTCCGTAACAACCTGCACCAGATACCGGAGTGCACTCCCGATGAAACCACCGGTCCCGACAATCAATAATGTTCGCAGCATCAAATAATTTTTTATTTTCAATCATTTTAGCCGGCGTTGCCTGTTTATTATAGAAACGCCGGGGAGAGCCCCGGTTGCCCTAAAAGCTTCCGGAAATAGATTCAAAAAAATAATTAATGAAATTACGGATTTTTGCCTGGATTATCTTGTTTTTTACCGGTCAATTTGCAATTGCACAGCCCGGAATGTCTGATTGGATCGGAGTAATCGAAACCGATGAAACCTTAAAAGGGGCAGGACTGGGAATCGCAGCTGTCGATTTGGCAACGGGCACTCCGTTGGCGCAAAGGAATGCAGCGCTTTTGCTGGTGCCGGCTTCCACTCTGAAACTGCTCACTTCGGCCGCTGCCCTTGAAATCCTGGGCGGCGGATATCGTTTTCGGACCGAAGCAGGTTACCGGGGGGAAATTAAACCGTCGGAGTTGCTGCTCGCCGGCGATCTGGTTGTGAAGGGGGGCGGCGACCCGGCCCTCGGTTCGGAATGGTTTCCACGCCATTATGCCCATCCTTCTTTTTTGGAAAAATGGGCCGAAGCGGTTAAAGATGCCGGTATCCGACGGGTAAGCGGGAATATCGTGGTTGATCCCGCCAGCTACCCAACCAACGTGGTGCCTGGCACCTGGGTGTGGGAAGATTTGGGTAACTATTACGGAGCGGCTCCATCGGGAGTGAACTATGCCGACAACACAGTCCGTCTTTTTTTTAGGACCCCGGCCCGGGCCGGCCAACCAGCCGAATTGATCAGGGTTTCTCCTGAAATTCCCGGCCTGCAGTGGATAAATGAAGTCCGCTCTTCAACCGATCCGCGCGACCAGGCCTACATTTTCGGCAGCCCGTTGGACGATCACCGGTTGATCACCGGTACTATCCCTGCCGGACAGGCAGCCTTTGAGGTGAAAGTAGCCATGCCCGATCCGCCCCGGGTGCTGGGACGAATGTTTGCCGAGGCGTTGTTTCGTGCCGGAGTGCTGTTGGAGGGGAAAGTCATTGTTTCGGACGAACCCGTTGAGATGAAGCTGCTTGCGGTTACCGAGTCTCCCCGGCTTGCCGAAATCGTAAATTACCTGAATGCCGAAAGCATCAATCTTTTTGCTGAACAGCTGGTATGCCAGGTGGCACGCGTGAAAACCGGGGTAGGTTCCTGGCAGAAAGGATTGGAAATTATTCAGGATTTTTGGAGGGAACGAGGTCTGAATGAGCCTTTTTACATGGCCGACGGAAGCGGTTTGTCGAGGTTTAGCGCCCTGTCGGCGCAGCAAATGGTGGCCGCACTCACCTACATGAATAACCAGGCAGAAAACGGAGCGGCTTTTAAACAGTCGTTACCGGCTGCCGGCGAAGGAACGCTTTATCTGTTCGATCAAGCCAGGTTTCCCAACCGCAGTCTGCGATGCAAGAGTGGTTCCATGACCCGCGTGCGTTGTTATGCCGGTTACCTGCGTTGCAACTCGGGTCGCGAAGTTGCTTTTGCCGTATTGGTCAACAATTTTTCCGGATCGCAGGCGGGAATAACCCGGAAAATTGAACGATTATTGACGCTTTGGAGAGAAAACTGGTAGTTGTCTGCCCATCCGTTTTTGAAAAGGGAGGATTGTATTTCAGACTTTTTTGTCGTAATTTGGTCTGAGGATCCCAAAAATTTCGGATATGAACACGTTTTCCCGATTAACACAGCCAGCTGCCGCGGTAAGAATTCCTGTCAATGATAAAACCAGAACCGACCAAACTCCGTCGCAGGCACATGTCGAAAATGCTTCTGCCGAGAGTTTTCAATGGCTTTATGAGAAGGGGGGACAGGCTGGAATGACGATAAGCCGGCCTGGAGATCCTCTCGAACGAGAGGCCGATCGGGCGGCTGATCAGGTAATTGCTGCCATGCCGGGAGTCTCCTTCAGCATAAAATCAGATACTCCGGCTTCTGGTTTGGTTTTGCGCCAGGCGGGTGAAGAGGGAGAGGAGAAGGTACAGGCCTCGCGGGAGGGAGGTGGGGCGGCTTTGACAACGGCTTCGTTTGCCAGGCGTCTCCACTCCGGCACCTCCGCCGGGCGTCCGCTTTCGGGTGCAGTAAAACAGAAGATGGAGGCCGGCTTTGGGAATGATTTTTCTGCGGTACGCGTTCACACCGGAGCAGAAGCGGAAGGGATGAACCATGAAATCGGGGCCAGGGCTTTCACCTGGAGAGAGCAGATTTATTTTAACCGGGGAGAATTTAACCCCTCCTCGCGCGAGGGGATGCACCTGCTGGCGCACGAGCTGGCACATGTGGTTCAGCAGGGAGGCAGGAAAAACCGGTTCCCCGGTCCGCAGCTCTACCGCCAGGCTGCCGGTACCGAAGCAGATACCTGCGAAGAGACTGTACGGCAGGAGATTGAAGCGTTTCGGAGTCACGGTGTTTTCGGTCCCCAGCCTTTTACTCCCTCTTCGACCAACACGGGGGGATTTATGGTTAGTTATGATCCGGCATCGGAAGTTCTGCGTATTGCTGTGCTCGGGAGAACCCGGTTTGTGAATGGTTTGGTAAGTTTGGGCGGACCGGTGGTGATGGCCAATGAAACCAATCTGAGTGAGCTGGCCCGGCTCATTTCGCTGCTTGGAGATGAAACGCTGGCCACCAATATCATTCCGTTTTATACCTGGACCGACAGCCAGAAAGACGCTTCGAAGGCATTGCTGGCCGACCGGATTCGGGATACGGTCAGTTTGTGGCAGGATACCGGGATGAATTTTCGGGTGGATGATCCTTGCTGGGAGGAGGTAAAAGCGTTTCCCGAAGTTGACATTCAGGTGGAAGAGGAAGGGGAGGCCAGCCTGAATACGGCAACCTCTTCCGGATCCGACAATCTGCAGGTTACCCTGGTTAAAAACCCCGCTCCTGCTGAAGTTTCAGTCATCCGCAGCGCCGTTAATGACACGCTTCGCCGTGTTCAGGAAGAACGGCAGCAATCGCTGGCCTACGATCCACAAACCCGTTTTACCACCGGAGCAAGAGTCTCCACCACTACCTTCACCCATCCCGACCGCTCGCGAACTTACCGTGCCGAAATGATTCTTTCCAGCGAACATCTTGAAAGGAGACCCGGAGATTTCCGGGACATGGATTCAGCGTTATTGCGGCGATCGGTGTTTTTTGCACACAACGAGTTTGAGCTGGACGAGGGCGATAAAAGGATGATCGATTCGTTTATAACCGACTTTCGGGAGGCCGACAGCAATGCGTCGAACAGTGCGGTAACACTTATGGGCCATGCCTCCCGGCCGGGAAGTACCTCTTACAACACTCGGCTGGTGCAACGTCGTTTGAATTCGGTGAAGGAGTATCTCCGGGGCAGGAACTTCCAGAATATCAGCACCCGGGTGAGTGAAACAAACCAGGCGGACACGATCGCTGAAAATCTCCCCGAGACCGAACAGACTTCAGCCTTGCTGCGCAGGGTGGAAATTGTTGTCGGAACGGGTGAACTGCAAACAACCGTAGCCCATGAATTCGGGCATGTTTTCGGACTGAAGGACGAATATGTAACCCGGGGAACTTCCTTCTCGGGGACCGGATTGGCTGCCGGCGATGTTGTGGGGCATTCCCAAATGTCGGAAGACATCGGCGCCGGACAGGTTGTCGCCGAGAACAGCGATAACATCATGTCGATGGGAAATGAGGTGCGCGCCCAGCATTACGGATCATTTGGCGCAGCCCTGCGAAGGCTCACCGGAAAAAACTGGAAAGTGGAAGGATAATCTGATGGAAGCATTTATTTTACAGAACAAAGGCCTGCCCGGCCACCTGCAGGAGCTGGCGCCTCTGCTGGAACAATACAAACCGGGAAGTTTTACCCAGCGGAAAAGCGGATTGCTTGTTTTTCCTGCCGGCGAAATTTATGCAACAGTCCCCGATCCGGAGAATCCTGGCAATCTGCAATGGATTTTCTTTTCCAGAATGCGGTTTCAGGGAATGACACTGCTTCGCGAACTGATTGCCTCGGAGTTTATGCAACTGCAACAGAAGGAGTGGGGAGAACGACAGCAGGATTCCGATTATATGATTTGGAAAGCTACCCTCAACGGCTATTCAAACCAGTTGTGGGTGCTCGCGGGGTTATATGAAAATCTTCCCCCGGTCTTCCGGAAAATCGACGAAACAATCAACCGGTTTATGTTCCGGATAAATGAACTTTAGCAAAATTCATTCTTTCAAAAGGCTGAAAAGAGAGTAGCCTTGCAGTTTTTTATTGCGATTTCGTATATTTGAACTCTTATGAATAAACCGAAAATCACGCATGAAAGCTTTATGTAAGATTAGCTTTTCATTTGCATCATTACCGTTAAGATCCGGGAATTTTCCGGAAAATAAGTTTTTGGGTTGCCCCCGTCACGCTGAATCCGTTTGTTGCCCATGTAGCCTCCGTAAACACGATCTTCAAGCTTCTGCATGCTGGGACAGCGCATTTCTGTTCATTTCCCAAATAAAAAACGACCTTCCACATATTAATCAATGTTTAACCAATTTAAATTTTTCAAATTATGAAAAAAGTATTCTTTCTTTTGTTTTTTATGTTGGGCATATTCTTCGTCCAGCAGTCGCAGGCAGCTAATTACAAGCTGGATCATGCGAAGATTGATGCGTTGTTCAATGAGGCTTCGGTTGTTTCACTCAACGCGTTTAGTATGATGGCAAACAGCCCGCTCGAAATGCCGGCTCAGGCTTCGGTTCGGGAGAAAGACCCGCTGCTGGCCATTGTTTTTGACTTTTTCCTGGGCGGACTGGGCGTTCACCGTTTTTACCTGGGAACCAAACCGCTGACCGGGATTGGGTATATCCTCACCTGCGGAGGTATTTTTGGAATTGTCCCGCTGGTTGACCTGATCGTTCTGGCAGTCAATTATGACGACATCTCCAAATTTGTCGACAATCCGAAATTTTTTATGTGGTAAGTTTCATAGCAGAGGCTGTCTGGCAACATTGGATCCAATGGGGGATTGCGTAAACGCAGAGTTGGGATTAACTCCCGGCGGCTTTCCCCGAAAAATTGCTGATCCGGTGGACAGGACAGCCTCTCTTTTTTAATCGATATATGTTCCGGAAATATTTAAAGATCAGCTTTTTGATCCTGCTGGTTGTTGGCGGAATGTGCAGCAGCCTGCCGGTGTACGCCCAGCCTGTCGGACGGGTGAGCGTACACCTGCTTGCCCAGGTGCTCAACCGCGGCGGGAAAGTGAATTATGAAAGCGATTATTACTTCGATAAAGACAACGGAATATTTGTTTCGCACTCTTTTTACCCGAAAGAATCGATCAAGATAACCAATAAAACCGGGGAGATGAAGATCTATTTCCCTGAAAAAAATGAAGTGAGCATCCGGCAGAGTTCCGTCTTTTCTTCAGACAATGAGTTGCTGTACTACTTTATCAACAACAAAACCGAAGACCTGGGGCTGAGCCGCGAAGGATTTGTGCTGACCAATACCCGGTACGACGAAGCGTACATGATTACAGAGTGGACAGCTCCGGCCGGGATGAAATCGATTAAGAAGATCGAGTTTGTCTTCGAGAATTTTTTGCCGGTGTATGCCTGCTATTACACGCCAACCGGGAATGTCGCCAAAAAAATATATTACGACGACTATTACTTGGGGAACAGTTTTAACCTGCCCCGGCTGATCACCGAAATCAGTTATTCAGCCAAAAATGATTCCGTCATCCGGCGCTCGCGCTATTCCGATATCAAAATTGGCAATGCCGTTAACGATCACTATTTCAATTTTAAGATTCCTGAAAATGCCAAGATTATTCATTAGCGTTTGGTTGTTTTTCTGTTGTGTGCAGTTTGTTTGGCCGCCGCAGTGCCAGGCCCGCAAAGGGGTAAACAGCAAAAGCGACTTGCAGCTTTTTGTCCGCAAAAATCAACCGCAACCGCAACAGGTGAGCAAGCGCTCTTTTTTGGGGCAGAGCGACAGCACGCAGGTGAAAACGTTTAATCCTTTTCATCTGGCAGCCGGCGGATTGCTCTATTTTTACCAGAATACCCTGTCGCAGCAGTTTTCGGCCAGTTGCCTCTACCATCCCGGATGTTCCGATTTCAGCAAACAGGCCATTCAGGAATATGGACTTTTAAAGGGAGCTTTTCTGTCGGCCGACCGGCTGACCCGCTGCAACCGGATTTCGGCGCACGATATCCATCCGCTGACGATAAATGAACAGGATCACCGGGCCGCAGATCCGGTAAAAAATTACAAATAAGGACAACCGGCATGCAACTGTTTCTGAAAAAAGCTACCATCCTGTTTTATTTGTTCCTGCCGCTTCTTCTTGATGCGCAAAACAATCCGGACCCACTTTTTATCCAGCACCTGGTTGGCAAAAAAATGTATTCCGAAGTGATTTTTCTGCTTGAGGACCTGGAGGGGGCCTCTTCGGCACAGACCGACAGCCTGCACTACTTTAAAGGCTGGAGTTTGTACTCCCTGAAATCGCTCGGGCCGTCGGCTGATCAATTGCTCCGGGTTTCGCCCGCTTCTCCGTTTTACGTCAAAAGCCGGTTTTTTGCCGCATACAATCAGACGCATCTGGGAAACTACCTGCCGGCAAAAGAGATATTGCTCCGGTTGAATGCCGGCGACCGCGAAGCTGAAAACCTGCGGCTGTTTCAGTTGGCCGGAATCTCGCTGCTTGAAAAAAATTACGTGGCTTTTGAAAATCTGGCGGGACGGCTCGATACCAGCCATTACGTTCTGCATGACGAATTGCTGACATTAAACAGCTGCGCCAATCGGTTAAAGTCGCACCGGCAGAAATCGCCGGCCGTGGCTGGCGTGTTTTCGGCGCTGGTGCCCGGGGCCGGGAAAATTTATGCCGGGAAAACGGCCCAGGGAATTTCGACGCTGATTACCGTGGTCGGTTTTGGATTGGTTACCCTGGAAAACTGGAAAAAAAACGGTCCGGAAAATTTTAAGACCATTTTGTTCGGCTCTGTATTTACAACCTTCTACATCGGAAATATTTACGGGTCGGTTTATGCTGCAAGAATTTCAGAAAATGAATTTCAACATGAATACCAGAACAGGATATTGTTTAATCTGCATATTCCTCTGCGGAATTTTTTCAATTAACTCTTCTGCCGCTCCAAAAGGGGAAGATTCTGCCGTGGTGGCTGACAGCCTGTTTGCTGCCGGAAATTTTTTTGAAGCCTCGGTGTATTATGAAGCGGCGCTTTTTTACAACGCCGGCACGCTTCCGGAAGATGAATTAAACCTGAAAAAAGCCTATTGTTATAAGTTCCTGGAACGATACCAGGAGTGCCTGACCCAGCTGGACCAGATCAATTTGGTGAGTGTGCCCGATTCGGTACGCAGAAGTGTGGTTTACGAGCAGGCTGTCTGTAACTATCTGGCCGGGGATGCCCAGCGCGCATTGATGAAAGTTCTCCAGTTTAAACAATTGGGCGCTCCGTCGGCGGAAGATCCTTTTTTTGCAGGCATAAAAACGCTGGAAATATTGGCATTGAACGAAACCCGGCAGTGGGAGCAGGCCGAACGTTGTGCCGTAGCTTTCGTTGCAGAGATAGCTGAAAACGAAGAGGTAAAGGCGAATCTGACCGGCAGGGTTGAAAAACTTTTCCAGAAAAAGAACCTTCCGAAAGAGTTGAAAAGTGAGAAAGCCAAAGATCTGTCCCGGTTTGTTCCGGGGTTGGGGCAGTTTTATTGCGGAAGGGTAAAAGAGGGGCTGGTTAGTTTGGTGGTAAATGCCTCTTTCCTCTATTTCGGACTTCACCAGCTTTATTACAAATACTATTTTACCGGTTACATGGCCGGTTTAGGCATCTTTCACAAAACTTATTTCGGGGGAATGCACCGGTGCGAAATTTTAGCGCAGACCGAAAACGAACGCACCCTGAAATCCTTCAATGCCAGCTGTCTGGCCATCCTCGAAGATTTGTATCCCGGTGGCGGGGAGACGCTCTGAAAAAGATTATCCTCCCGGAAATGCAGGAGGATAATCGGACAGCTTCGCTATTTTAGGCATATTAGTCAAAAATAGTTGGTAAAAAGCGTTGAAAGGCCTGCTTTTATTGATAGTATAAAAAGTTTGATGAACTTGGTTTCATCAAACTTTTTATGTTTATGAAAAAATCAAAAA
>Ga0116193_1004039_pt1 | contig 10349 bp, 9 predicted proteins | sample AD_UKC115_MetaG_FD_89892 | JGI IMG/M metagenome (GOLD analysis project Ga0116193, IMG submission 89892) | Active sludge microbial communities of municipal wastewater-treating anaerobic digesters from Hong Kong - AD_UKC115_MetaG | ecosystem: Engineered > Bioreactor > Anaerobic > Digestate | place...
CGACCGGCCTGGTCGACCCGGTGCTGCACGTGCGCCCGGTGGCCACACAGGTTGACGACCTGCTGGCCGAGGCGCATGCGCGCGCAGACAAAGGCGAGCGTGTGCTGGTGACCACGCTCACCAAGCGCATGGCCGAGGACCTGACCGATTACCTCAACGAAAACGGCCTCAAGGCGCGCTATCTGCATAGCGACATCGACACCGTCGAGCGCGTCGAGATCATCCGCGATCTGCGGCTGGGCGAGTTTGATGTGCTGGTCGGCATCAACCTGCTGCGTGAGGGGCTGGACATTCCGGAGGTCTCACTGGTGGCGATTCTCGATGCCGACAAGGAGGGCTTTTTGCGCGCCGAGCGTAGCCTGATCCAGACCATCGGCCGCGCTGCGCGGCACTTGAACGGTACCGCGATCTTGTACGCCGACAAGATCACCGACTCGATGCACAAGGCGATGACGGAGACGGAGCGTCGTCGTACCAAACAGATCGCTTTCAACCAGGCGAACGGCATCGTGCCGAAGGGCGTAGAGAAGGCGATCAAGGATTTGATTGACGGTGTCTACGACGCTGAAGAAGAAAAGCGCAGCGCCAAGGACGCCAAGGTCAAGAAGGAATTCGCCGCACTCGACGAGAAGGGCCGCGAGAAAACGCTCAAGCAGCTCGAAAAAGCGATGTTCGACGCCGCCAAGAACCTCGAGTTCGAAAAGGCCGCCGAGCTGCGCGACCAGCTCACCAAGCTCAAGGAAGAGATGTTTGGTGTGGGGCACGCCGGGATGGGCTAAGCCGCTGCGATGACACAATGCGGGGATGGAATTCGCCGCCTACCTGAAGTCTTTCCTCGGCCTGCTGGCCATTGTTGACCCGTTCATCGCGGTGCCGATGTTTCTTGCGTTAACGCCCACTGCCACGGCACAGGACCGGTTGCGTATCGCTCGCATTGCGGCGGTAGCTGTGTTTTGCGTGCTTGCCGTGGGCTTGCTGGGCGGCGGCCCGGTGCTGGATTTCTTCGGCATTTCGCTCTCCGCGTTCAAGGTCGCTGGTGCTTTGCTGCTGCTGCTGTCTGCGGTGGACAGCTTCAACGCCGCGCCGGGCAGGCAGCGGCAGACGCCGGAAGAGGAGGCTGAGGCGCACAGCAAGCACGCGGTGGCGGTGGTGCCGATTGCGACGCCGCTGCTGGCGGGGCCGGGCGCGATTTCGATGGTGATTGTGTTCGGACAATCGCATCCGGGCGTCAAGACGCTGGGGCAGGTCGCTCACTTGGGCATGTTGTTGCTGGTGATTGCGGTGGTGGCGCTGATCACCTGGCTGACGCTTCGCGCGGCGCAGCGCGTCTCTGTCGTGCTTGGTATTACGGGCATGAACGTCGCCACACGCGTCGGCGGCCTGATCACTGCGGCGTTGGCCATCGAGATACTGGCGTCCGGCTTGACCGGGTTGTTTCCGGGGTTGAAGCAGTAGCAGCTTTTTGCCGAAAGCGTTATTCGGTAAGGGCGAAATAGCAGATTCAGGCTGAACTCGACTTTCGCCAGAAACAGGCTTTAAGCCCAATGCCGATGCGCTTTTCAATCAAATGCTGATGTGATGATCGCTCCTGCGACGCAGAAAGTGCGCGCCTATCCGGTGCCGAGCAATGAAAAAGGCCAGTGGCGGGCGATCGTCTCGCGCACTGGCCGCGCTGCATCGTCTGGCGTGGCGTTACTTGCTCAGCAACAACTGCGGCAACCAGAGCGATAACGCCGGGACGTACGTGACTAGCCCGAGCACTAGCAGCAAGGCGCCGAAAAATGGCATCAGCGCCTTCACCAGGGTCTCGATCGACACCTTGCCAACGGCGCTGCCCACGAACAGCAGGCCGCCTACTGGCGGTGTCAGCAGACCAATCGACAGATTCACCATCATGATCATGCCGAAGTGCACCGGATCAACGCCGATCGACTTCACTACGGGCATCAGGATCGGAGTGAGAATCAGAATGAGCGGTGCCATGTCCATCATGGTGCCGAGAATCAGCATCATGATGTTCATGCAAAGCAGCAGCACATAGCGATCAGTTGAAAGCGATGAGAACATCGTCGTGATCTGTTGCGGCAGTTGCATCAGCGTCATGATGTAGCCAAACGCGGCGGCGAAGCCAATCAGGATCATCACAATGGTGACGGTTTTCACCGTGCGGTGCACCAGCTTGGGCAAGTCGCGCCACTTGTAGTCGCGATAGATGAACATGGTGACGAAAAACGCCCACAGCACGGCGATCGCCGCCGATTCGGTCGCCGTGAAGATGCCGGAAAGGATGCCGCCGAGGATGATCACCATGGTCATCAACCCCCACAGCGCGTCGATGCAAATCTTGATCGCCTGCTTGAACGGGATGACCTCGCCCTTCGGAAAGTCGCGCTTGTGCGCCGTGTAGAGACACAGCACGACCAGCGTGAGGCCGAGCAGCAGGCCTGGCAGCACGCCGGCGATGAACAGCGCCGAGATGGACACCGTACCGCCCGCCGCCAGCGAGTAGATCACGGCGTTATGACTGGGCGGGATGAGGATCGCCTGCACGGAGCCACTGACCGTAACGGCGGTAGAGAAGTCGCGCGGATAGCCTTTCTTTTCCATCTCGGGGATCAATACAGATCCGATCGAGGCGGTGTCCGCCACCGATGAGCCCGAGATGGCGCCAAAGAACGTTGACGCCAGGATGTTCACCAGCGACAAGCCGCCGCGGATAAAGCCGACCAGCACGCCGGCGAAGTTGACTAGTCGCCGCGACATGCCACCCTCGGCCATGATGGCGCCAGCCAGCACGAAGAACGGAATCGCCAGCAATGAAAATTTGTTGACGCCAGCAGCAATCTGGATCATCACCGCGTCAATGGGAATGTCGATCCACCAGGCGCCAATAATTGCCGCTGCACCGAGGGCATAGGCAACCGGAACACCAAGAATCATGAGCACGGCGAAGCTGCCGAGCAGCACGAGAGCATCCATCAGTTCGCTCCTTCGCCGTGATCGATATCGTGATCGAAGCGCACGATGGCGCGATTGTTCTGTGGGCCGTACACCATGTGTTCAAGTACAAACAGCAGGGTGAACAGACCGCCGAGCGGCACCGGCAAGTACGTGAAGCCGACTGGCATCCACGGTAACTCGGCAATGCTTTGCCCCCAGGTTTCCATGCAAAGTTTGGCGCCGTACACCACCATGAACACGGCCAGCAGCAGCATGACCAGATGCACGACCAGTGCGGCCACACGTTGCAGTCCGGCAGGCAGACGGTCGGTGACCATTGCCACAGCGATGTGTGACCCGGCACGGTAGCTCGCTGCGGCACCGATAAAGGTAAACACCACCATCAGCAGGATCGAAATTGGCTCCGGCCACTGCGACCCGCTACCCAGTACGTAACGCGCGAATATCCCCCACGGGATGATCAGCGACATGAAAAAAATGGCCGCACCGGCGACCCAGATGCAGATGTTGTAGAGCACATCCATCGTGCCCAAGATCGGTTCCCTCACCGGTGCCTCCCGTTTCACCTTGCGTGTATGACGCGCCAGACTTGACCGCAGCCGTGTGCGGTTGCCCATAACGACGTCGTGATCGCGGCAAGGCGTTCGCCCCTGCGGGGGTTCGCCTTGCCGCGGTATCGCTGCCTTACTTGACGTCGGCTACGCGCTTCATCAGGTCGGCGAGCTGCGCGCCGTACTTGGCGCGTACTGGCGCGGTGGCGTCATAGAACTGCTTCTGGTCCACGGTGACGAACTCGATGCCCGAGGCCTTCAGCTTGCCGGTGTACTCCGCAACGCTCTTGTCCCACAACGCGCGCTGTTCCATCTGCGCTTCGCGCGAGAGCTTCTTGACCAGCGCCTTGTCGGCGTCCGAGAGCTTGTCCCAGGTCACCTTGGACATCACGAAAATCTCCGGGATGATCAGATGGTTGGTCTGGGCGTAGTACTTGGTGCCGGTGGTGTAGTGGTTCGAAGTGAAGTAGCTCGGCGGATTATTCTCAGCGCCGTCAATCACACCCGTCTGAAGCGCGCTGAAGACTTCGCCGTAGGCCATCGAAATGCCGTTGCCGCCCATGGCGTTCATGGTGTCGACGAACAGCGGATTGCCCATCATGCGCACCTTGACGCCCTTCAAATCGGCCGGGCTGGTGACTTTCTTCTTGGTGTAGAGGCTGCGCGAACCGCCGTCCATCCAGCCGAGCGCCACCAGCTTGGCCGGGCTGGCGGTGACCTTGGCGAGCAGTTCATCGCCGACCGGTCCGTCGATGACCTTGCGCATGTGCGCCTCGTCGCGGAACACGAACGGCATGTTGAACACGTTCACCTCGGGCACGATCGGGCCGATCACGCCCAGCGAGATACGGGCCATCTGGATGGCACCGAGTTGCACCTGTTCGACGGCTTCTTTTTCCTGGCCCAGCACCGCACCGGGGAACATCTGGATCTTGATGCGGCCATTGGTCGCCGCTTCGAGCTTTTTGCCCATGTTGTCGATCGCAACGACCGTCGGGTAGCCCGCCGGATGCGTGTCATGGGACTTGATCACGATGTTTTGTGCTTGTGCGGCGAACGACAGCGCGCCACACAGCGTCGCGACAGCGAGAGCTTTGAGCTTGAATTTCACGAGAACCTCCTTGTTGAATAACACTGAAACACAGACTTAGGGATGGACAGGCAACGGGTACGTCAGGCGAGCCGGAATTTCGGCTCCGGCAAGCCACGAACTCCCGGCCGCAGGGCGAACACACCGCCGGCCAGCGGTTGATCCGACAGATCAACGCCGCCAGGGCGAATCGAGGTGACGAAGAGGGTATCAAGGTCTTCCCCACCGAAGGCGCACATCGCCGGCTTATTCACTGGCACGGCGAGCGAACGGTCAAGCTTGCCTTCCGGGGTGAACCGATGCACGAAACCGGCATCGTTGCCGCAAATCCAGTAGCAGCCGTCGGCATCCACTGCGGCGCCATCGGGCCTGCCGGACATTTCGCCTTTGGCGATGAACGTACGACGGTTGGTGGGCGTACCACTGTGCTGGTCGTAGTCGAATGCCCACACTGTGGCGATCGTCGGGTGTGAGTCGGAAAGGTACATCGTCGCGCCGTCCGGGCTGAACGCCATGCCGTTGGGGACGATCATGCCATCGAGCAGGAGGCGCTGCGAAACGTCGCCAGCGAACGAACTCACCGCGCCAACCGGCTTCGCGGCCGCCATGTCGAGATACATCGTCCCGGCGAGAAAGCGCCCCTGACGATCACAACGGCCATCGTTGAAGCGCATACGATCTGACGCGTGGCGGGCGGCCGACAATTGGCTGATGTTAACGCTGTCATCCGAGCTTGATAACGAGACTTCGAACACCCCGTTCTCCAGACCCGCTACCCAGCGCTGGCCGTCGATGTGGGCAATACAGGCAACCATTTCCGGAAGCAGCCACGAGCGCGTGCGCCCGCTGGACGCCGCCCACGACCAGACGCGCTTGGCCGGGATGTCCACCCAGTAGAGGGTGTGCTGGTCAGGTACCCAGACCGGGCTTTCGCCGGTGCCGTGCTGGCCATCAAAAATGAGTTCTGCGGCTGCCATCGGTTCCGCTCAACGCGGCGGATAGGGGCCGAACTTGACGAACTGCCCCCCTTGATACGTCGCTGCGGGATCGTCGGCGGGCAGTCGCGCTACGTTGGCCTCGACTTCTGCGCGAAACTGCTCCGATGAATCCTTTGGCGACCAGCCTAGGTGGGTTGCCATGCGGTTATCCCACCACGACGGTCGGTTGTCGGATGCCGCGTAGACGACGGTATGCCCGACATCGGGTGTGAAGATTGCACAACGAATGAGCTCGGTCAGGTCGTCGTAGCTGAGCCAGGTGCTCAGCATGCGGTGATCCAGGGCCTTCGGGTACGACGAACCAATCCGCATGCACACGGTTTCCACGCCGTAGCGGTCAAAGTAGAAACGCGAAAGCAATTCGCCGAAGGCCTTGCTGACCCCATAGTTGCCGTCTGGCCGCATCGGCGCTGTCGCATCCAGCCGGTCCGACTGCTTGTGAAAACCGATGACATGATTCGAGCTGGCGAACACGACACGCTTGACGCCCTTCTGTCGCACCCCCTCATAGAGGTTGTAAACGCCGCGGATATTGGCGTTCAGGATTGGCTCGAACGGCCCGTCAATCGACATGCCGCCGAGATGTACAACGGCGTCAACGCCGTCGAGTAACGCCAGCACGCCCTCGTAGTCGCCGAGGTCGCATTGAACGGCTTCTTCGTGCGCTGGCACGGCGTCGAGATCGGCGACATCGGAAAGGCGAACGACGGTGGCAAATTGGTGGAGACGGGGACGCAATGCCTTACCCAGTCCACCAGCGGCTCCAGTGAGCAACAACCTGTTGATTTTGTGTGCCATTTCAGTGTTTGCACCGGTTGATCATTGATTTATAAGACATCATACAACATAAGCTGCCGACCGTTAATTCTGCTTCCGCCGAACACTGATAAACCATGCAGCGAGAGCCATCTGGTACTGTGGAATGGTAGCGCTAACATGCAATGTAGACGTTTCGAACAGACGAGTCAAATCAGGCGTCTGCCCGCTCGCTCCGGAAGTTGACTGCCAAAGCCCCGGAGATCGCACCAAAGCGGGTTCCGGCGCACGAGCGGGCTGGCCGCGCGTGCAGCAAGCGCAGCACACCGCGCCTGACGAGCCCGCAGGTGGAAGGGGGCGTGCGGACGCGGAGGACGATGTAGATCAGCGGATGTTGCCGAGTGACATGGTGGCTGAGGCCGGGCGAAGTATGATGTCAAACAAATTGACCAGCGCACAATTCGCCGATGAACAAACTGATCGCACCACGCGCACCGCGCAAGAGCCGTAGCCTGGCCGTTGACCTGGTTGAGACGCTGCAGGCGCGCATCAAGGAAGGCACCTACGCGCCGGGCATGCGAATACCAACCGAAGCCGAAATCATGGCCGAGCATGGCGTCAGCAGGACGGTGGTTCGCGAAGCGATTTCCCGTTTGCAGCAGGCGCGTCTGGTGGTGACCCAGCACGGCATAGGCAGTTTTGTCAGCGAGGCGTTGCCCGACGAACCCGGCTTCCGGATTGATCCGGTCGATGTAGAAACCGTTGTCGACCTGATTAATGTACTGGAGTTGCGCGTTAGTCTGGAAACGGAGTCGGCAGGGCTTGCTGCGACCAGGCGCAACCTGCGGCAGCTGGGTGAAATGGAGGCGGCGGTCAGCGAGTTCGCCGCCTGTGCCGCAGAAGGAAGAGACACCATTGAAGCGGATTTCCGCTTTCACCTTGCTATTGCGGAAGCAACACAGAATCCGCATTTCTTTGATCTCATGCGCCACCTGGGCACCACCGTAATCCCGCGGGCCCGGGTCAATTCGCCGCAGCTTGCCAAAGAAGAAAAGAGCGCCTATCTTGACCGCGTCAACCGCGAGCATCGCATGATCCTCGACGCCATCGAACGGCAGGACTCCGACTCTGCGCGCGCAGCCATGCGCGTACATCTGACCAATAGCCGGGAACGACTCCGTCGGGTGACCGAAGAATCCTGACCCACCGCTGCCTCGGCAGCCTGCTCGTGAACAGCCGCGCCGTGGCGCGGTAGCCCATCTGCTCATGCGCCCCTCGCCTTGCTGGTAGGGGACGATGTCGCTTTTTCCGCACAGCCGCGTTCAGCGCAACGAACTGGTTTGTTGACGGATGTCAGATGTAGGATGTCTATGCTATAGTGTCTTCAGGATGGAGCGACGCGGCAGCAATTCAGATCTTGCCGCGTCGGTGACAGGCAGTCCGGGCCACAGAAGACGGGCAATGAATCAGGCGTCGTCGGAGGCCACGTGAGTCGCCGGCGATACAGCGATCGCAACACGGGAGGAGGGATCAGTGAAGCACGGCAAACCAATTCATTTGTCGCCGGTACCGCTTCCGGAACGCAGGCGACGACGATCCCGAACACCACTTCCAGCGAGATTCGCATTCGCCCACAGGGAACGACGAACCGCAACGACGTTGCACAAATGAATGTGGCATGGGATGCCGTACCGGACATGCTGACGCTGAAGTTCGGACCGGACTACAAGAAGTATCAATTTGATACCTATGAGTTCCGTCGCGTAAACCAGAACGACACCATCTTCGCGCCTCCCGCTGGCACGACGGTTGCCAGCCTCACCACAACGCTCAACGGCTTCGGTCGCGGCCTCAACCTCCCAGCTGGCACATCCACTTCCTGGGTGATTCCGAATCTGAGCGCGATCTCGCAGGCCTACAACATCTACTGCAACTGCATCATCAGCGGCCCAGCCGGCGGCCCCGGCGACTTCACGCTGTCCTCAATCACCAATGGCAACGCGCGCGGCAACAACCAAAGCGTCAGCGAAACCGACAAGCGGCAAACGCGGGCGAAGACCGAAGTACTCTGAGCTGCCTGCTGTTTTTCGTCTTCCAAGGGTCGATGGTTAGCATCGACCCTTGGAAGGCAAAAAACGGTGGGCTGCTCACACCGACGAAGTTTGGTGGAGACCAAAATGAACTGCATCAAACGACTGGGCGAGCGGGTGATGGCAAGAGGCCTCGATAGACAAGTGAACGAGCTGCACATCAGGGCAGCGATATTGAATCGATTTACAGAATTGGGCCGTCCTCAGACGGTGGCCGTGGCATAGCCACGGCTGGAGTTTGGGCGAGTTCGTTTTAAATTTGGTTTGTGCAACAACGCCGCGGCGAAGCAAACCGAGGCAACTTATCCATTAAAGATCGTGATGGCGTACAACACTCGGTAGACGCCATCGATTCACAGCTTCGCAAGATCGAAGGGCAGAGCCTTGGGTACAAAGTGGCTCGTTTCTTCGATCTTTTGGGGCGGTGATTTATGCGACCTGCAGTGTCGGATAGTCTGTATAGCCCTTGGCGCCACCTGTGTAGAACGTGTTGGAGTCAGGCGCGTTCAGCGGTGCCTTGGCCCTGATGCGTGTGGGCAGGTCCGGGTTAGCCAGGAAGGCGGTGCCAAAGGCCACAGCGTCAAGCTTACCTTCGGCAATGGCTGCCTCTGCCTCATCAGCGCTGTAACCCATATTGCCCACCAACACACCCTTGAACTTTTCACGCGCCACGGGCATGACATCGGCCTTTTGCACGCCGAAGAAGTCGGCGCGCATCACGTGCAGGTAGGCCAGCTTGAAGGCATTGAGCTTATCGGCCAGGAAGCCGATGAGGGCCAGCGGGTCGCTGTCCTTCATGCTGTTGTAGCTGTTGAGCGGCGACAGGCGCAGCCCCACGCGCTCGGAGCCGATGGCCTGGGTCACGGCGGTGAGCACCTCGAACAGGAAGCGGGCGCGGTTCTCCAGCGAGCCACCGTAGGCATCGGTGCGCTGGTTGGGCGTGTCGCGCAGAAATTGGTCAATCAGGTAGCCGTTGGCGCCATGCACTTCCACGCCATCAAAGCCGGCGGCAATGGCGTTGCGCGCACCTTGAGCAAACGCAGCCACGATGCCGGGAATCTCGTCGACGGTCAGGGGGTGGGGCACCGCGTGCGGCACCTTGCCTTGGGGCGTGTGGATCTCACCCTCAATGGCGGTGGCGCTGCTGGAGACAATGGGGGCGCCATCGGCGGCGCCAGGGTAGGCTGCGCGGCCAGCGTGCCAGATCTGCATGAAGATGCGTCCGCCCTTGGCGTGCACCGCGTCGGTCACCTTCCTCCAGGCTGCAATCTGCGCGTCGTTGTAGATGCCAGGCTCATTGACAAAGGCCGATGTACCGGGCGCCACCATGGTGCATTCGGAAATCAGCAGGCCGCCGGTGGCACGCTGGCTGTAGTACTCGGCCATCAGCGCGTTGGGCATGTGGCCAGCGTCGGCACGGGCGCGTGTCAGTGGTGCCAGAAGGATGCGGTTGGGCAGGGTGACAGAACCTACTTGAAGTGGATTGAATAGCATGCGAATGAAAATCCAGGTTACTGGTTACTGAACAGAAGGCAGTGGTAAAGGTAACAGTTTCCCAATACTCAGACGTTCGAAAGGTCACTGAAAACGGCTTTGGCACGGCTGGTGCTTTTGCACCCAACGCACGATGTGGTGGACACGGGTTGGGAAGGCTTTGCTGCCGACAGTTTCGCGGCGGTCTCCAGCCGTACATGCACCAAACGCCTTTGGTCATCCACCGCGTCTCAACTCCCTGACCCCCCGGCCCAGCTTGCGGCGCAACAGGGTCCGCAGGGTCACTCCATCCGAGTACCCGACCTGTGCGGCGACCTGGTCGACGCTGGCGTTCCCGGTGCGCAAGAGATGGACGGCATGCTCCACGCGCAGGTCCTGGAAATACGACAGCGGTGTCTTTCCCAAAACG
>Ga0116193_1004041_pt1 | contig 10346 bp, 7 predicted proteins | sample AD_UKC115_MetaG_FD_89892 | JGI IMG/M metagenome (GOLD analysis project Ga0116193, IMG submission 89892) | Active sludge microbial communities of municipal wastewater-treating anaerobic digesters from Hong Kong - AD_UKC115_MetaG | ecosystem: Engineered > Bioreactor > Anaerobic > Digestate | place...
CGACACAACATCGACACGCTCGCCGTCAGGCTCAGCTCGGTCAACGGAAACGGACGCCACGACGACGGCCATGGCGTCCGTTTCCCCCTGCCTCTTGACAAAATGACCTACATATCAGGGCGTTGCGAAGACGGTGTTCCAATCGTTCTTCATGTCGACCACGGTCCAGCCCGCCGTCGGAGCTTCCTGCAGCGCCGTCACCAGCTGGCCCGATGCAGGTGGGTTGGCGTCGTAGGCGTATTCGCGCTCCGCGTCGGTGTGGTGGATCAGAACACCCAGGCTGGGGCGTGGGTTGGCGATCGTCGTGTACTCCAGCATCGCCTGGTCGCCGTCGCTGTTGCCGACCGCCAGGATCGGGCGCCGAGCGATGAACTCGTGGATGCCCGCGGGCTTTCCGGCCTTGTCGTCGACGAAAACGTAGTCGGCGGTCTTGATCAGGACCGGCTTGCCGTCGCGCATCTCGAAGCGCACCGTGGCCGTCGAGCCCACGACCTGCTCGGGCGGGATGCCGTACACCCGATCGGAGAACACCCGCATGAAGTCCGCACCTCCGCCGGACACGATGTATGTGCGAAACCCGTTGGCGCGCAAGTACTTCAATAGCTCCTGCTGCGGCTGGTAGGTCAGCTGGTCGTACGGCCGGCCGAACCTGGGGTGCTCGGCGGTCGCCAGCCAGTCACCGACCTGCTTGTCGAACTGGTCGGTGGTCATACCGGTGTGGGTCAGCCCGAGGACGTGCATCAGGCCGGCATCCCGGTCCCCGGCCAGCAGCTGGGCGAAGTCCCCGTTCGTCGCGGCCTGCACCATCGGATCGGCCGCCAGCTGTGGATCGGTCCGGGCCCGTTCCGTTACTTCATCGAGCGCGAATGCGACCTGGAATGGGACCGGCGCCTCGGGCCACAGGGTGCCGTCGTTGTCGAAAGCGGCGATTCGGTCGACGTCGGGAACGAAGTCCGGGCCGCCGGGCGTGGTCACCCGCTGTACGAAATCGACGATGCTGCGTCGGGCCGCCGTGTCGTTCCAGGACGGCAGCGGATCCTGCGGCGCGGCGTCGGTGTCGTGCCGGGTCGAGCAGCCCGGCAGCAGCAGCAGGACGGTCATCACGGCGGCGAGCAACTTGTGCATGGGGTCCAGGTTGCTACGCGCGCGGCCGCGACGCCGCGAAACCGGGCCACGTATGTTCGGAACCATGAGTAGATGGACCGAGGCCGACATCCCGGACCAGACCGGCCGCATCGCGATCGTCACCGGCGCCAATACCGGGCTGGGTTTCGAAACCGCCCGCGCCCTGGCCGAACACGGCGCGCACGTCGTCGTGGCCGTCCGGGACACCACCAAGGGCACGGCCGCGGCCGGCCGCATCACCAAGGCCGCGCCGAAGGCCAGCGTGCAGGTGCACGAACTGGATCTGGGCTCGCTGGACTCGGTGCGCACGGCGGCCGGCGAACTGGCCGCGCAGTACCCGCGGATCGATCTGCTGGTCAACAACGCCGGCGTGATGTACCCGCCCAAGAGCACCACGGCCGACGGGTTCGAGCTGCAGTTCGGCACCAATCACCTGGGCCACTTCGCGTTCACCGGACTGCTGCTGAACAACCTGCTGCCGGTCGAAGGCTCCCGCGTGGTGACCGTGGCCAGCATCGCGCACACCGCGGCCAAGCTCGACTTCGACGACCTGCAGTGGGAACACCGCCGCTACGACCGCTCCGGCTCCTACGGCGCGTCCAAGCTGTCCAATCTGCTGTTCAGCTACGAACTGCAACGCCGCCTGGCCGCCCAGGGCGAACCGACCATCGCCGTGGCCGCCCATCCCGGCGTCTCGAACACCGAGTTGATCCGCCACCTCCCCGGTTCCGGCCTGCCCGGCCTCGGCCTGGTGGCCGACCTGGTGGTGAACAGCGCGCAGAAGGGTGCCCTGGCGACGCTGCGCGCCGCGACCGATCCGGCGGTCACCGGCGGGCAGTACTACGGCCCGGACGGCTTCCGCGAAGTGCGCGGTTACCCGAAGCTGGTGCAGTCCAACGCCACGTCCCGCGACCGGGAGCTGCAGACCCGGCTGTGGACGGTGTCGGAGGAACTCACCGGCGTCACCTACCCGGTGTAGCTGTGCGCACCGTCGAGGAACATCAGCGCGTCGTCGCGGGCCTGATCACCGCGCGTCCGGCGATCACCGTGGCGTTGACGTCCGCCGAGGGACTGGTGCTGGCGGCCGACGTCATCGCCCCGCTCTCGTTGCCGGGTTTCGACAACTCGGCCATGGACGGCTACGCCGTGCTGGCCGCTGACGTTGCCGGCGCGGGTCCCGAAACACCGGTGAAACTTCCTGTCGCCGAAGATATTCCGGCCGGGCGCACCGATGCGCTGACACTCGCCCCGGGTACCGCGCACCGGATCATGACCGGTGCGATGCTGCCGGCGGGCGCCACTGCCGTCGTCCCGGTGGAACGCACCGATGGCGGCACCGAAACCGTGACCATCTCCGCGGACGCCCGGCCCGGCCAGCACATCCGGCGCGCCGGCGAGGACGTCACGGCCGGGACGACGGTGTTGCGCGCGGGCCAGGTCGTCACCCCGGCCGCACTGGGTCTGGTGGCCGCCCTGGGCATCGCCGAGTTGACGGTCCATCCGCGCCAGCGGGTGCTGGTGATGTCGACGGGCACCGAACTCGTCGCACCCGGCACGCCGCTACAGCCGGGCCAGATCTACGAATCCAATGCCGTGATGCTCGCCGCGGCGGTCCGCGACGCCGGCGGCGAGGTGGTGGCCGCCCCGATGTGTGGTGACGACGTCGCCGAGTTCCGCGCCGCCCTGGACCGTCACCGGGGGCAGGCGGATCTGATCATCACCACCGGCGGTGTGAGCGCCGGTGCCTACGAGGTGGTCAAAGATTCATTGGGCGGAGAGGTCGAATTCGTCAAGGTGGCGATGCAGCCCGGAATGCCGCAGGGTGCCGGCCGGGTCGACGGAACCCCCATCATCACCCTGCCCGGCAATCCCGTCAGCGCACTGGTGTCCTTCGAGGTGTTCCTGCGCGCACCGCTGCGCGCCGCCATGGGATTGCCGGTGCCGGACCGGCCGAGACGGCCTGCGACGCTCACCGAGCCGCTGACCTCACCGGCCGGAAAGCGCCAGTTCCGCCGTGGGGTGCTCGAGGACGATCACGTGGTCAGCTACGGGCCGCCGGCCTCCCACCACCTGCGCTGGCTGGCATCGGCCAACTGCCTGTTGGAGATCCCCGAGGACGTCACACAGATCGAGGCCGGAACGGCCGTACAGGTGTGGGACCTGTCTACATAGAATGGCGCGGTGGCCCGACGCCCCCGCACGTCCGACGCTCCACCCCTCGACGCCAGACACGTCGCCCAACTGGTCCGCTCCCAGATACCGCCGATGCACCCGGCGGGCCTGCCGTTCGTCGGCGGCAGCCTTGCCCTGGCCGCCCTGGGCCGCCGGCACCGCTGGGCCTGGACGGCCGGTCTGGCGGCGGCCGCCGTCAACGCCGGTTTCTTCCGGCATCCGCCGCGCGTCCCACCGACGCGGCCCGGTGTCGTCGTCGCCCCGGCCGACGGTCAGATCTGCCTCATCGAGAACGCCGCGCCGCCACCCGAGCTGGGCCTGGGTGCCACCCCGCGGCCCCGGGTCAGCATCTTCCTCTCCGTGCTGGACGCGCATGTGCAGCGGGCACCGGTCGGCGGCGAGGTGGTCGCCGCGGTGCACCAGCGCGGCCGGTTCCTCAGCGCCGACCTGCCGGAGGCCAGTTCCGCCAACGAGCGCAACAGTGTGGTCATCCGCACCCAGGAGGGCCACGACGTCGTCGCCGTCCAGATCGCCGGCCTGATCGCCCGGCGCATCGTCTGCGACGTCCGGGCCGGCGACAAGCTCGGCATCGGCGACACCTACGGCCTCATCCGCTTCGGCTCACGCCTGGACACCTACCTCCCGGAGGGTTCGCAGCTGCTGGTGTCGCTGGGACAGCGGGCGATCGCCGGCGAATCCGTCCTGGCCGAGCTGCCATGAGACGGGATGCTCCCGACGGACCGTTGCGGTTCGTCCCCAGCGCGATGACGGTGCTGGCGATCTGCCTGGGCCTGACGGCCATGAAGTACGCCCTCGAACACCGCCCGACCGAAGCGATGGCGCTGATCGCCGCGGCCGCCATTCTCGACGCGCTCGACGGTCGGGCCGCCCGGATGCTCAACGCGACGTCGAAGATGGGCGAGGAGATCGACTCGCTGGCCGACGCGATCAACTTCGGGGTGGCACCGGCGTTCATCATCTGGGCGCTGCTGCTGGAGGGCACCCGGGTTGGCTGGATCGTGGTGCTGCTCTACGCCGTGTGCATCGTGCTGCGGCTGGCGCGCTACAACGCCCTGCTCGACGAGGACCTGCCCGCCTACACCAAGCAGTACTTCGTCGGCATGCCCGCGCCGGCCGGCGCCATCGGCGCGATCGGCCCGCTGGCCGCGCGGATGCAGTGGGGCGACGGCTGGTGGACCTCATGGTGGTTCGTGTCGCTGTACCTGATCCTGTTGTCGCTGCTGGTCGTCAGCCGCATCCCGATGCGCAAGATCCACACGTTCGCGGTGCCGCCGCGACTGGTCGCCCCGCTGCTGGCCGCGGTGGCCATCGTGGCAGCCGGCGCGTTCGTGTTCCCGTACCTGACCATCCTGGTGATCATCGTCGCCTACGTCCTGCACATCCCGTTCGCGGTACGCAGCAAGGCGTGGCTGGCCGCGCATCCCGAGGTCTGGGAGGACCAGCCCAAGCAGCAACGGCAGGCTCGTCGCGCGATCCGGCGCGCGCAGCCGTCCCGGCGCGGGGCCGCCGCACGACGCTCGGCCCGGCTGCGGCTGCGCCGCCCGGGGGGCGACGGGTGAGCCAGCTGACGCTGACTGCCCGACTGAACACCTCGGCGCTCGACTCACGTCGCGGTGTGGTCCGGTTGCATCCGGAAGCCATTGCCGCCCTTGGTATCCGCGAATGGGACGCGGTATCGCTGACGGGATCGCGGACCACCGCCGCGGTGGTGGGCGTGGCGGGCCCGGACACGCCGGCGGGCACCGCCCTGCTCGACGACGTGACGCTGTCGAACGCCGGGCTGCGGGAGGACACCACGGTGATCGTGGCGCCCGTGACGGTGTACGGCGCCCGTTCGGTCAGCGTGACGGGATCGAACCTGGCGTCGCGCTCGGTGCCCCCGGTGACGCTGCGCCAGGCGCTGCTCGGCAAGGTGCTGACGGTCGGCGACACCGTGTCACTGCTGCCGCGCGACCTCGGCCCGGGCACGTCGACGTCGCAGGCCAGCTCCGCGCTGGCCACCGCGGTCGGCATCACCTGGACCTCGGAGCTGCTCACCGTCACCGCCGTCGACCCGGCCGGACCCGTGAGCGTGCAACCGAATTCGGCGGTCGGCTGGGCCAACGGCACGGACACGCCGGTGCCCGCGCCGGCACCGACGGTATCCCCGGCACAGCCCCGCGACGCTCCGGCCACCGCCGTGACCGAATCCGGTCAATCGACGATCACCTACGACGATCTCAAGGGCAGCCACGTGCAGGCCGGCAAGCTCACGGAGTGGCTCAAGCTGTCCCTCGACGAGCCGCAACTGCTGAAAACGCTTGGCGCGACGGCCAATCTGGGAGTCCTCATCACCGGCCCGCTCGGGGTCGGCAAGGCCACCATGGTCCGCGTGGTGTGCACCCACCGCCGACTGGTCGAACTCGACGGACCCGAGATCGGCGCCCTGGCCGCCGACGACCGGCTGCGCATCGTCAAGAGTGCGGTAGCCACCGTGTCCGACGGCGGCGGGGTTCTGTTGATCGCCGACATCGACGCGCTGCTGCCGGCCACCCCCGAACCGGTGGCCTCGCTGATCCTGGCCGAGCTGCGCACCGCCGTCGCCACCGCCGGGGTGGCGTTCATCGCGACGTCGGCGTTGCCCGATGCGCTGGACGCGCGGTTGCGCGCACCCGATCTGTGCGACCGCGAACTCGGGCTCACCCTGCCCGACGGCACCACCCGCAAGCAGTTGCTGGAGGTGCTGCTGCGCGGTGTGCCGTCGGACGGCCTGGAGCTGGACGAAATCGCCGGACGTACACCGGGATTCGTGGTGGCCGACCTGCAGGCGCTGGTCCGCGAGGCGGCGCTGCGGGCGGCGTCGCGCGCCAGCAGTGAGGGCGGCGACCCGAAACTCGGCCAGCAGGATCTCGTCGGCGCGCTGTCGGTGATCCGGCCGCTGTCCCGGTCGGCCACCGAGGAGGTCTCGGTGGGGTCGGTGACGCTGGACGACGTCGGCGACATGGTCGCCACCAGGCAGGCCCTGACCGAAGCCGTGCTGTGGCCGCTACAACATCCGGACACGTTCGAGCGCCTGGGCGTCGACCCGCCGCGCGGGGTGCTGCTGTACGGGCCGCCGGGCTGCGGGAAGACCTTCGTGGTGCGGGCACTGGCGTCCTCGGGTCGGCTCTCGGTGCACGCGGTCAAGGGCGCCGAGTTGATGGACAAGTGGGTCGGGTCGTCGGAAAAGGCTGTGCGCGAACTGTTTCGGCGGGCCCGCGATTCGGCTCCGTCGCTGGTCTTCCTGGACGAGATCGACGCGCTGGCGCCGCGGCGCGGCCAGAGTTTCGACTCCGGTGTCACCGACCGCGTGGTGGCCGCCCTGCTGACCGAACTCGACGGCATCGAGCCGCTGCGCGATGTGGTGGTGCTCGGCGCCACCAACCGGCCGGATCTCATCGACCCGGCCCTGTTGCGGCCCGGCCGACTGGAGAAGCTGGTGTTCGTCGAACCGCCCGATGCCGATGCGCGCCGGGACATCCTGCGCTCGGCGGCCAAGTCCGTGCCACTGGCTCCCGACGTCGACCTGGACAGTCTGGCAGGCGAATTGGACGGTTACAGCGCCGCCGACTGCGTCGCGCTGCTGCGCGAGGCCGCGCTGACGGCGATGCGCCGCTCCATCGACGCCGCCGATGTGACCGCCGCGGATGTGGCGGCCGCCCGCGAGACGGTGCGCCCGTCGCTCGATCCGGTGCAGGTGGAGGCGCTGCGGTCCTTCGCCGACAACCACGGCGGCTGAGTCACAGGGCGATCGGGGTCACGGCGTCTCGGCGATCGCGGCCAGCCGGTCCAGGGAACGGCCCAACGACTCCGACGTCGTCGCACGGGCCCGCTCCAACCGGTTGGGGTCGTCGAGCTCCGACCAGTCGTAGGTGTGCGTCACCAGGGTCCGCCCGTCGTCGCGCGGCGCGAGCTCCCAGCGCCACAGGTGCCCGGGAGGTTCACCGCCGGGCTCCGACGGCAGCCACGCGATCCGGCGGCCCTCCTCGAATTCGACGACGCGGTTGATCCGGTCGGCGCCGGTGGTGAGCGTCATGGTGAACACATCGCCGACGCGTCGCACCCGCTGCCCCGGCGCGGCCTCGGCCAGATTGTCGTTGCCGTCCCAGCGGGTCTGCTGCGCGGGATCGGCGATCAGTTCGAAGATCACCGCCGCGGGCGCCGCGATCTCGCGGCTCGCGCTGACGATCCGGGGTTCGGTCATGCGTCCAGCTAACCGCACTGCGGGTCACCGAGATCAACGAATTGGCGGGAGCCACTCGACGTTCTCCAGCGAGACGTACGTTTGGGCGTGTTGGGCCCGGGGTTCCGACCGGCGTCCTCCCCGTAGACTGCCAACCGATGCTCGCCGTCCTGATCGCCCACGCGATCGCCACCGCGGTGGCCCCGCTGCTGGTGCATCTGTGGGGGCGACGGGCGTTCTACCCCCTGGCACTGGTCCCCCTGGGATCGCTGTACTGGGTGGCCACCAATTGGCCGGCCGATCAATCCGATGCCCGCATGTACCGGCTCGACTGGGTGCCGCAGCTGTCGATGGACATCGACCTGCGCTTCGACACCCTGGCCGCGATCATGGGCATCCTGGTCCTCGGCGTCGGTGCGCTGGTCCTGTTCTACTGCGCCGATTACTTCCACCACCACGACGGCCACACCGAGAAACGGCTGCCCAGCTTCGCCGCCGAAATGGTGGCGTTCTCCGGCGCCATGTTCGGCCTCGTCACCAGTGACAACATGCTGGTGCTCTACGTCTTCTGGGAACTGACGTCGGTGCTGTCCTTCCTGCTCGTCGGCCACTACGCCGAACGGGCCACCAGCCGCCGCGCCGCCACCCAGGCACTGATGGTCACCACGCTCGGCGGCCTGGCGATGCTGGTCGGCATCGTGATCCTGGGCCACTACAGCGGCACCTACCTGCTCTCCGAGCTGGTGGCGAAGGCCACCGAGCACGGCCTGGCGGGCACCGCGATCAACGTCGCGCTGGTCCTCGTCCTCATCGGAGCGCTGTCCAAGTCGGCGATCGTGCCGATGCACTTCTGGCTGCCCGGCGCCATGGCGGCGCCCACCCCTGTCAGCGCCTACCTGCACGCCGCCGCGATGGTCAAGGCCGGCGTGTACCTGGTGGCCCGGCTGACGCCGGGGTTCGCCGATGCGCCGCCGTGGCGGCCGATCGTCGTCGGGCTCGGGCTCCTGACCATGTTGCTGGCCGGCTGGCGCGCGGTCCGTGAGTACGACCTGAAGCTGATCCTGGCGTTCGGGACCGTCAGCCAGCTCGGCCTGATCACCGTGCTGGTCGGCTCGGGCGGCGGCGACCTGATGCTCGCGGGGCTGACCATGCTGTGCGCGCACGCGATGTTCAAGGCCGCCCTGTTCATGGTCGTCGGCATCGTCGACCACGCAACCGGCACCCGCGACATCCGCCGGCTGGCGTGGCTCGGCCACCGGATGCCGGCGCTGTTCGTGATCGCCGCCGGGGCAACCGCGAGCATGGCCGCCCTGCCGCCGTTCCTGGGCTTCGTGGCCAAGGAGGCCGATTTCGAGACACTGCTGCACAGCCCGTCGCTGGGCCCGTGGGCGCCGTGGGTGCTCGCCGGAGTCGTGGCGGCGTCGGTGTTCACCACGATCTACAGCCTGCGATTCCTGTGGGGTGCCTTCGCGCGCAAGGGTTTACGCAGCCCGAGCGCACGCGTCGCGCAGCTGCACCGGCCGTCGATCAGCTTCCAGTTCGCCCCCGCGGCGCTGGCCGCGGCGGGCCTGTTCTTCGGCCTCGCGCCGGGCCTGCTGGAGCGGCTGCTGGATCCGTATGCGGAGTCCCTGCCGGGCGGCGCGGACTACCACCTCGCGCTGTGGCACGGGCTCAACCTGCCGTTGGTCCTGTCGGCGGTCGTCCTGCTGGTCGGCACCGCGTCGTTCGTGGCCCGGGCCCGGCTACCGCGCGCGGGCGGCCGCTGGTTGCCGCTGGGTAACGCCGACCGGATCTACGACGCCACGCTGCGGGGCCTGGAGTTCGTCGCATTCAAGGTGACCGGTGTCACGCAGCGCGGTTCGCTGCCCGCCACGCAGTCGGCGATCCTGCTGACGCTGGTCGCACTGCCCGTGACGATGCTGGCGCTGGGCGCCCGCGACCGGCCCGAACTGCGGCTGTGGGAGGGTCCGCTGCAGCCGGTGATCGCGCTGCTGATGGTCGGTGGGGCGCTGGGTGCCGTCGTGATGCGCAACCGCCTGGCCGCGGTGCTGCTGGTGGGCGTCACCGGGTACGGCTGCGGGGCGATCTTCGCGCTGCACGGCGCACCGGACCTGGCACTGACCCAGTTCCTGGTCGAGACACTGACATTGGTGTTCTTCGTGCTGGTGCTGCGGGTGCTGCCCGCCGAGGCCGACGCCGCGAACATGCGGCGGGCCCGGCTGCCCCGCGCCCTGCTGGCGGTCGCGGTGGGCATGAGCATCACCGGCCTGGCCGCGTTCGCGATGGCCGCCCGCCACACCATCCCGATCTCGAGCCTGCTGCCCGACGCGGCCTATCTGCGGGGTCACGGGGCCAACACCGTCAACGTGATCCTGGTCGACATCCGCGCCTGGGACACCCTCGGCGAGATCTCGGTGCTGGTGGTGGCGGCCACGGGGGTGGCGTCCCTGGTCTTCCGGCACCGGCGCTTCGGCGCGGCGCCCCGGGTCCCGGACGGCGGTGGGCAACCGGACACCACGTCGTCCATGCCGTACAGCCCGGCGGTCGGTGACATCACCTGGCTGCGCGGCAGCGAATACCGCGACCCGCGCTACCGATCCCTGGTGCTCGAGGTCGCCACCCGCGTCATCTTCCCGTTGATCATGGTGCTGTCCCTCTACTTCTTCTTCGCCGGGCACAACACGCCCGGCGGCGGGTTCGCCGGCGGGCTGACCGCCGGACTGGCACTGGTGCTGCGCTACCTCGCCGGCGGCCGGTACGAACTGGGCGAGACGCTGCCACTGGACGCCGGCAAGATCCTGGGTGCGGGTCTGGGACTGTCCGCGGC
>Ga0116193_1004042_pt1 | contig 10346 bp, 8 predicted proteins | sample AD_UKC115_MetaG_FD_89892 | JGI IMG/M metagenome (GOLD analysis project Ga0116193, IMG submission 89892) | Active sludge microbial communities of municipal wastewater-treating anaerobic digesters from Hong Kong - AD_UKC115_MetaG | ecosystem: Engineered > Bioreactor > Anaerobic > Digestate | place...
AGGGCTGCTGTAATTTTTGCAAAACAAAATTATTGTAAATAAAGCGCCTTTTTATTTTATATGCCGAAATTATTTGCTGAAAATGGCGGAGTTTGGGAAAAAATAAAAACTATAGAAGGGAATTTATAATGGTATTCAATTTTAATATCAAAAATTTTTCGGCTGTTAAATCATTAGCTTTAACGGCTGTTATTATCATGGTGTGCTGCATGCCTTTTGGCGTGTCTGATTATTCGGTCAATTTGAACAGCGTTTTTGCTTTTTCTGATTCTTATAAGTTATGCCCGAAATGTCAGTCAAAAATTCCGGGACCGTCTGATGATGAAAAAATAGAGGTTAATTTCTGTCCTAAATGCGGTGCCGACGTTAAAGCTGTAGCGTTTCAATTTAAAACCGATTCTGAAAAAATGGCCGAATTGGTAAAAAAACGCCGCGAAGAACTTGGCGAACTAAGGCAGCTGTCATCTGCCGGCTGGTATGAAAAGGGTGAGACTCAGGAAGATCGTATTACTAAAATGGCCTGTTTTTTGAACGCGGTTGCTATTGCGCCTGACAATATAAAAGCGCAAAATAATCTCGGCGTTTTGTACGAGGAAAAAAATATGATTAACGAAGCGGTCGCTTGTTTTAGAAAAGCGGTCGAAATCGATTCTACTTATTCAAAATCTCTCAGCAATCTAGCTAAATGTCTCGCCGATCTCGGGAAATTAGAGGACGCCGAACAATACTACAAAAACGCATTGCAATTTGATGAAAAAAATCCTGTCATACATAAAAATTACGCTGACCTTCTTGTTAAAATGAATAAATACGATATGGCTTTTGACGAATATAAAAAAGTTATAATTCTTGATAAAGACGGTGTATCGGCACGAATTGCTAATTGGAAAATGGACCTTATCAATAAACGTTTTAAAAAAAATGAAAAAAAATAAAAAATTATCAGGGAGGCTACTTATCAATGAGTAATATTTTAATAAAAAACGCTCTGGCAGTGGCGCTTATGGACGACAATAATACAGTTTTAAAGGGCGCGTCTGTTTTTATTTCTGGCAATGAGATAAAAAAAATATATACTGCCGATAAAAGCTCGGAGCTTGAGAAATTTATATCGGAAAATACGATTGACAGAATAATTGATGCGAAAAATAATGTGGTATTGCCTGGATTTATAAATACGCACCATCATTTTTACCAGATTTTCACCAGAAATGTTCCTAAGATGCAGGATGAAAAGCTTTTCGACTGGCTTGTCGATTTGTATGATATCTGGGCGCTTCTTGACGAGGAATGGGTTTACTGGAGCACGAAAGCTGCCATGGCTGAGCTTGCCCTGACAGGCTGCACCGGTACTACCGATCATCATTATGTTTTCCCTAAGGGCGGAGAACATTTCATCGATACTCAATTTAAGGCTGCGGCTGAAATTGGAATGCGTTTTCACGCTACGCGCGGCTCGATGTCACGCTCGCGCAAGGACGGCGGATTGCCGCCTGATTCAGTAGTGCAGACAGAAGAACAGATCATGCAGGACTGCGAACGCGTAATTAATAAATATCATGATGTAAGTAAATTTTCGATGAGAAAGGTCGCGCTTGCCCCATGTTCGCCGTTTTCAGTAACTTCAAGCCTTCTGGCGGAAACATCAAAATTTGCGCGTGCAAAAAAAGTAAAAATGCATACTCATCTTTGCGAAACGAATGATGAGGATGATTATTGCTTAAAAGTATATAAAATGCGTCCGATTGATTTTATGGAATCGGTAGGCTGGCTTGGCCCGGACGTATGGTATGCGCATTCGGTCTACGTCAATGACGAAGAAATCGAACGTATGGGAAAAACAGGTACCGGCGTCGCCCACTGCCCTTCGTCGAATCTGCGCCTCGGTTCGGGTATCGCTCCGGTGGCTAAAATGTTAAAACATAACGTTCCGGTTGCACTTGCAGTTGACGGTTCGGCTTCTAACGATTCTTCGGATATGCTCGGCGAACTCCGCCTTGCTCTGCTTGTGCACCGCGTTAAAAGCGGTGTTGAATCAATGCCTTCGAGCGATGTTTTCAAGATGGCTACCAGAAATGGCGCTAAAGTCCTTGGATTTAATGAATCAGGCCAGATAAAAGAAGGAATGGCCGCTGATATCATAATGTATGACTTGAACTCTATCGGCTATGTCGGCGCGCAGCATGATCCGCTTTCTGCTATATTATTCGCCGGGTTTGATCACCGCGTAAATTACAACATAATAAACGGCAAAATTATAGTCGAAAAAGGCCGCCTTGTAACCGCCCTGGAAAATGAAATAGTCGAAATCGGTAATAAAATTTCCAAAAGAATTGTACATGAAAAATATATAAATATAAAAAAAAAAATGAAAAATGTTTGTAAATAAAAAAATTTCAATTTCAATAAGCCGCAAAATAATATTTTTTGAAGCTATTACACTCGCAGTCTCGTTTCTGGCTTTTTATTATTTTGTCGCGAATGGTTTGCGTGATTCTGCTCAGGCGCCGGCGAAAACCGGCGCCGGCACGATGCTTGCCGTTTTAGCCATTTATATATTCACTCTGTTTGCGTTTTATACCATTTCAAAAAAAGTGCTTCGCAAAAAAATCGGCGAGCCGCTCAATACTATGGCTGATTCTACGGGTGAAATCGTAAAAGGAAATTATAATATCCACTTTGCCATTGACGGCGATAATGAACTTGGAAATCTTGCCAAAAATCTTAATTTCATGTCGGATGTAATTTCTCAGCATACAAACCTTCTCGAAAAGAAAATCTCGGCCCAGGGTTCTGAACTCAGCCAGATATCCGAACAATGCTTCAAAATGACCGAAAAAATAAATGATTATGAAAATTATCCGGTATTTTTTAATGACTGCTTTTCCGGAGAATTTTATTTAGCGTTTGATTATTTGCTTCAATATTCCAATCAAGTTAAATTAAAATTTGAGAAAATGCCTGACAAAAATCCGGGTCAGGATATTTTTGATTTCATAAAAAACCTTAATTATATTTGTGCCAATGGCACGGAGCTTGTTTCTTGTATTGAAGAAAAAGCGCTTGCGATGCCGGTTGCCGGGTTTAAAATAAATAAAAGCGAATTGGTAATGAATGATGTTTTATATCATAAGGTTAAATTTTTTAATCCGTTGATTAGCCTTAAAAACATTAAAATTTCAAATGATATTGGCAAGGACGCCGCCAGGATTCATGCTGATTCTTTGAAGTTTAATTATATATTCGGCCGTGTGCTGCTTATTGCCATTAAATATTGCCATGTAAATGGTAAAATTATAATAAGGAGCGCTATAGAAGGTAATGCAGCGGTGTTTGATGTTTTAGCCCTGAAAAAATCTGATCCATCCAATAATGCTGATTTTAAAAAGCCGTTATGCGATGATTTAATCGATTCCGGCACGGCAGGCGCCGAATTGACGGGCATTACAGATGATAATTTTATTCCGCAGGAACCTGATGTTATAAAAATGCTTGGAATGGCTGTTTTGTTTGTTGAACTGCACGGCGGCAGCCTTAGTTTCGAGATACCTGACGATAAGGCCTCAAACTCGATAATTAAATTTCATTTTAAAATCAGCCAATTATGTTAATTCAGACAGTTAATTAGAAAGGTAATTATTAATGGATAATTTGTCAATAATGTTCATAGCCGTGGGGCTTTCGATGGATGCTTTTGCCGTTGCCATAGTTACGAGCTTGACTTTAAAAAATGTTTCGAAACGCCAGATTTTTCGTCTCTCTTTTCACTGCGGCTTTTTTCAGTTTATGATGCCGGTCGTCGGCTGGTTTTTAGGCGCGTCATTTTCAAAATATATACAGACGTTTGATCATTGGGTCGCATTCGCCCTTCTGGCAATAATCGGCGGTAAAATGATATACGAATCTTTTGAAGATGATAAGGAAGAAGAAAAAAATACTGATAAAATTATTGATCCGACACGCGGTTTTTCACTCTTATTTATAGCTATAGCTACGAGCATCGATGCGATGGCAGTAGGGTTAAGCCTGGCAATGCTTGATATCGATATATGGTACCCGAGCGTTATCATCGGGCTTGTAACTTTTTCTCTTACCGTGCTTGGCATGAAAATAGGCGAACGTGTCGGGAAAAAATTCAGCAGCCACATGGAAGTAATCGGCGGACTCATTTTAATAGGCATAGGTTTAAAAATTCTTATAGAACACATGTATAAGGTTTAATACGATATTTGAAATGATAAAAAATAACATTAAAATAAAACTTGATTTTTTTAGTTAAATATTTTAAAATTCAGGAAATAAATAGATATAAGGAGAAATGCACATGTTTTGTCCACAATGCGGAACGGGGAACGATTCAAATTCAAATTTTTGCAAGCAATGCGGATGCCAGATCGGTAATGTTTCGGTCGGCGGTCCGGGCGGCGGCAGCCGGCCGGTACAGGCTCCGCCTCCTCCTAAAAAAGGATGCTGCTCATGTTCATCTATAATGTTCGGCTGTGCATTTTTCTTTTTTGTGATTTTCGGATTTTTAGCATATACCATATACTCAGGTCCGCAATTTATGGCTAAATTTATGGAAACTCCAGAAATAAAAAAAGCCGAGATGTCAGCGTATATAGTATCTGAAGATGACGCTAAAAAATTCGATAACATATTAAGTGAATTTCAAAAATATATTTTGACATCGGATAAGCCGATAATGCTTGTTTTTAAGGAAAGCGAACTGAACTCGAAATTAAATCAGATGCTGCCGATACCGCTTGACGCTAAAAAAGAATCGGTAGTTCAAAATGTTAAAATTAAGCTTTTGCCTGACGGCGTTAAAATAATGGGAATTATCAAACTTGTTAAATTGGAGTCGTTTTTTGAGCTGAACGGTAAAATTTTGGTCGCTGATTCGAAATTTGATATAAATTTGACGCAGTTTCAGTTGGGCAGCGTGAATTTGCCAATTTCAGTTATTAACCCAATACTTAACGAAATAAAGAAAAAGCAGGACGGTCAGGGTAATAAACTGACATTCGGGAATGTAAAATGTGCGGTTAATAAACTTGGATATGAAGAAGGCAAAGTTTCTATAGAACTTGTTAAAGCTCAATAATAGCGTTTAATATCAAATAAAAATATAGCCTGGTTATTTATGTTTAATAAAGTATACGGAATTTCAATCTGTATTGTATTTTTACTGACTGCGCTTTTCGTTCTTGGGATTTTTGCGCGTGATCCCGGATTTGACTGGTACGGCAAGGCGCTTCTTACCGAAATGATCCATGGATATGCCGATAAGCCTTTTGTTTCAAGAGCATTGGTGCCGGGAATAATAAAAACTATAATTACGCTGTCACCGGCCGAATTATCCGTCCGGCTGGCGGCGTATACCGAAAATAATTCGGCGCTGAAGAATATATTTAAAAGTTTGAAGTGGAAAACTGAAAATACATTTGAGTATATTGTCACTTTGGTTGTGTTATATATTTTCTTATTGGCTTTTTTAGCAGCATTTCGAAAGCTGCTTTTTTCCCTTTTTAAAATTAATAATTATTATGCGGATTTGCTGTCTTTCTTATCGCTTGTCATGCTTCCGGCGTTTTTTTGTTATTATAGCTATATTTATGACTTTGCCACTTTATTTTTGTTTACAGCGGCCGTTTTTTTTATGGTTTCTGAAAATTGGCGTTATTATTTATACGCTTTTATAGCGGCATGTATTAATAAAGAAACTTCAATACTTTTAATTGCGGTATTTTATTTTACATTTAGCCGTAAAAAATTAGTTATGGCCGATGTTAAATTTCGACGCCTTTTTTTATATCAAATTATTATTTATTTAACGTGCAGAATAGTATTGTTTTTAATGTTTATAAATAATGACGGGCCGGCTATTGAATTTCATTTTTTTGACCATACTATTGCTCAGATTATGAAACCTTATTCGATAAGCGTTATTTTTACATGGCTTGCGATAATGGCTTTAATATTTAAAAATTGGGATTTGAAACACTCCATATTAAAAAATTGGTTTCTTATGTTCATTCCGATTTTCGTTATGAGCTTTATTTTTGGATATGTAGATGAAATAAGGGTGTATTATGAAATTTATCCTGCCGCTTTGATACTTTTAGGGCAGACGCTGGCTGGATACTTGAATATTGAAATGTCGCCGGAATTCATAAAATAAAATAGAAAATGGGCAGTTTAGGAAATAATTTCGTAACTGCCCATTTTGCGAGAATTGAATTTTATAAAAAATTAAGCTGTTTTTTTGTCGCGGCTCAGCATTTTTCCGAAAAATGCGCCGTCATATTCTTTCTCCATGTTTGTCGTAAGTTTTTTCGACCATATTTTATTTTTATGAACGTTGTTCGAATAATCTTTAATTGTATAACCGATTACTTCGCCGCTTTCGATTGATAGTTTTAACGTAAAATTAGGTTCGATTTCCACCATAAATCCGTCATTTAAATCGCCCAGCAAAACATTTAGCGTGTCGTGATCTTCGTCATATTTTACTTTTAATTCTTTTGTCTGATTTTCCATAAAACACTCCTTTTATATTAGAAATTTTATATTCCATTTATTTTAGCACATCAATTATTTCAGCCGGTATTTAAAATATCGGCTGATTTTTTAATTAACAAAGTCGTTTTTTTATTTTTAGTTTTAAAAATCTTTATAATATTTTAGATAAAAAATGTCGAAAATAAATATTAACTATGAAAAAAATCTTTTTTTATATTATATTAGCTTTTGCTTTTTTTATATTCTCAGAAACGATACCGGCAATTGCGGCTCAAGCAGTTTCTTATGTGCCGCCTCTTAATGAATCGGATATGCAGCGTTACGCTAAATTCTGCCAGAAAAAAAATGACGAATTTTCAAAGGCCGCAGCTTTAAAAAATTATTCGCAATTATCCAATTCGGCCCCGAGTTTTTCATTTACCGAAAGCATGCCCTACGAAAAAATGAAACCTGTTATCGGGATTCAAAATGTTGTTATATTGCTTGTCGATTTTGACGATAGCCCTTATTCCAAAATAGCCGCTAAATACCGTTCGCCTGAATATTATAAAGATATGGTTGTTAATCCTGATACGCGAAGCCTGAACCGCTATTTTAAAGAGGTATCGGAAGGGCTTCTCGATGTGAAGGGCGTTATCGTAAAAGCAGGGCCGGGCGAAGGAGCCGATAAATATTGGTACAGGTCTCAAAAGCCATATATGGACTGGGGCCGTGATATGCTGGCTTATGACAGCGTGGATTCGCCTAATATAGCTGAGCTTGCTTCCGAAGTGATAAAAAATTCATCTTCATATTTTGATTATTCAAAATACGACAGTGACGGCAATGGCATTATATCGCCGGACGAGCTTCATATTGTTATTTTTCACAGCGGCTCCGGTCAGGAAAAAAGTGGTAATTCAAATGATATCTGGAGCCATCGGTTCAATCTTGTTAATTCATTAAGAGTCAATAACGTTATGGTCGATAGCTACATAATGCTTTCGTGCGATTCGCCGGTCGGTGTTATATGCCATGAATTTTGCCATGACCTCGGCCTGTTTGATGTATATGATACCGATACCGGCAGATCTGTGCTTGGCAGCTATTCGATAATGGATAGAGGAGCCTGGTGCGGCGATCTTGTGCCTGGTTCCGCGCCGTCATATCCGTGCGCTTATGAACGCATGTTGCTTGGGTGGCTCAAGCCTGAAACAATTTCAAACGATTATAAAAAAGTATGTTTTGGGCCGGCTTCGATGCCTGCTGCCGCGGCTTATAATTATGTGCCGGGTTCGGATGAAATATATGCAAAAGCCGTGAAATATATTGTGCCTGGAAATTCCGGCAGCGAGTTTCTTGTTATGGAAAATCGATATAAAACTCCGCGCTCGTTTGATGAAGCCCTGCCGCCTGCTTTTAAAAGCGAAAACGGCATACTGGTTTACCATGTCGATGAAACTATGCCTGACAAGACTTTTTATGGATATGCCAATGACTCGCGCAACTCAAGATACCGTATATGCATTGTAAAAAGCGAAAACAGCGATATAGAGAATTCATATTTCACCGCCGAGTTTAACTCTGAAAACAGCGGCCTTTTAAATTTTTATAACGGTACGGCGAATTCTTTGAGAATGAACATTAATATGCAGGATGATGGTGTTATTAAATCCGAATTTAATTTGCCGCGCCCTGAATTAACTTTATTTGAAGTAGAAAATGCCGCCGGGAATTTAACTTCGAAGTTGAAATTTAACAATATAAATAAAAGCATGACCCGCGTGTCTATCTCATTGAAACAGGATAGCGTGATGGTTAATGAGTATTCGGAGAATGGCAGCGGCGAAACTAAAATCTCCTCTGATGACATATGGCTTTTAAAAAATTATGTTCCTCAAAATTTATCTGAAAATATAAGTTTTAATATAAAAGATCTTGAAATATTGGCTGGCGGTAAATATTATCTTACTGTTTATCTGCAGGATGGCAAGTATATGAAAACATACCAAACCAATTATTTCGAGATAAATTCAGACCGGCAATATTTATTAAAAACTAATCCGTCCAGAATTAATTATGGCATGGTTATACTGGATTTGATGTTGTCTGATGCAGCGGCCGAATTGAAAAATACCGCGGAAATATTCTTGCAATATACTGACAATAATGGTGGATTAGTTGAAAAAATGGCGGATTGCCAGGCGCAGGAAGTATCTTCATATTATAACGGCCTGGCCAAAAATGCGCATCGTTATAAATATTACATAGACGGCAGCGTGAATTCGAATGTCAGGGTAAAAGTTAAAGTGAACGGCGAATTAGTCCCCGGCCTCGAAAAGGAAATCTTTGTTGATAGAGTGGTTCCGACAGTGAACTATGGTGTCTATTCATCTCTTTTAATACCGGATTCACTTCTGTTTGTTCTTGAATCCGACAAAAAGCTTTATCAGGCGCAATTTTATATAAAAGAAGAAGGTTATGACACTAAAGCGGTAGCCGTAATGAGACGCGATGACAGCGGCAGTGAAGTTTATTACGGCCGGTATAAAATTATGGGTCAAAATTCCGGTAAAATTAACTATTATGTGTATTGCGTTGACACTGCAGGAAACTCATATGTGAGTAATTCCATTAACGGCGCTATTGGAAACGAAATATATAAGCTCGATTTTAATTTTTTGCGTTCTCCTTCCTTGGGAACGGATCTGACTCGTTATGAATTTGACGGCAATATAATAGAATTTAGTAACAAATCAGGTCCAACGGCTACTGAAAAAAATGCAGGCTCAGTTTTGAAATCAGCTACAGCAGCTTTAAACTATGGCTTTTTAAAGGTCGAGAAAAATTTTGGGAAATATAAAATTACGTTTATGCCTGAAGACGCGGGCGAAATAAGCGAAGTTATAGGCGCCGGAGTCGAGATGAAGGTGGCGGGAAGTAAAATTTCATGCCTTATTAATGACAAAACCGGAGCTGAATGTCTGAAAAACTCTGACGGTAGCTTTAAAATAAGCAGATTCGGAACATATAGTTCGGCGGATAAAGCGGCAGCGGTATCCTTAAACGAAAATTTTTATCCCGTGCCTAATCCCGCTAAAAACAGTGTCGCATTTTATTCGCCGCGCCGCAGCCAGCCGCCTGCTGTAAAATTTAAATTAAAAATTGTTGATTCTTCCAATGCCAGAGTTTATGAAAATGATTTTTATTCTGGCGAAAAGATAAATTTAAGCGATTTTTCAAACGGCACGTATTTTTATATTATTAAAAATGACGATGGGAACAGTGAATTTAGTTATAAAGGCAAGTTTTCGGTTTTAAAATGATGTTTGGGCCGTAAAGTTATTTTGACGGCAATTTTAAAAATTTAGAGGATTTTTTATGTCGAAATATTATTTTTGTATATTTGGTTTTTTTTTGTTATTTATGATAAGCTGCCAGAGTGTAAGCACTGAGAATAACAGCTCGCGGCTTTACCAGACCTCGGATTCAAATGAATATGATTCGATAATTATGAACGGCTGGGTTGAATATAAAAGCGGAAAAATCGATGCGGCATTAAAAAGTTTTGAAAGCGTTATTACAAGCGGCAATGACAAATATCTTCTTGAGAAAGGAATTGCCCGAGGGGTATATTCGGGAGCCGGTTATTGCGCTCTGGCTTTGAAAAAGCCTGCGCTTGCCATTAATTATTTTTCGACTGATATTGATATTAATATTGAAAGCGCTGTCGGGGCTGCTAATTATTATTTTTCGAAAGCCGAATATAAGGAAGCCATTAAATGTTTTAATAAATTCGATAAAATATATACTCAGCAATCGCCATATTCCAGTATTAATGAATG
>Ga0116193_1004043_pt1 | contig 10345 bp, 8 predicted proteins | sample AD_UKC115_MetaG_FD_89892 | JGI IMG/M metagenome (GOLD analysis project Ga0116193, IMG submission 89892) | Active sludge microbial communities of municipal wastewater-treating anaerobic digesters from Hong Kong - AD_UKC115_MetaG | ecosystem: Engineered > Bioreactor > Anaerobic > Digestate | place...
GGTTTAATGGCGCGGTACCAGGAGCGTGTGCCTGATGTAAGTGCCATCATAAATGTTATGCTGAAAGAAGGCGCAATCGAAAATGCTGCTGACATTGAAAACGATCATATTGCTTTTAGAACTTTGGGCGTACCTAACCTCGGAATTCAGTCGTTGGAAAAAATATTCCTGCATTATGGATACAGAAGAATGGATCATTATTTTTTCCCCTCCAAAAAATTAGATGCTTACTGGTATGCGCCGGCTTCACCGGCTTACCCCCGGATATTTATAAGTGAACTTCGTGTGAAAGACCTTTCAGACAAGGCACAGCAAATAATACATTCTTACACGGATTCTATTACAGTCGACCCGGTTGACTCGCTGAAACTGAACGATGGCCATGCGGTTGATCAGTTTTTGCACAGCGGTTTGTGGAAGTTGCCAACACTCAGCGACTATCTTGCCCTGGCAGAAGAGAGCGAATACGCGGCATGGGTTATTTACAACCGTTATTACTTAAATCATTTTACGGTGAGTGTGCACAACCTGGAAGATGGTTACAATACCATTGGCGAGTTTAATAACTTCCTGGAAAGAAATAATTTTAAATTAAACGACGCAGGCGGCAAAACAAAGATCAGCGCCGACGGAATGTTGCTTCAAAGCGCAACAATTGCCGAAATGGTGCCTGCTGAATTTGCGGATGGCATTAACCATCTTATCCCGGGTTCTTATGTGGAGTTTGCTGAAAGAAAGCCATTAAAAGAATTTACACACCTTCCTTCTGTTGCATTAACGCGCAGGCACAGGCGAGAAGGATTTGAAGCGAACAATGCTGATAAAATTTTTGAAAGCACTTATGCATCGCAAACGGGAAGAGAATAATATTTGTTAGCTGCTTTGCTGCGGCATAGCAATTATCTTTACAAACACAAAATTTAGCTATATGGAATTTTTAAAACAGTTGGGTATTGAAGCAATGAATGCAGGTGTATCCACGGGAAATACATGGTTACCAGGTAAAGGTGAAAAAATTGACTCGTTTTCTCCTGTCGATGCACAATTGATTGGAAGTGTTACTGCTACAGATAAAGAAAGCTTTGACATGGTGATTGAAAAAGCAGCCCAAGCTTTTAAAGAATGGCGTTTATGGCCGGCTCCGAAACGCGGCGAAATTGTGCGCCAGTTTGGTGAAGCTTTGAGGCATTATAAAGAACCACTTGGTAAACTCGTGAGTTATGAAATGGGCAAGAGCCTTCAGGAAGGGATGGGCGAAGTGCAGGAGATGATCGACATCTGCGATTTTGCTGTTGGGTTGTCGCGCCAGTTATACGGGTTGACCATACACAGCGAACGACCCCAACACAGGATGTATGAACAATGGCATCCACTGGGTGTGGTGGGCATAATTTCAGCATTCAACTTCCCTGTAGCGGTTTGGAGCTGGAATACTGCCCTGGCTTGGGTTTGTGGCGACGTGTGTGTTTGGAAGCCCAGTGAGAAAACACCGCTTTGTGGCATTGCCTGCCAAAAAATAATAGCTGAAGTCTTTGAAAAAAATGCTGTACCAGAAGGTGTGAGCTGTCTTGTGCAGGGTGGCAGGGAAGTGGGTGAGTGGTTATCAGACGACACACGTATTCCACTGGTTTCTGCTACCGGTTCTACTAGAATGGGGAAGGCTGTTTCAACTGCGGTGGCTGCACGCCTGGGGAGATCAATTCTTGAATTGGGCGGAAACAACGCCATCATTATTTCGCAGCATGCAGATATTGAGATGTCTGTGATCGGCGCGCTGTTTGGCGCTGTCGGCACTGCCGGTCAGCGATGTACGACTACGAGGCGGTTAATCATTCATGAATCGGTATATGACTCTTTTAAACAAAAACTGTCGAAAGCATATCAACAATTAAGAATTGGAAACCCTCTGGACGCGAATAACCACGTGGGTCCGTTGATCGATAAAGATGCGGTGAAAATGTACCTCTCCGCTATTGAGCAGTGCAAAGCGCAAGGTGGGAACTTTGTTGTGGAGGGCGCTGTGCTTGATGGCGTGGGTTATGAAAGCGGTTGTTATGTAAAACCATGCATTGCAGAAGTGACCAACAGTTTGCCTGTTGTGCAGCATGAAACGTTTGCGCCAATCTTGTATTTAATCAAATATTCGACAATTGAGGAAGCAGTTGCATTGCAGAACGGGGTGCCACAGGGATTGTCATCGGCGATAATGACGTTGAATATTCGCGAATCGGAATTATTCCTTTCTCATGCCGGTAGTGATTGCGGTATCGCCAATGTAAATATTGGAACAAGTGGCGCAGAAATCGGCGGTGCATTCGGAGGCGAGAAAGAAACCGGTGGCGGCCGGGAGAGCGGCAGCGATGCCTGGAAAGCTTATATGCGCAGGCAGACCAACACCATAAATTTTGGTGATAAACTGCCTTTGGCTCAAGGCATTAAATTCGACTTATAATAGCAAATGAATTCCTAAAATTGCGGTCAACTACGATGTGTTCATCGTTGCGTTTGCCGCAATTTTTATTTACTTACCAACCCATATTCATTACAAAGCGCAGGGCCGCCTAATCTTCTGAAACCCAAACCCTGCCCAATTGAAATACTGCAAATGAAAAGATTGCGACGCAACGAAGCTGCCACAAGGCCCAAGTACTGATATTAAAAACCTTCTTTAAAAACAGCTTTTGGGACAGGCTCACCCGGTGCAGCGGTATGATTATTTTTTCTTTTAGTATTATATTTGTCTGCTGAACTTTAATGATTTAGCGCAAAAGATGTTGGCTTTTGCCGCCAATGTGAAATGCCGATTGCGTAAGCACATCAGAAAACGATATTTTAATGCAGAGATTGAAATTATTGCCGCTTGCTACAGCCCTGTTTATTACACAGTTAACATTCGCACAATCCGGGGTTAAGGGATGGCATATGGGAGATGCTCAAACTGACCATTTTAATGGGATTAGTATTGATAAAGCTTATACATTCTTGAACGGTAAACCTTACAAGCCCGTGATAGTGGCTGTGATTGATTCCGGTGTTGATACAGCGCATGAAGACCTGAAAGATATACTTTGGATAAATACAAAAGAAATTCCTGGCAATGGTATCGATGATGATCATAACGGCTATGTGGATGACATACACGGCTGGAATTTTCTTGGTAACTCCGACGGCAATAACCTGAACAAGGCCAATGATGAAAGATCGAGGGTTTACTATCACTTTAAAGATAAATTCAGCACCAGCAATCTTGATACATCTGCATTTACCGAAGACGAAAAATGGCAGTACAATGAATGGGTAAAAGCTTCCGGCCAGATGAATATAGACCCTGATGAAAAGATGCAGGTGCAGATGCTTGATGTTATTTGCCGTTCGTTGAAAAAGAATGACCAGGTCATCAGGGCCGAGATGAATAAAGACGAATACACCCAGGATGAACTGGAGAAATTTCAGCCCGAGACATCAAAAGGCAAGCAGGCAAAGATGGGCTATATTACCTGTTTGAAAATGCTGAATGACGTGGAAGATCAAACCAACAAAAGTCTCATCAGCGACCTGGAGGATTATGTGGAAGGAAAAAAAAGGGAGATCGATAATAAACTAAATCGTCCTCCCGACTATAGGGCCCAGGTGATCAAAGACAATTATTACGATATCAACGACCGTTATTATGGCAATAATGATATCATGGGCCCCGACCCTATGCATGGCACACATGTATCGGGAATTATTGCCGCAGTAAGAAATAACAACATTGGTGTAAATGGTGTAGCAGATCATGTGAAGATCATGATGATAAGAGCAATTCCCGATGGCGATGAGTATGATAAAGACATTGCCCTTGCCATAAAATATGCAGTCGACAATGGAGCCACCGTTATAAACATGAGTTTTGGAAAAAGCTTTTCACCTGAAAAGAAATGGGTAGATGAAGCAGTACGATATGCCGAATTAAAAGATGTGCTTATTGTTCGTGCCGCCGGGAATGAATCGCATAATACTGACAGTGTAGATGTCTTCCCCAACGCATACCTCATGGCTTACCATACAAAAGCAACGAATTTTTTGTCGGTAGGTGCCAGTGGCGATGCCGATGTGGCCAAAGGTGAAATTGTTGCCGACTTCAGCAACTACGGCAAAGCTACAGTTGATGTTTTTGCACCTGGCATAAAAATTTATTCAACGCTGCCGGGGCATAACCAGTACGGTTTCCTAAATGGTACCAGCATGGCTGCGCCGGTGGTTACAGGCATTGCGGCACTCATTCGCTCTTACTACCCGGCGCTCTCAGCAAAACAGGTGATCTACGCCATCGACAAATCAGCCGAAGCATATGCCGATACGCTGGCTGTTACGGTGCCCGGCACAGAAAAGCCTTCTAATATGCATGCTCTTAGTATTTCAGGCGGTGTTGTAAATGCTTACCAGGCGGTTGAAATAGCAGCCGGCCTGAAACCTGAACCATCCGATAGCAGGAATCCCAAAAAAGTGAAACCCACGCTAGTCAAACCAAAAGAAAACAATTGATATGGCCAGACCATTACCCACTGATTCTGCCTCATTCTATCACAAGTATATCGGCTATGTACAGGGCGAATCGGTAAAAGAAACGATCGCCAATCACTCATCAGTGATCGAACAATTTTATAGCAGCCTGCCGGAAGCAAAAGAAAACTATGCTTACGCCGAAGGCAAGTGGACACTCAAGGATCTGCTGCTGCATGTGATAGATGCAGAGCGTGTTTTTGTTTACCGTACGCTTCGTATAGCACGCAAAGACAAAACACCTCTTGCCGGGTTCGATGAGAACGAATATGCTGCCAACTCGTTTGCTGAAGAACGCAGTTTTCAGTCATTGAAAGACGAGTTCGTTTTACTGCGCAAAGCAAACGATGCGATGCTCTCCACTCTTAACGAAGAACAACTGAGCCAATCGGGCACTGCAAGCAATAATGCGATTACAGCAAACGCGCTTGCATACATTACATTCGGGCATTTACTCCATCATATGGCTGTGATTAAAGAAAGATATTTGTAATTTTTTTGAACCCGGCATCGGTTCGCTGTGCGGCTGCTGTTGCGTCGCACTCTTCAACTGTGGCAACTGCAAGTGGCAAGCTATGCGTTTCCTCTTGTTATATCCATACACACATTTCGCCGCCGCTCACAGGGCAACTAAAACTAATCGTATTTTGCAGCTATTATTTTTAAAGAACGAAATCACACTTCTAAGAACCAAACCGGAATGAAGTATTATATAATTGCGGGCGAAGCAAGTGGCGACCTTCATGGCAGCAACCTCATCAAAGAGTTGAAAAGACTCGATGAACAGGCTGAAATACGGTGCTGGGGTGGCGATCTTATGCAAAGCGCAGGTGGTTTAATTGTAAAGCATTACAAAGAGCTTGCTTTCATGGGTTTTGTTGAAGTTGTTATGAACCTGCGAACGATACTGAACAATCTAAAATTTTGCAAGGATGATGTTCAGCTTTTTCAACCCGATGTGCTCGTGCTGATAGATTACCCGGGATTCAATCTCCGCGTGGCGCAATGGGCCAAAGCCCAGGGCTATAAGATTGTATTCTATATTTCTCCGCAGGTTTGGGCCTGGAAAGAAGGCCGCGTTAAAAAGATGAAGCAGTATATAGACAAGATGCTGGTGATTCTTCCTTTCGAAAAAGACTACTATAAAAACCGTTGGAACTGGGACGTGGAATATGTTGGTCATCCACTGGTACAGGTAATCGATAAGTTTAAAGAAAATCCAACATCCGTCAGTGAAATTACAAACGGCAAATCAGTTATTGCACTTTTGCCAGGCAGTCGCAAACAGGAGATATTAAAGAAGCTGCCCATTATGCTTGAAGTGAGTAAATCGTTTCCCGGTTATGAGTTTATTGTTGCAAAAGCGCCGGGTCAGGAAGATGGTTTTTATGAACCATTGTTACAAGCGTACCACAACGTTTCTTCTGTTCGAAATGAAACTTACGCGTTGCTGGCAAAATCTGTGGCGGCACTTGTTACAAGCGGCACCGCAACATTGGAAACGGCATTGTTCGCGGTGCCTGAGGTCGTTTGTTACAAAGGCAGTAACATCAGCTACCAGATTGCCAAAAGGCTCATCAAAATAAAATATATCTCGTTGGTTAATCTTATCATGGATAAGCTTGTTGTAACGGAGCTCATCCAAAATGATCTTACCATTGATAATCTTGAAAGAGAGCTTGACCTGCTGCTCAACAACCGGCAAAAAGCATCCGCTATTCAAAAAGATTACGCCGAACTGAAACAACTGCTTAGCCGGGGTGGCGATGCTTCAGCAAAAGCCGCTGAAAGTATATACCTTTTTGTAAAAGGCATTCCACGTTAACAACGGCAACAGCAATGGCTCATTGAAGTTCAGAACGCTGAAGTGAGTGACACAACCAGCGATTACACGGGGACTGCTGCCTGTAGCAAATTGAATTGTGGTAAAAGCTATTTGCCAAACAAAGGAAGAATAATAAACTTAAGCAGCATAATGAGAAGTGCGACCACGAACATGATCAGCGAAATTCGGTTCATACCGTGCATATATTTAATCCATTGTGTACGTGGACTATTTGGATCACGTTTTTTTATGTAGAGGTATTCTGCCATTTGCCGCCAGATGCCCATAAAAGAGAGTTTATGCAAATTTAACAAGCCTGCTTATTTTTGGTTCAAATAGAAATAATATTTACTGACGTCGAAAATCTTTTGCAGTGTTGAAGCTGCGCTTTTAAATTGAGGTTACAGGAAAATATATATGCTCACAGCCCTTTGTGGATGCAAAACCTGATGGTGTCGGCCTATGGCTGGCAATGGAAACAGCGAAGGTTTGGGGGTATGTTTGCCCACGAATATGCCCAGGCGAAGGAACGTGAAAATTATACTGTTCAGCAATGGGCCGAATATGAACAGCAGCAATTACATCGACTGCTTGTTCATGCTTTTACGAATGTGCCTTATTACCACGAATCCTTTTCCAATGCTGGTATTAATGTTGATCAGCTAAAAAAAATAAATGTTGAAGGGCTGGCAGTATTGCCCATACTCACAAAAGAAAACCTGCGAATATTTGGCAAATCAACGCTGCTTGCAGCAGAAAGAGAGAAGAACGGCACATTCATAGCCAGTAGCGGAAGTACCGGAACACCTACACAACTTCTGTTCTCTCATGCGATGCACCAACGTTGGATGGCATTGTTTGAATCAAGAGTTCGCAACTGGGCCGGCGTAAGTAGTTTTATACCTCGCGGTATGATTGGTGGCCGGAGAGTTTTGCCAAAGGCCGTTAATACAGCACCTTTCTACCGCTATAATATTTTTGAAAAGCAGGTTTATTTTTCGGCCTATCATATAAGCGCTGTTAACGCAAAGAGTTATCTAGAAGGCATCAGAAAATATCAGCTGCAGTACATGACCGGTTACGCGGTGAGTAATTTTTTACTTGCAAGATTTTTCAAAGAGATGAATCTTGATGCGCCATTGTTGAAGGCAGTGATTACATCAAGCGAAAAGCTTACGCCGGAAATGCGGCAAACATTCAGCGATGTTTATCACTGTAAGACTTTTGATGGATGGAGCGGCGTTGAAGCCTGTGCACTCATTACCGAGTGTGAGCATGGAAGCCTGCATATCAGTCCTGATGCGGGAATTATTGAACTGCTGAACAATGAAATGAAGCCTGTGCCCGCTGGCATTGCAGGCGATGTTTATTGTACCGGCTTTGTTAACTACGATCAGCCATTGATCCGGTACAAAATCGGCGACACGATGATCATGTCCGATAAAACCTGTAGTTGCGGAAGGCACATGCCTGTGGTGCAGGAAGTGGTCGGCCGCATTGAAGATGTTATCGTTGGTAAAGACGGCAGGCAGATGGTCCGTTTTCACAGTGTGTTCAACGGATTGCATTCTGTAAAGCAGGCGCAGGTAATTCAACGCAGCCTAGATGAAATTCAGATCAGGCTTGTAGCCGATGGTATGCTTGTTAGCGACGAAGAAATAGCCATTCGCAAACGCATAGAAAGTCAGCTTGGTGAGATCAGCATTACTATAGAAACCGTGAAAGAAATACCGCTAAACAACAATGGCAAATTCCAGGCAGTGATTTCGAAGTTGACCGGTTCCATTTAGCAAAGTAGTTGTGAAGCCAGCAGCGGTAGTTGTGGCATCAACTGTTGCGTCACAGTCTTAAACTGTGGTGACTTTACGGAAACAAAGCTGCTTATTTTTTATCGAACTAATATTGGCGTATAGTTATAACATTCAGAAGACAATTCATTATGCCAAAGCAGGCACTCATACTCGATCTTGACAACACGATTTATCCGGTTCAGCAAATCGGTCAGGATTTATTCTGCAATTTATTTCAACTCATCAGCGAATCTGGTGAGTACCAGGGAAGTTTTGAAGAGGTAAAAAAAGAAATTATGCGCAAACCTTACCAGCGGGTGGCTGCGGAATTCAATTTTAGTGAGAAGCTTTCCAGCGAAGGTTTTGAGCTATTGAAGAACATTACTTACGAAAAGCCTATGACTCCCTTTGAAGACTATGTTGAAATAAAAAAAATAGCGCTCCCGAAATTTTTGGTCACCACAGGTTTTACAACATTGCAGCGAAGCAAAATAAAGCAATTGGGTATTGAAAAAGACTTTGAGGAGATACACATTGTAGACCCAGCTTTATCTTTCCTAACTAAAAAGAAAATGTTCAAAGAAATACTTTCACGGCATAGTTATTTAAAAAGTGATGTGCTGGTCGTGGGAGACGATCCGCATTCAGAAATACAAGCAGCGAAACAAAGCGGCATTGATTGGGTTTTATACGACACACTCCGGGTTCACCCCGATATTGATATCACCAATAAGATATTCCATTTCAAACAGCTTGCCGCCTTTCTTTGAACTTGACAGAAACAAAACAAAAAAAATGCTGATATTGCACGGCAGCATTATATACCGCTTTATTCAATCTCCAGGCATCCCAGATAAACCGATATGCAGCAGAGAAACCTGTCAATGTCCTGGAAAATCTAACTTACTGTGCGCATACTTATTTTAACCCAATATTATCCGCCTGAAACAGGCGCACCTCAAAACAGGCTTTCCAGTCTTGCAAAACATCTTGCTGCTTTTGGCAACGAAGTGGAGGTGCAAACAGCCATGCCTAATTATCCCCGTTACGAAATATTCCCCGAATACAGGGGCAAAAAATATTTACAGGAAACCGTTGATGGAATAAATGTTCACCGTTCTTCTATTTATGTAAGCAGTAGCACAGGAATGATTAAAAGACTGATGAACTATTTCTCTTTCGTTACAAGTTCATGGTACAGTGCAGGCAAAAGATTACAGCCTTACGATATCATTATCTGCGAGTCGCCGCCATTGTTCCTAGGCATTACTGCAGTAATGTTGAAGCGCAAATGGAAATGCAAACTCGTGTTTAACGTATCTGATCTGTGGCCGGAAAGTGCCGAAAAAATGGGGATCATTAAAAACCGTTTTATCATCAACAGCGCTTACCGGCTGGCTAACTGGATCTATAAAAACGCAGATCTCATCAGCGGGCAAACAAAAGGCATCATTGAAGCAATTCGTCAGATGCAGCCGCAAAAAAGATTATTCTGGTTTCCCAATGGTATCGACCTGCATAAACTCAATGGCCACACAAGTTCTTTAAAGACCGGCAGCCAGTTTGTTTTAATGTATGCGGGCATCATCGGACATGCACAAGGTCTTGAAGTAATTTTGCGGGCAGCAGATAACCGTAAAGCATATAAGGGCAACCATTTTTATATCATCGGCGATGGGCCAGTAAAAGAAAAACTCGTTGCGTTGCAACGGCAATTGCACGCAAATAATATAACCTTCATCGACAACCAGCCATCAGAAACCATGATGCATTGGATACAGCAGTGCGATGCATACATAGTACCGCTGCGCAAGCTTGATCTTTTTAAAGGCGCGATACCCTCCAAGCTTTTCGAACCGCTTGGTATTGGCAAACCAATTTTGCTTGGCGTGGAGGGTGAGGCAAAGGCACTGTTCATCGATGAGGGGAAGGCCGGGTTGTATTTCGAGCCCGAAAATGCAGAAGATCTCTCTAAAAAAATACTCACACTTTTTAATGATCGGCAATTGGCAGCAACGCTTGGCACTAACGGTAAGGAGTACGTGAACAATTATTTTCGCCGTGATAAAATTGCCAGCGATTTTATGAAACAGCTACAGCAACTCTAATATATCAGCTGAAAGCTTTTGTACCAGGCTTTCGCACCAATGGCAGCTGTTGTTGCGTCGCACTCTTCAACTGCATA
>Ga0116193_1004045_pt1 | contig 10336 bp, 6 predicted proteins | sample AD_UKC115_MetaG_FD_89892 | JGI IMG/M metagenome (GOLD analysis project Ga0116193, IMG submission 89892) | Active sludge microbial communities of municipal wastewater-treating anaerobic digesters from Hong Kong - AD_UKC115_MetaG | ecosystem: Engineered > Bioreactor > Anaerobic > Digestate | place...
TTTATGTGTGCTTAAGGAAGATGCCTGTAAATTTAATCTTAATGATATTACACGTTGCAGCCTCCAGATTCAACAGGAAGCAGAATGCATACACACCAGTTACAAAAAGGAATATATCAAAGCCGAAATTGGATTTCTAATCCGTATCCGAGAGGTTAAAGATGATAAACTTAGATATGTTGGCCAGGTGGATGTGGAGGAACTGGATACAGCCATTGATATTCTCAAAGAACAGGAAAAAATGGTAGAAGATATGGAAGAGATGAAACCTGCCATCCTCCAGATATATTCAATCATAGCCTTATACACTACTTTCATCAAGGATGAACCCATCCATCAAGTGGGAACATTATTCCCTGGAGGGTTCATCGTTAAAAAAGAGGGGGATAAGTACACTTGCCCTGTAAAAGATAACAATAATGACAATCCGCTTGCATTATGCCCCTTTTGTATTGCAGAACAGGATGAAGAAGTCTAATAATAGTTATTTACTTTAACCCCCTACTCTACAAGAAAACCCAAATCCCCTCAAAGATTTATATTTATAAATGATAGAATTATACAAAGATAAATACCTAACAAAATCAAAAAAAAGAGGATAACTAACGCATAGGATCGGTTATGTACGGATAAAATCCAGCATATTTTGGAGGATAATATCCTCTTATTTTTCATTTTTAACTTATATTTAAGTTTAGTTTAACTCATAAAATCTTTTAATCATTTAATGTTGGTCTTAAAATAAAATCCTTTTTTAAAGTATTTATTGTTGCTAATTTTTTTATTTTATATATTTCTGATAATTATTTGTTTTTTGACAATTTACTTACTATTACAACAAATAATATTAAATTTAAATCTTGGAGTATTAAGTAGTATTTATTAACATCTTTATCTTATTTTAATATGAGTTAAATGAGATCTGAAAGAACAGTTTTCTTTGTGTGTGCATTAGCAGTTTTAAGTGTAATTGGATTATTAGTATATTTAGAATACGATTCCAGTTCAAATACTTTGGAAAATTCTCCAGTCCAAGTACCAGCAGGATGGGAAAAGACAAACGCTCCAGAGAAAAAAATCATACCCTACGACTACAACCACACTTTTGTTTTAAATATAGAAAGTATTAAGCTGTCAACATATTATATCACATTATTCAATATATATTACACTGATTTTGCTAATGATGATCCGGAAATCCAAAATAACAATATGGAAGCAGGTAAAAGTGTTATTGAAGGCGTAGAAGTTTTATATGAAAAACATATTGTTTCCAAGACCACTAACAATCTAAAAACAATTAATAATTTACAACAATATTATATGTTCCAAAAAGATGGTAAATTTTATATTGTAAGGTTTGGTTATTTTTCAAAAAATAGCACAGATTCCAGTATAATAAACTCATCCAGTGCATTATTCAATGAAACATTAAAATCAATAATTAGAACCATTTAATGGGAGAGGAAGATCAAGAATTGGACGACAATTACTAGATTTGCAGTTGCCTTTGTAATAACGTTATTTAGTGATTTTACATATCAATGGGTTTAATAGACCTAGTAGTTGGTTCATTTATTGCAGTTTATCCAACAGATACCAAGTTTAATAGATTTCAACAAGATTTATATTCCATTAATAATAGAATCATCTGTAGACAACTACTGAAAAAAAGAGTAACGCATAATGTTTAAGGTTAACGATTAACCCCTAAAAAATATTAATATTCCTTAATAATAGTATTTATAGGCCAATGATGAACCCTATGAGCTCTGAACTGGTGATGACTGATGGGCGAGCTGAGGCTTATTCTAATTCTTAATATTAAAACGTTCAATATAATTTGGGGATGATCTTTACTTACCATATTCCATTTTTTTACTTTCCTTCAGATTAGAGTTATAAGTTAAGCTCATTTCCACATCTGGAAATGACCTCATCAACCAGGAGATCCACCTCGCCAAACAGCAGCTTACCCTTTAACTCTTCTATTTCCGGGCGCATAACTACCACTACTGGCACCTCCTGATCAAGTGCAGCCTGGATCTTGGACATGGTCCCCCCTCTCTGACCACTTTCCTTGGTCAAAACCACCTTTATCTGAAATTCCTCCATGAGAATACCATTGAAGCGGGAGGAGAAGGTTCCCTCCATGGCCACGATGTTCCGGTGGGGAATGCCCAGTTCCAGAGATTTTTCAATGGAATAAACCATGGGTAGAACCCGAGCCACTACTAAATCAGGGCTCAGGGACTCGGTGAGATAATGGAGTGTATTCACCCCGGCCAGGTGTAAAATTCTACCCCCAGGAAGATTCTCTGAATCCGAAAAATCATTTCCTTCAGATATTCCCTTAACTCCCATTATTTCCCTGATAATATCCACCGCATCTTCAAAGGAGTTAACAGGATGGATTAAATCACTATCTGGAAGCTCGGTACAGGGTCTTTCAAAACGAAGGTAGGGAACACCCAAACTATCAGAAGCATTTATGGCATTTTGGGTGGCTGCGGAGGCAAAGGGATGGGTAGCGTCAAGGAGAAGTTCAATACCATTATCTATCAGTATCTCCATCAACTCTTCTGCATTAAAACGACCAGTTAGTACTTTATCTGCACCAGAATTTCTAGCCAGTTCCATTCCATGGGATGTGGTGGCCGTGGCCAGAACATGAATGTCATCTACCGTAGAAAGATCCTTGATTATGTGGCGGGCATCACTGGTCCCGGCCATTACCAGCAAATTCATCTTTATGAACCTCCATATTAGATTAATAAATTTAATAATCCCAGAGGGATTAAACTAAAATTGAGACCACATATCTAAAGTTTAACCCTAATATCAGGATTCGGTGCAGAATCACTGCAGGGCTTTGTTAATCAACCAGTCACTGACAAATATGGTGGCGGCAATCAGCAGGATCACCACCCAATCAAATAGGCCGAGAGCAGTGGTACGGAAGATTCCCTGGAGGAATGGTAAGTATATAACTGCTATTTGAAGGAGTAACGAAGCTCCCACTGCTATAAAGAGGACTTTATTGGAAAATCCACCATCAGAACGGCAGTTAAACACGTTAAATATCTGGTACATTACAAAAACCGTGAAGGCCATGGTCATGGCTCGGTTTAATTCGTTACCCGTGGATAACATGTAGGAGTAAAGGGCCAGTGTTCCCACGGTCATCACCACTCCCGCTATTACTATTTTTATCAGGTTCTTGCGGGGGATGATCTCCTCCTTGAGGGGGGGTCTTTCCATAACACCCTGTTCTGGTGGTTCAACACCCAATGACTGGGCTGGTGGTCCATCCATTATGATATTTATCCATAAAACCTGGATGGGGTTGAAAGGAACTGGTAATCCCATTATAGATGAAGAGGTGATGGTTAATATTGCCCCAATGTTGGTAGAGAGTTGGAAACGGACAAAACGGCGAATGTTATCAAATATAGTTCTCCCTTCGCGCACGGCCTGGACTATGGTGGCGAAGTTGTCATCCTGAAGTAGCATGTCTGCGGATTCCTTGGCCACATCGGTACCACTACCCATGGCCACCCCAATAGCTGCCTTTTTAAGGGCAGGGGCGTCGTTAACCCCATCACCAGTCATAGATGCAACGTTTCCCTTCTTTTTGAGGGTTTCCACGATTCTAACCTTCTGTTCAGGGAATACCCTGGCGTACACCCGGACATCGTCCACCATGTCTTCAAATTCCTGGTCAGTGAGCTGGTCCAGGTCCGATCCAGTGAGGGCCACTATCTCCTCATCATCGGTAATTTCAATGTCCCGGGCAATGGCCACGGCAGTGTCTTTGTGGTCCCCGGTGATCATCACCACCTTTATACCTGCCTTTTTAGCCTGGGCAATGGCCTGTTTAGCTTCTTCCCGTGGTGGATCCATCATTCCCACCAAACCAGCAAAGATAAGTTCCTTTTCCAGTGATTCTTTATCTTCCAAATCCTCTTCTGGACCCAGCTTACGGTAGGCGAATCCCAGAACTCGCAGTGCATTTCCAGTCATTTCCTGGAGGTCCTTCATTGTATTTTCCGTGTCTTCAACTTTAAGGGAGCAGACTCCATCCTCACCATCTATCTGAGAACATTTTTGCAGTAAGACCTCAGGAGCCCCTTTTATAAGGACGTATCTATCGTTCCCTATCTGGTTGACCGTGGTCATCCTCTTCCGGGTACTGTCCAGTGGTATCTCCAGGAGTCGGGGATTTTTTTCCTCCAGTTCTTTACGGTTGTATCCGTTTTCATCGGCATACACCAGTAAGGATGCGTCGGTGGGGTCACCCAATAATTTACCTTCAGACTGGGTGGCGTTGTTACAGAGTGCCGCTATGGTGTAAACCATTTTCTGGTCTTTCACCCGGGCATCTCTCACTGTCATCTGGTTCAGGGTTAGAGTTCCGGTTTTATCGGTACATATCACATTACAGGACCCCAAAGTTTCCACGGCCAGGAGTTTTCGAACAATAGCGTTGCTTTTTGCCATTCTCTGCATTCCCAGTGCCAGGGTAAGGGTTAAAATCGCCGGAAGTCCCTCAGGAACCGCAGCCACTGCCAGAGAAACCGCAGTCATGAAGGTATCCACCAGTGGTACTCCCTGCAAGTACTCTAGCACGAATACCACTGAACATACTATAACCGCCAGTAGACCCAGAGTTTTACCCAGAGTGCCGATTTTTTGCTGTAAAGGTGTTTGTTCCTCTTCTTCCTGGATCATCTCCGCTATTTTACCGATCTCGGTATCCATACCAATTTCTACAACTACTCCCTTTCCCCGGCCAGAAGCAACATCAGTTTCCATGAAGGCCATGTTTTCCGTGCCATGATCATCAGAAAGTATAGTTTGAGCATGTTTTTCAACTGGTAAAGACTCTCCAGTCATGGCTGACTCATCTATCAACAGATCGTAGCTTTCTATTATTCTAAGATCCGCCGGGACATTGTCCCCTTCCTCCAGGAGTACTATATCCCCCAGAGTTAGTTCCCCGGCGGGTACTGTCTGTTCCTGACCATCTCTAAAAACTACTGCTTCCGTGGAAATAAGCCCTTTAAGTTTTTCCATTGCTTTTTCAGCACGGTACTCCTGGATAAATCCAACAACTGCATTTATCACTACCACTACCAGAATAACCACGGCATCAATGGTATCTCCAACATAGTACGCAGCAATGGCTGCGATAATCAGGATCAGGATGAGTATCTCCTTGAACTGTTCCAGGAAAATCCTTAGAGGTCCTGCCTTCTTTTCTTCAACCAGCTCGTTTTTACCATATTTTGATAGTCTTTTCTGGGCTTCAGAACTACTTAAACCATTAATACTTGAATTTAAGGTTTTTAATGTTTCATCTGCGCTTAATTTTTTCCATTTCATGTGAAATGCACCTAAGTCCTACCTGAGAATTAATATGATTTTCATAACATTTATGATATTCTGCTGAGATTGTAGTGTATACTTACGACCAATCTACATCAAGATTTTAAGTTCCACTAGATATCGTTACTTGATGATTTTTTATAAAAAACTGCTTTTTTGTAGTTAATTAAATTCATCTTTCCCCTGGTATGAATAGAATCAGTTGAAAGGGGTTTTATAATTAAATCAGCCCCTAATTTCTCGGAGAGTTGCTCCAAGTAAGGATGTAACTCTTCCGGGGGTCTTATGGAATAAATAAGTTCAGCATCCTTATATATTTTTAAGTCAGGTTGTCTAATATCATCTAGGATTACAGAATCATGGTAAGGTTTAATATCAGTCATGATGATATCCACCTCAAGACGTTTTTTCAGGTCACATCCCACCTGTAGAAAGTGTCCCACTGCCACTTCCGCAATGCCGGAAGATTGGGAATAATGTTTGATAATATATTCAGTAAAGTCACTCCACATTTTTATCACTCATATTGGGGAAATTCAATGTTGATAAGAGAATTCAAACGTCCAGATCTTAAGAGAGTCCTGGAGATTGAATCCTCATCATTTGATGATCCCTACCCCGCCAATGTACTGGTGGATCTATATAACTTAGGGGCAGGTTTTCTGGTAGCCCAGCAAGATAATATCATTGTGGGATATATTATATTTTGGATCAGATTTGAAGATGAGGGCCATATCATTTCCATTGCCGTGGACCCCCATCATCATCGAAAGAAGATTGGTTCCCGTCTAGTGGAAACAACCCTGGAAATTTTCAAAAAATATAACGTAGGCAAAATACAATTGGAAGTAAGGAAAGGAAATCGAAAAGCCCGCAAATTTTATCAAAGGTTAGGTTTTGTGGAGAAAACCCTGGTAATTAATTATTATGAAGATGGCGAAGATGCCATGATAATGGAGAAAATGCTGGAAAACCTTGAAAATTCCATATAAACCCCAATAATCCCCTAAAAATCCCAATTATTCCCAATTTCCCTATTCTTTTAGAAAACTAGGGAAATCCTGTAGTTAAATTGAATTACTAATCAGAGTTATATTCTTGATTAACCAATCATATAATTGAGGACCATATCTACCAGGTGAAATTGACAAGGATAAATAATAGAACTGTTATATTAATTGAGATGAATTAAAATTGAAAATATGAATTTAACACTATCCACTTTTTACCAAGTAAAGGAATCCCCATGGAAGAATTGGGGCAAAAAATGTTTATAACATGGTGATTGAATGCAAGAAGACGCCAAATTAGCTTTAGAGGACGGTACAATACTTAAAGGGAAAGGATTCGGTTACCAGACAATAAAAACAGGAGAAGTGGTTTTTGCCACCGGGATGACCGGCTACGTAGAATCCCTCACTGATCCCTCTTATAAGGGGCAAATCCTACTGTCTACTTACCCTTTGCAAGGAAATTACGGCATATCCCCGGAGTGGTTCCAGTCCAACGGGATTAAAGCCGAAGGGTACGTGGTAAGAGAAGAAAATCCACACCCCTCACACAGTCATTCTGAAAACAGCCTTTCCGGATTTTTAGAGGAATACAAAATTCCCGGAATCAGTGACATTGACACCCGTTCCCTTACCCTGAAAATCAGAAGATATGGGGCCATGAAAGGTGCCATGGCAACAGAAGAAATAGATGATGGGGAACTTCTATCTTTAGCCCGGGACCAGCCCGGAATTGAAGATATTGACTTAGTGGACCAGGTATCCGTAACTGAACCCACCATATTAGGCGAGGAGTACTCCCAAAAGGCAGTTATACTGGACTGCGGAGTGAAGAATAACAGTATCAATGCCCTTTTAAGAAGGAAGATTGGTGTTGTTCTCCTGCCCTACCACACTTCAGCCTCCGAAATATTGGATTATGAACCCGGAGCCCTTCTGGTTTCAAGCGGGCCGGGAAATCCCAGCAGAGTCAAAGAAGCAATACAAACTGTGCAAAAACTTTCAGAAAGGCTCCCTATTTTTGGTATTTGTTTAGGGCAGCAGATAATAGCCCGGGCCTTCGGAGCCAAGATATACAAAATGAAATTCGGCCACCGGGGGATTAATCAACCAGTTAAGGACTTGAAAACAGGGAAAGTTTCCATAACCTCCCAGAATCATGGTTTCAGTATTGATAACCAGTTCTGTGACGAACTACCCATTAACATCACCCAGATAAACCTCAACGACGGTACTGTGGAAGGAATAGAACACCAAGAACTCCCCATATCCAGTGTACAGTACCACCCGGAAGCCGGACCGGGACCCCACGACACAGACAACTACTTTGATAACTTCGTGGAAACTCTGAAAAATTACTAATAACACTTGTTTAAGTTTTTAATCTAGATTTAATTGAATATTATACACTAAATTTAAATTAAAGTGATAGATAGGAAAGAGGATTAAATTAGGAAAGAGGATTAGAAATGCCGAGGGACAAAGATATTAACAAGGTACTAATCATTGGATCAGGCCCCATACAGATTGGTCAAGCCGCTGAATTTGATTATTCGGGTTCTCAAGCCTGCAAATCCCTTCAAGAAGAGGGTATTGAGACCGTGCTGGTGAACAGCAACCCGGCTACCATTCAAACCGATGTGGATATGGCTGATTCCGTATATGTGGAACCATTGACTCCTGAAATTGTAGCCAAGATCATTGCCAAGGAAAAACCAGATGCCGTCTTACCCACCATGGGTGGACAGACCGGTTTAAATGTAGCCACTGGACTGGAAGAGATAGGTGCCCTGGAAGGAATTAAGGTAATCGGATCATCAGTCCAGACCATTAAAAATGTGGAAGACCGTGATCTCTTTGATCATTTCATGAAAAAACTCAATGAACCTGTCCCCAAAGCAAGGGCCGTATCCTCTCTAGAAGAAGCATTGGAAGCTGTTGAAGAAATAGGATATCCAGTTATTGTCCGCCCCGCTTTCACTCTGGGTGGAACTGGAGGTGGAGTGGCTCACAATCGTCAGGAACTGGAAGAAGTAGCCAGTAGAGGATTGGATATGAGTTATATAAATCAGGTACTCATTGACCAGTCAGTGATTGGATGGAAAGAATTTGAATACGAGGTTATGCGGGATAAAAACGATACCTGTATCATTGTCTGTAACATGGAGAACATGGACCCCATGGGAATACACACCGGGGAAAGTATCGTAGTGGCTCCTTCACAGACCTTATCTGACGTGGACAACCAGCGCCTAAGGAATGCCTCCATCAAGATCATACGTGCCCTGGAGATACAGGGCGGTTGTAACATACAGTTTGCAGTACATCCTATAACCGGAGAATACAAAGTTATTGAAGTGAACCCCAGGGTGAGTAGGAGCAGTGCTCTGGCTTCCAAGGCCACCGGATATCCCATTGCCAAAATTTCCTCCAAGATCGCCGTGGGAATGACCCTGGATGAAATTCAAAACGATATTACCAAGGAAACACCAGCCTCCTTCGAACCCAGCCTGGACTACATTGTAACCAAAATACCACGCTGGCCCTTTGACAAATTCAAAGGTATCAGCCGGGAAATAGGAGTGCAGATGAAATCCACCGGTGAAGTCATGGCCATTGGCCGCACCCTGGAGGAATCACTGCACAAAGCCATCCGCAGCCTGGATGTGGGAAGCTTCGGATTTGACGAAACGGAATTTAATGAAAAAAAGCTTAAAACCGCCACTGACGAACGTTTATTCCAGATTTACAGCGCATTAAAATCAGGAATGAGCGTGAATGAGATACGGGACATAACCCAGATCGATCCCTTCTTCCTCCATAAAATACTGAATATAGTGGAGTGGGAGAAAAAGATCACAGCCGATACCATTTTTGATGCATCAATGATGCGTAAAACTAAAAGAATGGGTTTTTCAGACCGTAAAATATCCCAGATCACCGGTTTAGATGAAGAGGTAATTAGAAAAACCCGGATAGAACTGGGAATAACTCCTTCCTATAAAATGGTGGACACCTGCGCTGCAGAGTTTGAAGCCAAAACCCCTTATTATTATGGTTGTTATGAAGAAGAAGATGAAGTAACTGTTTCTGATAATAAAAAAGTTGTGATAATAGGTGCCGGACCCATCCGGATTGGACAGGGTATTGAGTTTGACTACTGTTGTGTTCACGCTGCAATGGCTCTTAAAGACACTGGCATTGAGACTATTATCATTAACAATAACCCGGAAACTGTCAGTACTGACTACGACATATCCAGCAAACTCTACTTTGAACCACTCACCCTGGAAGATGTTTTAGGCGTGATCCGCAAAGAAAAACCCTACGGAGTAGTGGTGCAGTTTGGAGGTCAGACCTCCATTAACCTGGCCGTGCCCCTGGCCCAGGAGGGAGTGCGTATACTGGGAACACCCTACGAAAGTATAGACCGGGTTGAAGACAGGGAAAGGTTCACTGAAGTTTTAAATAAACTGGAAATACCACAGGCAGATTATGGAATTGCCCATTCGTTTGATGATGCACGTAAGGTAGCGGAAAGAATTGGTTTCCCAGTACTGGTACGACCATCCTATGTACTGGGGGGTCGGGCCATGCAGATCGTCTACGATGATGATGAACTCCGGGAGTACATGAAGGAAGCAGTGCGCATATCACCGGAGCATCCTATACTAGTGGATAAATTCCTGGAAGATGCCATTGAAATAGATGTGGACGCCCTGTCTGATGGAGAAGAAGTATTCATTGGAGGGATAATGGAACACATTGAAGAAGCAGGTGTCCACTCGGGAGACTCCGCCTGTGTCATTCCTCCACAGAGTCTTTCCTCAGATATACTGGAAACCATTAAGGATTACACCACTAAGCTAGCACTGGAACTGGATGTGGTGGGATTGATGAACATCCAGTATGCATTTAAAACTGATGAAAATGGCAAA
>Ga0116193_1004046_pt1 | contig 10336 bp, 6 predicted proteins | sample AD_UKC115_MetaG_FD_89892 | JGI IMG/M metagenome (GOLD analysis project Ga0116193, IMG submission 89892) | Active sludge microbial communities of municipal wastewater-treating anaerobic digesters from Hong Kong - AD_UKC115_MetaG | ecosystem: Engineered > Bioreactor > Anaerobic > Digestate | place...
AGGCCAGCAAACTGATCCAGATACACTCCATTACCAAAAAACCCAAGCGACAAAAATTCAGAACCAGGCAGTATAAAGAATTCGCCAGCAAGGAAGAATTCAACCGGTGGATCGACAACAGTTACCTCCTGATGGGGAAGGCTTATTTTTACCAGCACAATTTCAGTTCAGCCATTGAGAATTTTTCGTATATCCTCCGGAAATTCCCTGAAGAAAAAATCAGCTATGATGCAATGGTTTGGCTCGTTAGGTGTTACAGTGAGATGGAGCGCTTTCCGGAAGCCATAGAAATGATCGAGTCGCTGCAATCGGACAGGTCTTTTCCCCGGCGCCTGGAGAAAGAGCTGGCCAAAGCTACAGCTGACATGTATCTGAAGCAGAAAGATTATCCCGAGGCAATCAAATTCCTGGACATAACCATAAAAAAATGCTTTTGGAAAAAAGAAAAGGCCCGGCTTCAGTATATCATAGCCCAATTGTACAAGGAGACAGGAGATAACGCAAAGGCAACGGCTGCCTTCGAACAGGTCAGGCGGTATAATCCCCCGTACAAAATGGATTTTAACGCCCGTATCAATGCGGCCGGTATGTTTTCAGGCGTCGGAGATCCCGAAAAGCTGAAAAAGGCACTGGGCAAAATGCTCCGGGATGAGAAAAATCTGGAGTTCAGAGATCAGATTTTCTTCGCGCTCGCCAATATCCTGTATAAACAGGGAGATCAGGCAAAGGCTATTGAAAACTACCGCAAATCGGTATCTTCCAGTGTGGATAATACCTATCAGCTGGCTCTCTCTTCATTTACCCTGGCTGATATCTATTTTAAGGAAAAGAAATACAAGGAGGCACAGGCATATTACGACAGTGCCATGATGGTGGTAGACGATGAGTATCCCAACTATGACAAACTGAACATGCGATTTGCCAGTCTTTCACGGTTGGTAGAAAACCTGACGATAGTCGAAGTGCAGGACAGTTTGCAAAAATTGGCACTGATGCCCGAAACAGAAAGGAATGCGCTAATCTCAAAATGGATAGATGCCCTGAAGGAAAAACAAAGACAGGAAGAAATTGCCGCATCAAAACAACAGATGCAGCGGGGCTATTATCGCGCCAACGAATACCGGTTTGGTATGGGCACCTCTGACCAAAGCGCAGGTTGGTACTTTTACAATCCCCAGACTGTCTCATACGGGAAAGCACAGTTCCAGCAGCAATGGGGTAGGCGGAAACTGGAAGATGACTGGCGCCGTTCCAACAAAAACATCGTTCCCGAGGATCAGATGGATGAATTTGCCGAATTGGTTGATTCAACCAAAGCCGTGGTAAGAGTGGATGATCCGCTCCAACCGGGCTTTTATACCCAGGACCTGCCTTTGAATGACTCCCTGATGGCTGTTTCCAACGAGAAAATCAGGGATGCCCTCTATAATGCCGGAAAGATCTTTAAATCTGATTTCAATGATTATCCCCGTTCAGCCGAATCATTTGAGAGTTTGAACACCCGTTTCCCTGAGAACATTTACCTTCTTTCAGCGTGGTTTGACCTGTATGACCTGTATGAACTGATGGGAGATCATACCAAATCGGCCTACTACCGCGATTTGATCGTCGGCCGTTATCCCGAAAGCAAATATGCCAGGTATCTGCTGAATCCGGACTTCTTCACTGAACTGGAAGCACAGCAGGATACCCTGAACCAGATCTATCAGCATACCTTCCGTGATTACAAGGCTGGAAGGTATGCTGCCGTAAATCCGCAGGTGGCTAAAATGAAAAACCTGGACCCCGACACCCTGCTGCTGGCAAAAATTGATTTCATGGGAACCGTGGCCGAAGGTGCCACAGGCGATATGACTACCTTTGAGGCACTGTTGAAAACATACATCGGCAATTATCCGAAAGCGGAACCCACTCCACTGGCCAGGGAAATTCTCACCCTGATCGAGGACAGTACGCTCACCGATTATCAGAAACTGGTGAATATGGGCTATCTGCATGACGAAATCCGCAACGATGAAATTGAATCGGCCGATAAACAGGCGAACGATGAATTCGGCGGAAAGTTCAGCTATGATGAAGACCTGCTGCATTATTTCATCATCATGTTCCCGAAAAATTCGGCAGTTGAAATCAACAGGCTCAAATACGACATTGCCAATTACAATCTCGACCATTATACCCGGATCGATTTTGACATCGAAGAGGAAAACCTCGATACCAACAATAAGTTGTTGGTAATTAGATCACTTCAGAATAAGGAACAGGGATTGATCTATTTCAGGGCGATCATCCGTCAGGCTGAAGTCTTTAAAACCCTGAAAAATACCGAATATTTCAATTTTATCGTGTCTTCTGCCAATTACCGGCAGATACTGGCTGAAAATTCAGTGTCCGACTACCTTAAGTTCTTTCTTAAGAATTACAGCCGGTTCTTAGGACCGGACTTCAAGGCCGAAACTCCCGAAGAGTCTCCTGAAGAACTGATGGCCCGTGCAGAGCGTGAAAACGAGGTTCTGAAGGAAAAAGGGAAATTCGTGAACGTGGATATCCCGGTAACAGAAGGAGAATTCTCCATAGAAATCGACACCACCCAGTGCTTTGTGCTTGGGGTAAAGGATAAAAACCTCTCCCTGAGACCTCTTCTTCTCCGGTTTGCCGATTTCAACCGTGACCAGTTCAAAATATGGAACCTTGCCCTCCAAATCAAGCAGGCCGGTGATTATCAGTTTATTGTGGTAAAGGGAATTCCCGGTTATGCTGAAAGTATGTCCTACTTCAGAAAGGTCATAATGGAAAGAACTCTTTTTGAAAATCTGGGCCAGACCACCTACCGCAATTTCATCATTACGGATGCCAATCTGGAAAGGATTCTGTCAAAAGGGAACATTGATCCTTATCTCGATTTCTTCCGGACCAACTATATCCAGAAAGCGGGTCAGGTTTCCCCTGCCCCGGATCAGCAAAGCCCGGTTCAGGAAAAAACCGCAGTGAAGAATAATGCCGTCCGGACAGCTGTTCCGGATACGATACCGGCTCCCTATACCGGACCATATGCCGTATCAATTGAAAAACCACACTATTTCCTCCTTATCGTTCCGAAGGAAGGATTCAGCAAAGCTGAATTACTGGCTGGGTTGAAGAAATTCAACGATACTGCCTTCCCGGATGCAGGACTTGTGGTCAGTGAATTGACGCTGGATAATATAAGGGAGATCGTCCGTGTGGAAGGGTTGAAAGGGTTGAGCCAGGCAACAGCATACCTGGACCAGGTTGTCAATAACCGGTCCCTTTTCGCCCCGTTGGGAAATGCCAATTACCGGAATTTCATCATTACCACCGGCAACTTTGACGTTTTTCTTACCCGGAAAAACATCCTCGAATACCTCGATTTTTACAAACAGGTGTATCTGAAAAAATAACGGGAACAGCTTCATGAGAAAGATCCGCATATTATGGACCGATGATGAGATAGATCTTCTGAGGCCACACATTATATTCCTGCGTGAAAAAGGATATGAAGTGGATACGGCCAGCAACGGCTCAGATGCACTGGAACTGGTCCGCAACAACTATTACGATATTATTTTCCTCGATGAGAACATGCCCGGGCTGAGCGGACTCGAGACCCTTTCCCGCATAAAAATCATATCACCTGATGTACAGGTTGTTATGATCACGAAAAATGAGGAAGAGAGCATTATGGATGAAGCCATCGGTTCAAAGATTGCCGATTACCTGATCAAGCCGGTCAATCCGAAACAGATTCTGCTATCCCTGAAGAAGAATGTGGAGAAGAAAAAGCTGGTTACCCGGCAAACCACCTCGGTATATCAGAATGAGTTCATGCAGATCGGTTCACAAATCAGCAACCGGTTGACGGCAGAGGAATGGATGACGCTTTACCGCACCCTGGTTCACTGGGAACTGGAGCTGAGTTCCTCCGATGACAAGGCGATGGATGAAGTACTGGTCATGCAGAAAAGTGAAGCCAACCAGACGTTCTTTCGCTTTATCAGGGAGAACTACATCAAATGGTTCGGTAAACCGCTGGGAGAAAGACCGATGATGTCGACCGATATTTTCAGACAGAAGGTTTTTCCCCTGTTGAACGGAGGGAAGAAGGTCTTCATGATGGTCATTGACAACCTGCGGTTCGATCAGTGGCGTGTATTGAGCCCGGTAATTGGCGAATACTACAAAATCACCGACGAAACGCTCTATTTCAGCATCCTGCCCACTGCCACCATGTATGCGCGAAATGCCCTGTTTGCTGGGCTTCTCCCATCAGAAATCGAAAAACTCTATCCCGCTTTGTGGGATGACGATGACAATGAAGGAAATAAAAATCAGCATGAAGAAGAGCTGCTGCAAAAACAGATGGGCAGGCTGGGAAGAAAGGAGAAACTCTTTTTTGACAAGGTCTCCAATTTGAAAACACCCCGTAAACTGACCGAATCGGTTCGCAGTATCCAGGAAAATGATCTTTCGGTGATGGTAATCAATTTTGTGGACATGATTTCGCATGCGCGGACTGAAATGGATATGATCAAAGAGCTGGCTTCCGACGAAAAGGCATACCGTTCACTTACCCTCAGCTGGTTTAACCATTCCTCCCTGCTTGATCTGCTTAAAACATTGACAGGAAGCGATATACAGCTGGTAATTACCACCGACCACGGCACCATCCGGGTGGATAATCCGGTAAAAGTTATCGGAGACAGGGAAACCAATACCAATTTGAGGTACAAACTGGGAAGAAACCTTAATTACAAAGCCAAACAGGTCTATGAAGTGACTAATCCCAAAGAGGCTTTTCTCCCCTCCCGCAACGTCAGCACCACTTACATTTTCGCCCAGAATAAAGACTTCTTTGTCTACCCCAATAACTACAATTATTACGCAAATTACTTTGAAAACACCTTCCAGCATGGGGGGATCAGTATGGAAGAGATGATAGTGCCCCTGATCACCCTCACACCCAAGCGATAGCTTTGTCCTTTCTCGTCTGAGACGCGACTCCGCTTCGCTTCGTGCTCCATGCCCTTTGCTCCATGATCCATGCTCTTTGCCCCTTCCTCGGTAAATTGCTGATTCCCGATCGACTGGCATTTCTTGATGATCCTGGTAAATTTCAGGATGAAGGCCGGTCCTGAGCCTTTTTCATCTGGGCATACAGCTTATTGGCAAAAATAAAATCTTCAAGGATGGGATTCCCTGAGTTGAGAATGGTGTGTTTTGATCCTTCCCAGCATTTTTCCCCGTTATGCAGGAAAAGCACGCTCTCCCCGATCTCAATGACCGAATTCATATCGTGCGTATTGATAATGGTCGTCATTTGAAACTCCCTGGTGAGGGTTTGGATCAGCTCGTCGATGAGTGTGGCGGTTTCCGGATCAAGCCCCGAATTGGGTTCATCGCAGAACAGGTATTTGGGATTTAAGGCAATAGCTCTGGCAATGGCCACCCTTTTCTGCATACCTCCGCTGATTTCGGAAGGGAAGAGCCGGTTGGCGTCTGTGATGTTGACATGTTCCAGACAAAAATTGACCCGATCGAGCTTTTCCCTGGCACTCATGGTGGTGAACATATCCAGCGGGAATCGGACATTTTGTTCCACCGTAAGGCTGTCGAAAAGGGCTCCCCCCTGAAAGACCATACCCAGTTCCCTGCGCAGGAGTTTCCGTTCCTCCGATTTCATGTCGGTCAAATTCCTTCCATCGTACAAAACCTGTCCCGAGTCCACATCATGAAGACCGAGGATGCATTTGAGCAAGACGGTTTTACCCGAACCGCTCCGGCCAATGATCAGGTTGGTCCGTCCTTCCAGAAAGGTGGTGGACACATTGACCACCGCCGGCTTCCCTTCAAAAACCTTGGTGACATTTTTAAGTTCGATCATGTGAGTAACATCCTGGTTAAAATCAAATCAAAAAGCAGAATCAGAATATTGGTGTTGACCACGGCCCGGGTACTGGCTTTCCCTACCTCGAGGGCTCCTCCTTGCACAAAATAGCCAAAATAAGCAGGAACTGATGAAACGAGAAATCCGAAAAAGAGGGATTTGATCAGCGAAAAAGTGACATAATAGGGAACAAACAGATACCGGATTCCGTCCAGGTATTCGTTTACCGAAACCACCCCTACGGCGGGCCCAACCAGTAACCCACCGAGTAATCCGAAAAAAATGCTTAAAACCACCAGAAAAGGGAAGATAAAGACCACCGCGATAATCTTGGGTAAAATCAGGTAACTGGCGGAATTAACTCCCATGATCTCGAGTGAATCGATCTGTTCGGTAACTTTCATGCTTCCTATCTCTGAGGTAATATTGGATCCGATCTTACCTGCCATGATCAGGCCGAGCATGGTCGATGAAAATTCCAGGATCAGCGTATCTCTGGTACCCAATCCGATCAGATAAGTGGGATAGAGTGGATTTACCAGGTTATAGGCTAACTGGATGGTCAGGATACCCCCGATAAAAAGGGAAATCATGACCACAATACCAATGGAATCGATCCCAAGTGCTTCAATTTCATAAAACAGCTGCCTGACGTACATTTTATGCTTTTCCGGTCTGGCAAAGATTTTCCTGAGCAACCAGAAATACCGTCCGATGTGAAACAGGATATTCATTGCAATGAAATTTTTCCGAAGGTACAAACTAACTGGAATTATTCACAATTTTTTCACCATCAGAATGAGCGCGGCCATGGAGCTTTCAGAGGAAGTGGTTTATTTTGCAGTAATTTCAAATTTCAATATATTTACAATAATCAGTAAACCAAAAATCATGAATAACAACTATTGCGTTATCATGGCAGGAGGAATAGGTTCGCGGTTCTGGCCGTTAAGCCGTAAGTCCCTGCCCAAACAATTCCTCGACATTTTGGGGACCGGAAGGACTCTTTTACAGCAGGCTTTCGATCGTTTCGTGAAAATCATGCCCCCGGAGAATTTTTACGTGGTTACCAGCATGGATTATGCTTCCCTGGTTAAAGAGCAGCTGCCGCTGATCAATCCGTCGCACATCCTGTCGGAACCCCTGCGCAGAAACACGGCTCCCTGCGTGGCTTATGCAGCCAATAAAATAAAAAAGATAAATCCCGATGCCAATCTGGTTGTGGCTCCTTCCGACCACCTGATTCTGAAAGAAGAAGAATTTCTCAGCCAAATTAAAAATGGCCTTAATTTCGTATCCTCGCACAAAGCGTTGCTTACCCTGGGACTGCATACCACCCGTCCTGAAACCGGATACGGGTATATCCAGACCGGAGAAAAGGCCCATTTCCAAAATCTGGATAATCTCTTCCATGTAAAGACTTTCACCGAAAAACCCGATCTCCGGATGGCACAGATTTTTATGGAAAGCGGTGAATTTTACTGGAATTCCGGGATTTTCCTCTGGTCACTCTCTTCCATCATGAAAGCTTTTGAAGCACACCTGCCTGAAGTATTCACCCTTTTCGCCCAGGGAGAGCACTTGTACGATACACCCAATGAAACGGCATTCATCAATAAAATCTATTCCGAATGCATGGGTATCTCCATCGACTACGGCATAATGGAGAAATCGGACAATGTATATGTGCTTACCGCAGATTTCGGCTGGACTGACCTGGGAACCTGGGGTTCTTTATATGAAAACAAGGAGAAAAACGAGGCGGGGAACGTACTCACCGGGGCCCGTGTTTTTACCTATGATTCAACCAACTGCATCGTCAATTTCCCGGATAACAAGATTGCCATTCTGCAGGGTCTGGACGGATATATCGTGGTGGAATCAAACAACACCCTGCTGATTTGCAGGAGACAGGACGAACAACAGATTCGGCAGTTTGTGAACGATGTGCTGATCAATGTGGGGCCTGAATTCGTCTGATCAGCCTCTTTTGAACCGTTCCTCTCCAAAGTCTGAACGGATTAATTTCTCCTGAACGGGTATCCCTGCTTTTACGGAAGATCCCATCTGCAGGGATGAAACAACAATAAAGAAAAAGGGCTGCACCCTCTGGTGGCAGCCCTTAAAAATAAATCTGTTAACTTAAATCTATCTCTTTCTATCTTTTAATTTCATTTTTCACTGGCCAGCCCGCCGCACTCTTTACCGTTTCCGGCTGACTTGCTGTTTGTCCAGTTCTTCTCACAGGTCATCCATGATTCGATCTGCAGTTCTTTTTCCTTTTCCACCGGCAACAACACGGCCAAATCGAAGTTGGCCCTGTCTGTCATCCAGGCTTCCAAATGCATTGCTTCGTCATAATCCCTGCTCAGGCAATTGTTTTCCAGACATCTCCAGTAACAGTCATTCACCATCCAGTTTTCCAGCATCAGATCCTGCTCCGTCACATTTTCGAAACTAAAAGCGGATTTGGCTTCCTTGGCCCTGTTGCTTGCGGTTCCATTCAGTGACACCATACTTAACCCCAAAATCAACGTTATTAAGAATAATCTTGTTTTCATGACTCTTGTGTTTAATTTTTCTGTTCTGTTTCTTTTCTGTTTTCTTACACCGATAAGACTGTTTTGTGATACAAATGTTACACTCAAAAGCCCCTGAAAACAGCAAAATCCAGTAACCTGAACGATTTTACCGGTAAACGGTGTTTTTAGCCGGAATACAAAAAATGGATGCCGGACAGGTTTTGTGCGATTTTACCGGTTAACCGGTAAAAGGAGAGAATATGGACCGGTTTTCAAATTTTACTTACTTTGTGACAAATTATCTGTTGTGAACATCTCTTCTTACATCATCATCCTGCTTGAAGAACATGAATATGTTATTCTCCCGGGCCTGGGGGCTTTTATTGCAGTATACCAGCCGGCCTTGTTAATAAATGAAGGACGGACCATGCTGCCTCCTACCCGTCGAATATCTTTCAATCCCGACCTGAAGATAAACGACGGACTTTTAGCCGGTTTTCTGGCCCGCCAACTGAAAATCTCCCCTTCACGGGCGAATAAAATCCTGGAACAATACTCCGAAGAGCTGATCTACCGGCTGGATCAAGATGGCAAAGTGGTTTTTGACCACCTGGGCATTTTACGGTTGGAAAATAACCAATTTCTCTTTGAAGCCGATTCTTCCACAGTGGTAAGTCCCGGCAGCTTCGGACTTGAACCGGTTGCTGCGGAACCGGTAATTCCGGCTTATTGCCGGCCGGTTGAACCGGAAGAGAAAAAGCAAAAGCGGAAAACATCTTACTGGACATGGGCTGCTTCTTTTGCTTTGTTTATCGGAATTCTCTCATTAATCTGGCTGGGATTCTTCAGAGAGAAACCGGTACCAGTCGTTCAACCGGTTGCTATTCCAAATGACACCCTGCTCAATCCCCATCAGTTTCAGGCTTCTCCCGTCGATTCTGCTGCAGCCATTCTGCCCGGGATTCAGGCCCCGAAGCCGGAGTATACCCTGCCGAAGCATCCCCGGAAAGAGCTCTATTACACCATTGGGGGAAGTTTCAAATCGAAGCAGAATGCAGAGGATTATTTCCGGAAAATGTCTGAACAGGGATACCATCCGCTTCAACTGGGCCTGATCCGGAATTTCTGGGTGGTTGCCCTGGATACCTTCCTTACCGAAAAAGAAGCTGCAGAAGCCGCAGACCGTTTCACGACGCAGCATCCGAATGCCGATATGTGGATTTATCACCGGGAATAATAAAAAGAAGCCGTCCCGGTTTGAGGCGGCTCTCTTGAATGGTCTACGAAGCAGAACAGCAGAGTTTTAAACAGAAACCGACAGAACTTTTATCTGCCCTGACAGAACTACAGCTACTCTATCAAAACACATGCCGGAATTGAAACGGATCTTTTCCTTATTTCCCCTATCTGTAAAACTTTTACCCGATGCGGGAATGAGTTATCACGTCGGTGATCAGGTCCACCACCCGATTCACATTTTTGCCAAATACCTCCAGAACGGCTTCCCAAGTCACCGGATGCTCTTCTTCCATCCAGGAATCGTAATCGGTGCTCAGCGCAACAGCGGCATAAGGGATTCCCATTTCATTGGCCAAAATACACTCGGGTGCTGTTGACATGTTGATGATATCGGCCCCCCAGCTTTGAAACATCCGGGATTCCGCCCGGGTGGAAAATCGTGGTCCTTCGATGGTGATCACCGTGCCCCCGGCGTGAAATTTCAGACCCAGCTTTTCTGCGGAGGAGATCAGCAATTCCCGCAGTTGGGCGTTAAAAGGCTTGGCCATGGGAACGTGCATTAACTCCCCGTGTTCAAAACGGTCAAAAAAGGTATTGGCCCTGAAGCGGGTGAAGTCAATGAACTGATCCGGAAATACCAGATCCCCGGGAGCAATTTCCCTGCGCAGGCTTC
>Ga0116193_1004047_pt1 | contig 10336 bp, 6 predicted proteins | sample AD_UKC115_MetaG_FD_89892 | JGI IMG/M metagenome (GOLD analysis project Ga0116193, IMG submission 89892) | Active sludge microbial communities of municipal wastewater-treating anaerobic digesters from Hong Kong - AD_UKC115_MetaG | ecosystem: Engineered > Bioreactor > Anaerobic > Digestate | place...
AATATAACCGATAATCTTGTCTATATTGTCTTTGTAAACAATGATTTTAGAATTTCCTGATTCAATGAATGTGGATTTCAGTTCCTCCAAAGGGCTGTTGGCTTCCACTGCTACTATTTCTGTTCGAGGTATCATGCAGTCTCGAACTTTTATACTTGAGAAATCCAAGGCGTTTTGAAATATCTTTACTTCATCGTCTATTTCCTCTGTTTCATCACTGTTGTCAATGCTGGATTGTATAAAATAATCCAAATCCACCTTTGTAAAAGATTTTCCTTTATTGCTTTTCTTTATCTGAGCTCCGAATATTTTGAGTATCATATAAGAAAGGTAGGAAGATATTTTGGATACAGGATATAAAATGATGTAGCATAAATAGGCTGGGATGGCAAACCATTCCAGAGTGGCATTAGGATTGATTTTAAAAAGTGTTTTGGGAAGAAATTCGCCCGTAACCAGAATAATCAGGGTGGAAAGGATCGTTTCCACCAGTACAAGCAGTAGCCCGTCGCCCAATGCTCCGAACAGGAATCCTTTAATGAGTTGTGCCATCAGAATACCGTAAACAACGAGCGCTATATTGTTTCCAACCAGTAACGTGGAAATGAAATCATTGGAATGCTTGTAGAATACTGACAGTATGCGGTTGGTAATATTGTCATTGTTTTCTTTTTCCATTTCCAGTCTAAGCTTGTTAGAAGAGACAAACGCTATTTCCATTCCTGAAAAGAAAGCGGAAAAAGCCATTGTAACAGCTATTTGTATAAATAAAGATAATGACATGTTTATTTTTTTATCGAGTCTCTTGGAATGGAATCCTTGTGTTCTACAACCGGTAAGATACCGGTTGAATTATATATGATGTAATCCGTGAATTGCTGATTGGATTTGAAACCGATACCGGTGAGTATCTTGTCTTTTTGTTGGATGCGCATGTATTTGCTTGAATACACTTCACCCATATTCTGATCCCAAAAGAGTAATTCCGTATTGAATCGTTCTCCTTTTAAGTTGCGGATACTGACGTGCCCGCGAAGTTCCCATAATTTCTTGATATTGTAGTAATAGGCTGTATCTGCCATTATGCTGGCATCGACATGGAACTTTTCATCGAATTTTTCAATGAACAAACCTTTTTCGAAAGCCCAGTAGGGGGGATTTTTTTTATCGTAAATGAGCCATTCCTCTGTGATAATTCTGTAACGGATGAGGCCTGAATCTGAAATCAATGAAGATGTTCCGATATTTTTTAATGTAGGCAATGAATCTTTCTCATGAATGGCAGGAGCCAGATTTTCTTTTTCATTCGAACAGGAAGGAAATAAAAGAAGCATAACTGTTGCCCAAATTGCAACAGTTATGCTTAATTTTATAATAAATAATTTATTTGTCTGCGAGTCTTCTGCCATAGATTATCTACATCTTAATGTAGTAGTTACACCCGCTACTGAGATAGATTGTCCCTCTTTATAATTAGGATCCATGAATACATCGTCTCTCTTCGGGAATCCGCTTCTGAAAGAACCTGCCAGTCTGCTTGCTTCTCCTGAAACTTTCGGATCAATGGATTTGGCACGCATGGCTGCATCATAAGCTGCACAATAAACTGCACCCCTTAAAACCGGGTCACTGTAACCGCCTGCATTAGCAGCGATACAGTTTGCAATGATTAATTGAGCTTTACCCATGCTTGGATCATATTGCAAAGCCTGAGCTGCATAATGTCTTGCTTCGCCAAACTCTCTTTTGTGTGCCAGGATAGCGGCGATATTGAAAGAATAATCAGCTTTCTTGTCTCTGTCATCTTCCAACTTAATGGCTTGCTCGAAATAGTCAATGGCTTTGGCTGTATTGCCTCTCTTATAATACATGGCACCGCAACCTAAAGCAGATTCTGCAGTAGGGGAAATGGCGTTGCTATATTCAGATGCCGTGAAATATACTTCGGACTCTGTGCAACCCATCATTCTCATGATTGACAAAACACCTTTCAGATAATCAAAATTGCTCTTGTTCTCTTTTACTTTCGGCTCATAGATTGACTGCAAGTTTTCGCATGTAGCAACGCCGCTGTTGATGAACAATGCATCAAGGTTTTCCTTGGTTGCCTTGTATGCAGCAATAACATCATCTTTTGTTTGTAACTTTTTACCCTTATCCAAATAGTCGGATGTGGTTAAATAGTCCTGAATAAATTGTTCCTTGAAATTAGAATCTGTTTTAAGCTTTTTAGAACCGATGAACAAAAATTCTTGCAAAAGATAAGCCTCACTGTTTTCTTTTTCTTCATCAATAGATGATTTCAGCATGTCATAAGCTTTCTTTATGTCTGCTTTGTCTCCCATGAGAGTTAGATAGTCGTGCGCTTCTCTTCCAATCAAAGAACCTTTTGTTGTAGGATTCTTTACATAAGTGTTAAGAATATCCAGATATTTGATACGCTGGTCATATACACCAAAAAGTTCATTGATGTACGCAGCCTTCTTAGCGGGGTCTTTCTCTTGTGCAATCAAACCGCTCAAAATCTTGGTACCGTTTGTATACGTACCGACTTGTGCCAGTGGTGCATCCTGAAAGACTTGTTTCCATGCGGGATAAGCATCTTTGAAGTTTCCCGTCTTCACATACTCAGAATAAATACTGATGTTTTTCAAACAGTTGATACTGTCTTGTCCGTGTCCAAATCTGGACCCGTCAACAACACCCTTTTGTGCGAAAGTGCTTGTCGCTCCTAGTGCAAGAACGATCAAAGCTGTAGCTACTTTTACTTTCATCGTATAGATATTTTAATGAATTAATTTATTTTATTTATTTTATTATTCCATCTTCCATTTCTTAAACCATGCTTCATTGAATGTGAATCCTACGCATACACCGAGTCTGTTTTCTTTCAACAAGCCGGCTGTTTTGGGACTAATCTTCACATATTGGCCACTAATGTTAATGAGTGAGCGTCCAATAGGCAATGAAAAACCGGCCGTAACTCCATATTCACGTGCTCCCGGATGTCCGTCTACGCGAGCATAAGGGTCGGAATAATAAGCGCCGGCTTTATATTTTATCCTATTCAGATAATTTCTACTGTATGAATTGGGCAGATATTCTAATCCGAAAGCATATTTTATACGGTCACACAACATTCTGTTTTCTCCAAAGAACTTGGTTGAACCATATTTCTGCAAGGTATAGTCAAAGCCCAATGTCAGTTTGTTATTATATGTGACTGTTATACCTCCTCCATAGCTGTAAGGAAGTTGGAAAGCCCGACTGATATTTGTAGTATCGGCAACCGTGACAGAGGTTGTATTGTTTTGGCTCGCATTGATGATTCTTGCATTCGAGCCAATATCATGCCCCAGTGAAAAGATTCCACCGACTGTAACATTCCATTTCTTATTTATGTCATACGAATACTGTAGGCCGAAATCCAACTTGTAAGTATAAATATCAGCTTCATAAATTCTCTCTGTGGTATTTGCGGACGTCTGACTAAATGAACTGACTATTGTGTGCTTTAAGTTACCATATAAATATGAGGCGTTCACACCTACTGAAAAATTTTTGAATGCTTCATACCCAAGACCTACAAATACTTGATTAAGTCCTCCTTCTCCATAGTAACTTCTGGTAGAAGTTATATCTTCATAGTCTCCTGCATTTGTAAGAGTTTCAGATGTACTGAAATTATATCCTATATTGGAATATGGCAGCATGCCTATTGTGATACCCAGTTTCTTTTTTAATCTGAATTGCATGGCCAGGTAGTCAAAACTGGAATTACGAATGTTTTTCTTAATTCCATTTTCATTGAAGTTGGTGTTCTGTAATGTGATACCCCCATCGAATAGAAAGGTCATGGAATCTACGGCAGAATAGGATGCCGGATTGATGGCATTGATTTGCGCTTTGCCGCGTAATCCTATGCCGATGCCTCCCATTGCTTTATTCGCTCCTGTAGCTTGATCGGACAATTGTCCAAAACCATACCTTGTGTAAGGAGAGTTCTGTCCATTTGTGCCGTATTGGCCATATTGTGCATGGGCTGCGCTTGCCATTGCTATAAATATAACCAATGGGTATATTATTCTGCTTTTAGTTATCATATAATCTTTTTAGACCCTTCTTTTAAATTTGACTGCAAAGATGGTACTTTTTATGTTTGTTTCAAAAGAAAAATTCCGTTCTCTCGTTAAAAAAAAACAAAAGGCACGGGTTTTCATTCATTATATTTTCCTTGCAAAGGAACAAAAAAATAACGAAAGAATCCAAAATTTGACAGGTAAATCAGTATATTTTTAGTTTTTTCTACTTATGAACTGCCAAAATAAGATTATTTTTGCATCCGGAATAAAAGTAAGAGCATTATTAACGTATGAAAAGTCGGCTTATATATTTATGTGTTTTATTATTTTCGGTTAGCTATGGATCTTTTGCAGCCGAAAATCAGGATTCATTAAAAGTCAGTCTTCTGACTTGTTCTCCCGGTCAGGAAGTTTATTCATTATACGGACATACAGCAGTACGTGTACAAAATATTCGTACGGGAGAGGATTGGGTCTTTAACTATGGTATGTTCAGCTTCAGTACGCCTAATTTTTTAATGAGATTCGTAAAAGGAGAAACTGATTATGAATTGGGAGTGATGCCTTTTGATTATTTTACTCAGGAATATAAGGAAAGGGGGTCTTTTGTACGTCAGCAAGTATTGAATTTATCTCCCAAGGAGGCAAAAACCCTCGCGGTGTTGCTAGCTGAAAATTATATGCCGCTAAACAGAGTATATCGTTATAATTATTTTTATGATAATTGTACTACGCGCGCACGTGATAAAATTGAAGAGAGTATAGAAGGAAAAGTGCTTTATCCTAAGTTTGATGAAACGGTTTCGTTCAGGCAGATAGTTCATGAATATACTAAAGAACATCCATGGGCAGAGTTTGGAGTTGATCTTTGTTTGGGGAGTCAGGCTGATTCTCCTATTGATACCCGCAAGCAGATGTTTGCACCTTTCAATATGTTACAGGCTGCTCATATCGCTAAAATTAAAAACCTTGATGGCACTGAAAGACCTTTAATACGTGTAGAAGAGAATATTGTGCAGCCTGCAAATCAAAATATTGAGAAAGAATTCCCATTATCTCCTATGCAGGTTTCTGTATTTCTTTTTGTAATAACTTTGACTCTTTGTCTCCTGCAGCTGAAAATAAAACGGATTTTTTGGGGGATAGATTTATTTTGGTTTGCTTTGCAAGGATTGTCCGGGTGCATTATCGCTTTTCTGTTTTTCTTTTCAGAACACCCAACCGTTGGGAGTAATTACCTTATAATTATATTGAATCCTCTGCCGTTATTTTATTTGCCACGGTTATTGTATTGTGACTTTAAACATAAAAAGGACCATTATCACTACGTAAATATAGTAGTTTTAACACTTTTTGTGCTTCTTTGGGGCGTTATACCACAAAAAATATCTCCAGTAGTGCTACCTTTGGCATCTAGTTTGTTGGTTATCTCTATAACCCATTTAGTTTTGGAGAATAAAATAAAGAAATGAAAAAGGAACGAATGATTTTAACATCCTTGCTGGCAGTGCTGATTCTTACAAATATGCAGGCACAGCAGATAACGAACTCCCCAAAGCTCGTTGTAGGTGTTACTATTGATCAACTTCGTTCTGATTATCTGGAAGCCTTTTCGGCATTATACGGAGAAAAAGGCTTCAAGAGGCTGTTGAAAGAAGGACTCGTGTATCATGATGTGGAATATTCATTCAATGATGTGGATAGAGCTTCTGCCATTGCCGCCATATATTCCGGTACACCACCTTATTATAATGGTATTGTCGCAGACAATTGGCTGGATAGAGCAACACTGCGTGTCGTAAATTGTGTAGATGATACAAAGGTCATCGGATATGAGACTTTACAAAGTTCTTCACCACGAAAGCTTTCCGTTTCTACAATTACAGATGAATTAAAGGTTTCTACAAATGGTAGGGGACTGGTTTTCTCGTTTTCCCCATTTCGGGAAGCAGCTGTATTCTCTGCAGGTCATGCAGCTGACGGTGCTTTTTGGCTGGACGATGACAATGGTCGATGGTGCGGCACTTCCTATTATGGCAATTTCCCTTTTTGGATCACTTCATATAATGATCAGAGCAAACCTGATAAGAGAATTAAATCTATTGCCTGGACTCCATGGGCTGATGCGAATGATGTAACCTTACAGAAAAACAGGAATGCCGATTTCAAATATGTTTTTAGTGATGCAAAGGGAAAGGTGAGATTCAAGACTTCACCGTTGGTAAATGATGAGGTAAATAACATCGTTGGCCAGTGTCTTCAAAATACTGAAATAGGAGCTGACAGCATTTCAGATTTCCTGTCCGTGAATTATTATGGAGGTTGTTTTGATCATAAGTCTTTTTCGGACTCTCCTGAAGAGATGAAGGATGTATATATCCGCTTGGACAGAGATATTGCGGAACTTCTTGATTTGGTAGATAAGAAAGTAGGTTTGAAAAACACCTTGTTTTTTGTAACATCTACTGGTTTCAATGATCAGGAATCTATCAACGATATTTATCGTATTCCTACCGGAGAATTCAATATCAAACGATGCACTGCTTTACTCAATATGTACTTGATGGCCATTTATGGTGACGGACAGTATGTTGATGCCTATCATGGCAATCAGATTTATTTGAATCATAAACTGATAGAGCAAAAGCATTTGAATCTTACGGAAATAATGAACCGGTCATCTGAATTCTTGATTCAGGTTCAAGGCATTAAGGATGTATATACTTCACGGAGACTGCAATTTGATGCCTGTATTCCGGAAATCAGCAGGATAAAAAATGGGTACAATACCCAGATATCCGGAGATATAACGCTTATCATCAATTCCGGATGGAAATTTGTTGATCCGGATAAAACAGAACAACCAACAGTGAGGAATTCTTTCGTTGAATTTCCTCTTATATTTTTTGGAGCAAACGTCAAGTCTGATAATTATTTTCAGACAGTTACCACTGACTACATAGCTCCAACCCTTGCTCATTGCATGCGTATACGTGCACCAAATGCATGTAGAGTTTCTCCTTTGGCAATAAGCCGTCGGTAAATATTTAAGGAAAAGCAAAGGTTAATTTATATTTTTGATTAACTTTGCACCCTGAATTATAATCATTTAGAAATAATAAATAAACTACAATAAATGGATTTTAATAGTTTTTTAGGCATGGTTTTCGGAAACAAGTCCACTCGTGACATGAAGGAAATCCAGCCATGGGTAGAGAAAATCAAGGCAGTGTATCCAGACATTGCAAAGTTGAGTAACGATGATCTTCGCGCTAAGACAATAGAACTGAAAAAACGTGTTCAGGATTCAGTGGCAGATCTAAAGACAACAATAGAAGAACTGAAGTCAAAAGTTGAAGAAACTGAATTGGAAGACCGTGAAGATCTTTTCAATCAAATTGACAAGTTGGACAAAGAGGTCTTGGATAAATATGAGGATGCCCTGAATGAAGTTCTTCCCGAAGCATTTTCAATTATGAAGGATACGGCAAGACGTTTTGCCGAAAATGAAGAAATAGAAGTAACAGCAACGGACTTTGACCGTGAATTGGCTGCTACCAAGGATTTTGTCCATATAGAAGGAGATAAAGCAATTTATCAGAATCATTGGATAGCAGGCGGTAATGACACGGTGTGGAACATGATTCATTATGATGTTCAGTTGTTTGGAGGAGTTGTTCTTCATCAGGGAAAGATAGCCGAAATGGCTACCGGTGAAGGTAAGACTTTGGTTGCCACCTTGCCGGTGTTTCTTAATGCCTTAACCGGTAACGGAGTGCATGTGGTTACAGTCAATGACTATTTGTCAAAACGTGACTCCGAGTGGATGGGGCCATTGTATATGTTCCATGGTTTAAGCGTGGATTGTATAGATAAACACCAGCCGAATTCGGAAGATAGAAGAAAGGCTTATGCTGCCGATATCACTTTTGGAACAAATAATGAATTCGGATTTGACTATTTGCGTGATAACATGGCAACAAGTCCAAATGATTTAGTACAACGCACTCACAATTATGCTATCGTCGATGAGGTTGACTCTGTATTGATTGATGATGCGCGTACACCATTGATTATATCCGGTCCTGTGCCACAAGGTGAAGATCAACTTTTTGAAGAACTTCGACCTATGGTTGAGCAATTGGTAGATATCCAAAAAGGATTGGCAACCAAATTGTTGGCAGAAGCAAAGAGGTTGCTAGAGTCTCAGGAAAAGAATGATCAGGAAGCCGGATTCCTAGCTTTGTTCCGTAGTCATAAAGCTTTACCTAAAAACAAAGCTTTGATTAAATTTTTGAGTGAACCGGGAATTAAGGCAGGAATGCTCAAGACCGAAGAAATTTACATGGAACAAAATAACAAGCGAATGCCAGAGGCTGTTGAACCGCTTTATTTTGTTATTGATGAAAAGATGAATAGTGTGGATTTGACTGATAAAGGTATCGAAATCTTATCAAGATATTCTCAGGACCCTACATTCTTCGTTTTACCTGATATCGCATCGCAGTTGTCAGAATTGGAAAACGAAAATGGATTGTCGGAAGAAGACAGATTGTCCAAGAAAGATGAGATGATGACCAATTATGCAATCAAGTCAGAGCGTGCTCATACCATCAGCCAGTTATTGAAAGCATACACGATGTTCAATCGTGATGAGGAATATGTAGTTATTGATGGTCAGGTTAAGATTGTTGATGAGCAGACTGGACGTATCATGGAAGGTCGGCGCTGGTCAGACGGACTTCATCAGGCTGTTGAAGCAAAGGAGCGCGTGAAAATTGAGGCGGCTACACAGACATTTGCTACCATTACATTGCAGAATTATTTCCGTATGTATCATAAATTAGCCGGTATGACTGGTACGGCTGAAACAGAAGCGGGTGAATTATGGGATATTTATAAATTGGATGTCGTAGTTATTCCGACAAACCGTCCGGTAATCCGTCACGATATGAATGATCGTGTATATAAGACTAAGCGTGAGAAATATAAAGCAGTCATTGAGGAAATAGAAAAAATGCATCATGAGGGTCGTCCTGTATTGGTTGGTACGACTTCGGTAGATATTTCCGAAATGTTGAGCAAAATGCTTACCATGCGTAAAATAGATCATAATGTATTGAATGCCAAGCTACATCAGCGTGAAGCAGATATTGTAGCTCAGGCAGGTTTGAGCGGAACGGTAACAATCGCTACCAATATGGCCGGTCGTGGTACCGATATTAAACTAAGTGATGAGGTTAAGAAAGCCGGTGGTTTGGCAATTATCGGTACGGAACGTCATGAATCCCGACGCGTAGACCGACAGTTGCGTGGTCGTGCCGGACGTCAAGGTGACCCGGGATCTTCTGTTTTCTTTGTATCACTTGAAGATAATTTGATGCGTTTGTTTGCTTCTGATCGTATTGCCAGTGTTATGGATAAACTTGGCTTCAAGGAAGGAGAAATGATTGAACATAAGATGATTTCCAATTCCATTGAGCGTGCTCAGAAAAAAGTTGAGGAAAATAACTTTGGTATTCGTAAACGTCTTCTGGAATATGATGACGTGATGAATAAACAACGTGTTGCCATCTATACTAAACGTCGTCATGCTTTGATGGGAGAACGTATAGGAATGGATATCGTGAATATGATATGGGATCGTAGTGCAAAGATCTTGGAGGGTGCTGATTATGAAAGCATGAAGATGGAAGCTTTCCGTATTCTTGCATTAGAGCTTCCTTTTACTGAAGAAGATCTTCGCGCAAAGAGTAAGGATAATTTGACAGACAAGACATTCGAAGCTGCAATGGCCGGTTTCAAACGTCGTGTCGACCGAATGGCTCAGATTGCCAATCCGGTTATCAAACAGGTTTACGAGAATCAAAGCCAAATGTACGAAAATATCATGATTCCAATCACAGACGGTAAAAGAATGTATCAGATTTCAGCTAATCTGAAAGAGGCTTATGATACTGAAAGCAAGGCTGTGGTGAAGCAGTTTGAAAAGGCCATCCTTCTTCATACAATTGATGAGGCTTGGAAAGAAAATCTGCGAGAGCTCGATGAATTGAAACATTCCGTACAAAATGCAAGCTATGAACAGAAGGATCCGTTATTGATTTTCAAATTGGAGTCTGTTTCTTTGTTTGACAATATGGTAGATCAAATCAATGACCAGACCGTATCAGTTTTGATGAGAGCCCAGATTCCTGTAAGAGAGCCTGATCAAGTTCGTGAAGCTGCCCCGGAACGCCCGGCACCTCGCCAGC
>Ga0116193_1004050_pt1 | contig 10331 bp, 8 predicted proteins | sample AD_UKC115_MetaG_FD_89892 | JGI IMG/M metagenome (GOLD analysis project Ga0116193, IMG submission 89892) | Active sludge microbial communities of municipal wastewater-treating anaerobic digesters from Hong Kong - AD_UKC115_MetaG | ecosystem: Engineered > Bioreactor > Anaerobic > Digestate | place...
GATTGTCAGGATTGTAGTCTGGTACCTGCGCACGATGCTGTACCTGCGTTGCGCTCCAAGAAAATGTGTTCCCTCTATCAGTACGGAATGATGCCACTTGGCAGGAGTCAGACGCAGGGCCTGTCCAATCTTGCACTGCGTCCACTGCGCGGGCCTCGGCATCGGACTCGGTGTCCTCGTCGGAGAGCGAAACAGAAACGCTACCAGAGCTCACCATATGATTGTTGGCGAAAGTCCATGACGATCCACCTGGGTCGTTGGATGCAACCAGCGGGCATCTATCTGTGACGCCATAGACATATTCCACGCCACGCTTATAGCCAGCGGTCGCCGACGTCGCAAAAAAGGCGAACTGCACATCGGTGTTGCCATAGTCTACTCTGCACGGGCTAACAAGATTCACTTGCCCAGTTGGAGTGACCCCAGTGGTGACCCACTCTCCGACGCATGGTGTCACGGTGTTTGTCAGTGGATTGTACGTCGCCGTGCCGTTTGCCGTAAACCTATAGGTCGTGTCGATGCTACCATCGCTATAATGGTCTTTCGTGACGTACATTGACCCAGAAAAGGATAGCGACTTCCACTTCCGAGGAGGAGACTCAACGAATGATGGGTGCAGCGCATCCCACCCCTTTAGCGTCGCATTAAGAGACTTATATCTGCACTGCGTCGCAGGGCATGGAGCATTGCGCTCTGACGGGTCCTCAGGTACCCAAGGATTGTCTGGGTCTGGCTGCTCTGAAGGGTAGTATGGATCAGGGCCTCCTCCAGTTTTCCCGCCTTCATCCTGCTCATCGGTTTCGCCAGTTCCGCCTCCTCCGCCACCGGGAGGCGTAGGGGAAACATTGTCGTACTCGTACATCGTGTTTGACAGTGCAGCGTCAACGAAGATGCCTTCGTCCTTCGTCTCCCAGATGCCTGGATAGATGCGCTCAATGTAACGTCCCTTACTTCCGTCACCAAGCGTTCGCGTCACCACTAGCCACACTTCGTCGCCAGCGGTTTTGCCATAGCCAACAACTACGTCTTCAACGATTCCCTGCGTTACGTGTCTCGCCCATGCCACCACCTTCTGGGAAGCATCGTAAATGCAGCTGAGGAGCACGCCGTCATTTCTCACCACCCAAACAATCGGGTCTGGCTGACGCTGGAAGGCCATCGCCTTCACTCCACCCCTCATGATGTGCTCGGCGAACTGCGTAATGTCGTTGTCTTCGTAGCCATACGTCGAAAGCGAATACGTCAACTCGTACAGCTTCTCCGCGTCGCGCTGCACATGCAGTACCGCGCCTCCCGCATGAATTGGGCGAATACGTGCGCTTCCGATTGAGCATTGGCGCTTAATCTGCACGTTGCTTGGCGTAACAGGATCATCGCCAGCGTTGCTCCCTTGAAGGACGTATTCAGCCGAAGATGTCCCAATCAGAAGTGAGTTATTGTGTGCCGTCATCCACATGACGAATAGGCGTTCATCTGAGCCTATTTCGTGCATGAAAGCATCGTCATCTAGCGTCCCATATGCGAAGTTCTCGTAGTCTCCGACAACGCTCCCCCACACGCTTTGCGGCTGATAGGTTGTACCTGCGTACACCATGCGCTGCTGGAACAAGCAGCATGAACGAGGGAACCCACGGAAATCAGACCAGGCTCCTTCATACCAAATCTTGGTGGCCTCCCCGGATGAATACATCCGGTCATAGATGAACACGTTGGCCACCGTTGCAGACGTTACACTCAGCACCTTTGCAGTACCGTAAATATATTCCTCTGCGGCCTCAAGCGTCACGTAAGGGATGTCCCCTTCTATGCCGGAGAAGTTCTCGATCTTCACCCGCCAAAGCGCAATCTTATCCTTCTGCTCAATCTCAGTCTCGAAGTTCTTATCTTTTGCACTCTCGTATGTGTAAACATCCTCCCACACGGGCGTTTCAGCTTCATAGGCCCGTTGGAGGATAATCGTAGCAGCCCAGGTTCCGCACGTACTAAGCGTAAAGCGCCCCTTAACACGAATGAAAGGCTTCACCCCGTTCACCGTAATGGCGCTTCGGACCTTCCGAGACGCGGCCTTCACGCCAATCTTCCAATAGCTGCCAACGTGTTTCTGGTCGAATAATGGGGCCGATGCCGTAAGCGTGCAGTTACCGTACTCAGCAGAAGGAGTAAGAGTCGTATCTGTCACATTCAACGGCATGAACGGATGCTCGTCAAATTCGATAGGAGCAATCGTCCAATTATCATCTGCGTAACGGGCCAGCTTCTGAGGAGCAATAAGCGGATGCGTGATATAGACCACATCGTTGATCTCCTTCCAGTCAATGTCCCCGATCGTGTCCTCATCATACGGACTCACGATTTCGTAAGGGGCCCCGTCTTTCATCACGATGCCGCCATCAGTGAAGAACCGAATATACCTGTCTCCAAACTCCAAGAAGAATACGACATCCGTACTATAACTGAACGTGACCAGGCGCGAGTTCTTTCCACTGCCATACTTCGTTGAAGCAATGTACTGCGTGCCGGCCCGCTTCTCGGCGTTTCCGTACTTACGCGGAATCATGTTCTGCATCTGACGGCAGCCACGGCCAAATACGTCAAGGTCGTAGCGACGGAAAAGCAGCGGGCTTATCTCACCGCCGTTGAAGTTGAGTTGATCCCTGCGGCTATTTCCTTGCTTTGCCATTAGAGTGTGTGGTTATGCCAACGTGCCCTGTCGAAGATGTTGTTTAGGCGAGGACTCCACTGCCTCACTTTGCGCTGCCCAAAGTCAACTGTAAACGCGCGACTAAGCGCCCGTTGGTACTCTTGGTTGAGCATTACGGCAAGATTAGGGTCTCGCTGGCGCATCGTCGCCAGCTTCGATGCAACCAAGGCAATCACTGCGGAGCGGAACAGATTGTCGAATGATGCCTCCGTGGCGCTATACTTCACGTAAACAAGCTCTGCTTCGTCTGCGTCCGTGTAAATGTAGCTGCCCTCGATTGCGAAAATCGTACTGCCAGAGATGTACGGGGCATCGTTAAACTTCACGATGCGCAGGCAGTCGGCTGGAATCGCATAAGCATACTTCCATCCAAACGCAGGCGTGACATCATCGGCAGCCGTCAACGTCTCTCGCGTGGTAAGGCATTGCCAGTTGCGTTCACGGCCAGCTTCACGGATGGACTCCTCAAGAACTGAGGCCAGTGTACGAGCATGGATGAATGACGAGTCGTTGAAGTCAATGCTCTGCGGCTCTGCAATCTTTAGGAGCGCAGCCTTCAGAATGTCACTGCTATCCCCCACCTCTTTCCATTCGCTCTTAGTCTCCACCATGTCCAGACGTTGAGCCCTGTTCCCGATAAGCGCCTTATACTCGTCAGTGAGGAGCTTCACAAGGTCGGAGTCTTGCCGTTTAACAGAGCACATCTTGGAAGCAAGATAGACGGAAATGGCCTCGCACAGCGCCGTGTCAAACGTGCCGGGGTCACTCTTGTATGCCGTGTAGCACAGCTTCGCCTCCGTGGCATCCGTTACGATTGTGCCTCCGTTTACATCGAAGTAGTCTTCATCCGGGGCAGTGTGCTCGTTAAAGCTCAGAGCACGCACAAAGTCATTAGGAAGCGTGTATGCCTTCGTCCATCCAAAGGCTGGGGCTGTCGTCGCCGTAAGCGTTGCAAGCGTCGTGAGGCATTTCCATGGCGTCTCGCGGCTCACCTGCTTAACTGTTTCAGCCCAAAGCGCAGAGGCCAGTACAGCATTGGGGTCTTTGGTGTCGCTGATGGAGGCGATGCGCTTCTCGCCAATTCTCACCAACGCTTCATTCACTACGTCCAACTGTGAGGCCATTCTGGATGTTCTCCTATGTCTCTTACATTAAACCCCCGCCCGAGACACACAACTCAGGCGGGGGAGCACTATTTATGAACAACACACGAACAGCGGGAGGCCCATGAACCCCTCCCGCAATCTTTTACATCTTGGCGAACACCGCGCGAATCACGATCTTCTTGTCAGCGGTCAACGTGTCCGCAGTGGCAAGGGTCGCGATAAACGTGGTGGGTTTCGTGGTGGTAGCAGGCGTCAGCCACTGCACACCGCCAGTAGCGCCAACCGACGCGGCGGCATGAACGTCAACGCTCGCAGCGATGCAGTCCGCATCGGCAGTCGTACCGATGTGAAGCGTCGCGGTACTGCCGAGAGCTTCGCAGTCGATATGCCACAGATTAGGGACAGCTCGATAGCCGGCTGGAACGGTGAACAGGTTAGCCGTATCGTTGGCTGCGTCGAAGTCGCCTGCTACGGCAATCGTAGCTTCATAGTAGGCAAAACTAGCTCCCAAGCAAGAACCGTAGCCAGCGGGAGCCGGCTCGGTGTTTTGGACGACATAGATGTCGGAATCAATAGATGCCATGTTGTTGGTTCTCCTTTAGTTGTTAGGCGATGGTGGCGTAGTAGTTCTTGACGATGAACACGCCATTGTCCTGCGCGCGAGCGCCACCCATACGAGCGGAACTGCGGAACTGGATAGCCCCGTTACGATCAGGACGACTCTCAATGGCCGACTTGCGCGAGCCAAAGTTGAACCGGATGGCCTTTTTGCCGTAAACCAAAGCGTTGACGGTGTGGGCGGTGGTGCTCGTGGTGAGCTGGTTGGAAACAATCCAGTTAAAGCCCATCCAACGGCTACCAACGACGCTGCCTCCTTCAATCGGGGCAACCGTAGTGTAGTCCTTGGAGCGAACTTCTGCGACGTTGACGATGAGGTTTTCCTCGTCCTTGGCGGAAATGACCCAAGTGAGTTCGGCGGGATTTACGTCCTGCTCACGAGCAAGTCGAACGACCTGCGCCACCTTGGCGAACGTAAGGCCGGCGTTACTATGCGCAATGACGTTGGCGGAAGGGAACGCTTCCGTGCTGGTCGGCGCATTGGCACCGATGGACACCGCACCTTCGACGGCTGCAATAATCTTCTTCTCCTTGATGCGGTTGTAGCCATAGGTCATGGCATTGATGATGTCGGAGCCAGGGCTCGTAATCTCGTCGAGAAGGGACTCGTCCCATTCATCAAGAGCCGGAGCCACAGGAACCATCACCTTCTCGGTGACAACCCAACGCTGGGTGGCATTGTACTCACCGATGTTGGTTTGCGCCATACGGCCATCGGTGGCGTCCGCCCAATCAATGGTGGTGCCGACGAGAATGGACTTCGACTTTGCATCGAAGTTGAACGGGGTAACAGTGCTGTCGAGGACAGAACTGGTCTGCTGAATCGCCGCCTCGATATTGGTGGCGAATTTCTGATGAAAAATCTCAGGGATCGTATAAGACATTTGAAATCCTTACATTGAAGTTTACTAACACTTCGGATTTCGTGTGCCCGCACCAGCGGCACTACTTTCCATCGGCACCTGAGAGGCCCATTGCTGGGGTGGCAAACAGGACATCGCCTAGAACGGAGAAATAGCCCCGCGCTAGGCGATGTCAATACGCTATCTTTACTTCTTTGCTAAAGATGCAAGTTTTCTGGCAATCTCGCTTTGCTGGCGATTAAGCTCATTGTACTTTGCAAAGTCTCCAGACGCCTGAGCCTGCATTGCCTGCTTGCCAAGTTCGAGCGCCTTGGCCTGCAAGTTGACAGAGCCACCTCCGTCGCTAGAGCCATTAGCTGATACGAGACTGGACTCGCCAAGCTTCTCGTGTACCTTGGCCAGAAGCTTGATGACTGAGGCATTGTTGCCGATTGAAGGGTCGTTTACGTCAACTCCAAGCGCCGCAGCCGCCGCAGAAGCGTTCTTCAAGCACTCAGCACGCTTCGCACCGAAAGCCTCCGTGAGCGCAGCGTCCTGTTGCTTCATGTACGCCTCCATACGCTTCGACTCAAGGCCCATCTGGTACTCGGCGAGCTTCTGTACCTCCTCCTTGCCGAAGCCCTCCTTATGGGCGAACGCTGCAAATTCCTTGGCAGTGGCATCGTCCCAGATCGTTCCAGCAGGAAGCTCGGCGGGCGCTTTAAGCTCATAGCCATCTGGCGTCTCAGGGACACCTCGAAGCGTGCGCATACGGGTGTTGAAGGCGTCCTTGACGTTCTGCGGGGCATCCTCAGCCGGGCGCTCAAAACCTTTCTGCGACGCCGCCCAGTTAAGATTCTCCAAGCCCTTGGCTAGATTGGCAGCATCTTTCCATCGGCTCGCCACCTTGGAGAACGCCGCACGAGACTCTTCAGGGAAGGCTTCAAGGAACGCCTTGTTTAGCGTACCGTCCTTCTCGTAAATTGTGAAGGCGTGAGCACTAGCCTCACCGCCTCCTTGTGCCTCACTTTTATTCGTACTTACTTGGGATGAGGACAAAATTGTACCAGCGCCACCTTGCGACGCTTGAGCCTGCTGTTGCGTAGCTGCCTCGCCGCCACCTTGCGCTCCAGTTTGTGAGCCAGCGCCATTTACGCCAGCAGAGTTCCCGCCATCACTTACATTTGAGTCCGCCATAGTGTTATTCGTCGTTGTTGTTGTTGTTGTTAGTGCCAATGAAGCCTACTCGCTTGAGAAGGCCCAAAGCAAAATTGCGCCCGCCGTCACGATATGCGGCTGCGTGCGTCTCCTCCATCTGCGATGCGATGAACGTGGGCTGGTAGACACCAGCCTCGCGTGCAATCACCTCTAGCACCGTTTGCTGCGCCTCGGTTCGCGGCGTGCCTGGTTCGCCAAACACAGTGATGAAAGCTTTACGCTCCTCTTCGCGTTTGCGACGCATCTTCTCTACATCCGCCATTTGTCCGTGTATGATGCTCATTGTGTTAGATGTTTAATAAGAAGAAAAGCGGTGGCGAAAACAGATGTAAGTGATAGCACTGAAAAAGAAACCAGAAGCCATGTAAGCATGGACTCCTCGCGCGCTACTACCGATAGATACTCTTCCTCGGAATACGTTGGCCGAAGTAATCCTGGAAACAACGTTACTATTTTATAGATGGGCTTGTGTGTGTTTTGGTTCATGCGAAACTACTGCCCGCCGCCGCCACCCACTGCAACATTCAATCCTGCTGCCTTGGCGTCTTTGGCCGCACTAGCTGCCTCGCTCGCCATTGAAAGAGCGTTCTGTTGCTGCATGGCCTGCATACGCGCATCGGCCACCTTCTGAGCCTCTTCAGGCGTGCGGATGCTGCTGTCGGCAAGGTTGAAGCTGCGGGCCGCCTTACGTGCCATGTCAACGAAGTCGAACTGGTCAACCGCCGTTGCGTCATACGGAGCAATGGCAGCAAGCATATTTAGCACTTGGAAACTGCTCCGCGTCTGCACTGCCTGCACCGCCAGGCTAATCTTCGACTGGTAGGCCATCTGTGGCTCTACGTTGTTGTTCTCAGCAAACTGGAACACAACAGCCGGAGGCTTCGGGAAACGACCAGCACGGAGCAATAAGGCAAATACACGCCTCAGCAACGGGTCGATGAACTCCCCGTAATAGCGGGCTTGCGCAGGATGGAATAGAACGAGTTTTTCGTCCGCCAACTGCATCGCCTCAAAAGTCGCCATGCGCTTCGTGCTGTCCGTAAACACTTGGAACATGTCATTGAAGAACGTGGCGCGAATCGACTCTTGCTTGGCAGCAAGCAACTCAGAACCCCACTGCACTTGCCCACCAGTGTACAAAGACCTCGGGATGAGGTCGGGCCGGTTGCTATCCAATACGACAAGGCCATTAGGAGAAAGGTCGGGCGACTCCTCCATGTTGTCGTAAACAGCAGTGGGCGGAAATACAGCCTTCTCAATGCCGGCAGAGAGACAGGCGCTAAGGAAATTCGTCTCGCGAATCGTCGGCATACACTTCATCGCCGGAGAAACGCCATAGCGTTGACCACGCATCTTCTCCCAGCGCGTAACGAAAATCGGCATCTCCTCGAAACCGCCTTCGCTCACAAGCCACTTATCGTCCTTGTCAACGTAGAAGTCGGCGACGGGCTTGTTCTCCTTGTCCAGCTTCTTCTCATCGCGCCATCCGTCAGGACGCGGCATCACCATGTGGACATACTCATGCGTGTCGTCCCATTTCTTGCCGCTAGGATCGTCAAGCGCCTCCCTCACCTTAGACGACAACGCAGCACGACCAAACTTCTTCTCGGCCTGCCGATGCGTAAACTTAATGCACCGTGCCACCGTGTCTACAACGCCACGGTCGTCCTCGTCGATGAGGAAATGCCCGGCCTCAAAATGCTTGAACCAAAGGCTCCCGTTATGCAGCTCGCTGTACATGGCACTCGTGCCAGCCCAGCCTCTATCTTGAAGCACGCCCAAGCTCTCCGTGTAGAAATTGCTCCGCGCCATTTCCTGACGCATAATCTCACCGCACTTGGCATACCACTGCACCGCCTCTTCATTATCGGACAACCCTGCCGGAGGCACGCCCGTATACCAAATCTCGTTAATCGGCGTCATGTTCGCCATACTGCCAGCAGCAAGCACGTCGTTAGCCCTTACGGCAGTGTCGTCATAAAGGTTGCCACTGATGGAACGCAGGTCTGGGCTCACCCAGCTCATAATATCCGACTTCTGCGGGGAAACGTACTTTGCCACCTCGTCGATGATGTTGAGCCAGTCCGTGGCATCAGCCTTCATCTTGTCGTAGCGGTCTACCACCCACCGACCCAACTCTTCTCTTGAAGGCTTTTCGCTCATAAATTGTTACACCCCACCCAATAGAGTCTTAGTTGCCACCTGCGTGTTCCCGTCCTGCGCCCCTGCAAGAAGCGTGCTCTGCTGACCTTTACGACGGAGTGCAGCTAGTTGTTGCTCACGAGCCTTCGTAGCCGCCTCGCTGGTCGAGACAACAACGGGCTGACTGACAGAAGGAGATTTGCTTGGGCCACCCATGACGCCCTATCTGGATAAGTTTAGTACAGAGGTCAAGATTCTTTTAGCCCTGTCCATCTCCATCGTGTACATCTCCCCCCTGTTCACCCAGCAAATGTATGGAAGCTTCAGCGACTCCCACTTGTAAAGCTGCCCGATGTCACCAGCAGCAGCAGCAATGAACCAGCAGTTTATGTCGTCCTCCCTAAACTCCACACGAGGGTTGCAAATAAGCGCAGCGTCAGCACCTGCCACAACCGGCCTGAACATGGCAAACAACGTCTTCGTCGAATGCACCTCACCGTTCAGCGTGTACAGGTCAAGCTCCTCATCGAAGCTCATAAGCAACTCATCTGCATGGTCGGCATACCACTGCCGCATCCGAAGTATCGGATAGGGGCCAACGTCACCAAAAAGCATACGTCCTGTCATTGTCATACACGGCCAACTAGCTTCAATGGCCTGCGTTGTCCAGTTGCATAATCGCCATGGACGTTACCAATCGCCCTCATCTTCGACCGAGCCCACCAAGCATCGTCATCGTCGTCAAAGTCGCCAGTCGCATTTGATGAAGCAATTCCACGCGCAGAACGCTCAACCGCACTCTTCCCCTTCAGCATCCCTAGCGACAACGCCTCAGCCATGGTTCTAAAGGCGTCAGCGCCGTGGCTGTAAATGTCATGCACGGGCGACGTCTTCATATTCTGCCCATCCTTCACCTGCTCCACGCGGTAGCTTTCCAATGCCTCCAATCCGCTAGGAAGCGTCCGCCCCCCAGGCCCGTCAAACACCTTAGTGCAATTCGTAGCGTGGAAATAGCAAAGCGGAAGCAGCTTCCTCACAAGGTCGATGCCCAGCCGGCGATTCTCCACCCTAGGGACGCACACCGTGTTCTTCATCCCCAAGTTGGCAAACTCACCCATCCACGACGGCCCAATACCTCCCTTGTTGTCCGCATCATGTGGCAGGAAGTTGAGCTTCACCTGACTATTGTATTTCCACCCCCACCGATCAATCACGTCCACATACACCTTGCTATGCACTTCTGCTGACGAGAAATAATCAATAACGTAAATCGCCGGCCCAACAAACTGCACAAGCCAGATGCACGTCAGGTCAACACGACCCAAGTCCCAGAAGGCATACATCGGCGCACCAACGTCAGGCTGGAAGTCTAGAATGCGCTTCGCCTCCCTCAACTTAGCCACAATAGGCCCGTACACGCTGCCCACAATCGTCGAAGAAAGCATCTCCTCCATCGTCAACGGAAACTCCGTCGCCATGGCCTCCCCCTGCTCCAGCTTCTTCTTGCTCCACCAGAGCTTCTGCCCGGCCGTCAACGCCTTCCCTCTACGGGCCGCATCCTCGAAGTATTCCACGTGTTCACGCGGAAACTGCCACCTCGGAGCCGACGCCGGATCAATGCTGTTCTTGTCGTCCCAATCCCACCCATAGAATACCATCTTCCAGTCCAAAGGCGTCGCCCCATCTGCATTGAACTTACTGGCA
>Ga0116193_1004052_pt1 | contig 10325 bp, 6 predicted proteins | sample AD_UKC115_MetaG_FD_89892 | JGI IMG/M metagenome (GOLD analysis project Ga0116193, IMG submission 89892) | Active sludge microbial communities of municipal wastewater-treating anaerobic digesters from Hong Kong - AD_UKC115_MetaG | ecosystem: Engineered > Bioreactor > Anaerobic > Digestate | place...
GTACACCAGCTTTACAGCACCCTGGTGGAGGTAGATGATTCCCTTCATATAAAACCCCTGCTGGCCACGCATTGGGAATTTAATAACAACAATACCGATCTCATTTTTCATTTGCGGAAGGATATTTGGTTTCACGATGACCCCTGCTTTCCCAATGGTAAAGGAAGAAAAATGCGGGCGGCAGATGTAGTCTATAGTTTGCGCAGGATTTCAGATCCTAAAGTTGCCAGCCCCGGAGCCTGGATTTTTAACGGGAAGCTGGATACCCTCAACGGAATTACATCCCTTGATGAATATACAGTCAGAATAAAGTTGTTAAAACCTTTCCAGCCGATCTTAGGAATCCTCACTATGCCCTATTGTTCGATTGTACCCCATGAGGCGGTAGAAACCTATGGCCCCGATTTTCGCAGGCATCCGGTAGGTACAGGCCCCTTTCAAATGCTGGCATGGGAAGAAGGCCAGGCCCTGGTGATGAAACGAAATCCAACTTATTTTGAATCGGACCAGCAAGGTAAACGGCTCCCTTATCTCCAGGGGATCAGGGTAAGCTTCCTCGATAGCCGGGCAACCGAATTTCTCGAACTTCAATCGGGACGCCTGGATTTTATTAATGACGTAGATCCATCTTTTAAAGATGAAGTGCTCACCCGAACTGGGAAACTGAAAAGTAAATGGGAAGGAAAATTGGTAATGCAAAAACATCCCTACCTTAATATTGAGTACCTGGGAATTTTAACCGACAGCCTCAATCCAATAATCCGGAATTCCCCATTAAGGCATAAAGCATTTCGCCTGGCCATTAATTATGCCATAAATAAAAAGAGAATGATGCTCTATTTGCGCAATTCCATTGGTACTGCCGCAACTAGTGGATTTATTCCACCCGGGCTGCCTGCCTTTGACAGTGCGAATTTGAAAGGGCCGGAGTACAACCCCGAAAAAGCAAAACAATTGCTGAATTCCATCGGTTATGTAGCATCCGCCAATCCGTCCATCACCCTGGTTACTGTTCCGGCATACAGTAATCTTGCCACCTATGTAGTCAGCGATTTACAACAGTGCGGCATAAACGCTAAAATTGAAATAGTTCAAAAAAGTCTTTTATTGCAAAAAATGGCAAAGTCGGATGTCGCATTTTTCCGCGGCTCCTGGATTGCCGATTACCCGGACGCGGAAAATTATCTTTCGGTTTTCTACGGCGAAAACCCGGCTCCTCCCAATTATACCCGATTTAAAAATAAAACATATGATGCCCTCTATGAAAGGGCCATCTCCGAACAGGATAAAATAAAAAGGATAACCCTTTACCGGCAAATGGATAGCCTGGTTGTGGCCGAATCGCCGGTTATCCCGCTTTGGTACGATGAGGTTATCCGCCTGGTAAATCCCCGGGTTAAAGGTTTCCCGCCCAACAGCCTGAACATGCTGGAACTCCGGATGGTGAAAAAGGATTAGGGGCTTTCGGCATGGGTACTCCTGGCTACTTCCTTTCCTGCTGTACACTATACCCCGCCTTCAACTTTATTTTTAATTTATACTCCAATCCCTGGCGGGGTGCCGTTTCCATCAGGCAGCCCTTCGGCTGTGGGATGTTTCCAGCCAACAGAATTATTTTTGATGCAGCCCGCCGTTTTATTTTCGTTGATGGATGAAAAATAAGAAAGCTGCCCTTTGCAGGACAGCTTTCCAAATTTTAAGAAACCACAAACCTTAGTTCTTTACAATTTTGCTGATGAATTTATCCGCTGCTGTAGTTACTTCCAGGATATAATTTCCGGAAGGAATATTATTATAGTCCCTGAGTACAATTATATTTTCACCTTTCGAAATGGTTACCTTACGGATGTTTAATTCGCGGCCATCGAAACTGATGAGACGAATGGTAGCATCCACATCTTCACTGCTGTTAATACGTACCTTAACATTATCCCGGAATGGATTCGGGTACACACTGAATGTTTCTGCAGAGAACGTACCTCCAATCCGGATGGCAATGGTTTTCGAATAATCGAATGTTCCATCGCGGTCAACCATTTTCAAACGGTAATACACAATTTTGGCCGCTGTGTTCAACTCGTCGTTATAGGTATATGTTTGCTTAACGCTGGAGTTTCCTCTGCTATCCACATACCCGCGTTTTTCAAATTTCACCCCGTCTTCGCTGCGTTGCACCTCAAAGTAGTGGTTGTTTTGTTCAAACTCGGTTACCCAGGTAAGAACGCCATTGTGGTTTTGAAGTTTCGCATCAAAAGAGAATAGTTTTACATCCAATGGACCGCCGGAAGGTGATATAACCGCTGTACCATCATCAATGAATTGTTCTCCCGCCTGCGATTCAGCCGTGATACGGGCCGTATTGATTACACTTCCCGGGATGGCGCCGGCCTGTACTTTGAATTTAAGTACATACGAACTGTTAGAAGGCATTTCACCACCCAGCGAACCGGTAGCTCCGTTCCCGATATTAAATTTCAGGTACTGCTTACCGTTATATAAACCTTTGGTTGCAATGTCGCCATCGGCAGCATCGGTTTTCATACCGGCGGTAACACCCGGGGCGTTCACTACTTCCATGCTGTTGGCTACATACGTAACGTTGGCAGGAAGGGTATCAATCACAACGGCATTGTAAGCCGATCCGGAACCCAGGTTGCTTCCGCTCAATGTGTAAGTAAGGATCTCGTTGGCATCTACTAAATTATCGCCGCTTGCATCTGTTACCGATTTATCAAGGTTGATAACGGGGTCTTTCATGCGAATGGCAAAGGTGAATACGCTGGGGAAGTATTGATCCGCCTCGGTACCAAATTCGATGTTTACACTGGTAGCGTTGGGCTGGATACCATAGCCGGTACCCACATTAAATTCATCGATATCAATACCCATCTGGTTGTAATAATCCGGGTTTTTGGTGCCGGTAACAAAAGCCCCGTTTTTAGAAATGGTACCGTTCCAGAAATTGGAAACCGGATTTACCGCATTGCTCACGGCAATGTTGTTTACTTTAATATAATCACCGGCAGGATTCTGCGCACTGGCCCCCAGGTTTCCATCTCCTTCCCAAACCATGGTGGCCATTACCGCATCCGCAGCGGCCAATGGGTTGTTCGGAACATTGAGCCCGGTTAAGGTTATATTTTGTGTAACCGCTGTACCATTATCATATACCTGAGAATATCCGTCATAAATCCGAACACTGGTAAAAGGGCTGGCTGAATTTTCATACGCAACTACAATAGACCAACCTGCATATTTACCACCGCTTCCAATTGCACCCGGAGTGGCTGGAAGATTGGCAATGGTATAGGTGCCCGCACCATATCCCTGAACGAAACTGGTTACATCCACATAAGTCTGATACACCCATTCGGAGGAGTTCAACGCAAATTTGTCTACGTTGGTTGCCGGCGCAAGGGCAGGCGTATAGGCTCCCGTGGTTCCTTTTCTGATAAGGATTTTACGGAGTGTATCCGGACTGGAGGTAAGCGCTGAATTGTTGATTCTGCCTCCCCAATATAACCGGGCAAAACGAATGGTATTGGTTCCTGCAGGCAGGATCAGGTTGGCAGAAGAAGAATTGTATGTTGCCAACGCATTGCCGGTAAGGCTTAAATCAAATAACGCATCGGTATTGCCCGAAGTACGTTGATGCAATTCTACCGCAATAATGTTATTGCCGGCGATAAATGCACTGGCCGGAACGGTAACCGTACCGGTCGTATTCTTATTGGAAGAAGCTACCGTATTATAGGCAATGGTGCCTGTAGGAAGGTTTTCCCTTTTAATTTCCACACCGTTTACATAAATAACCAGCGCATCATCGTACTTGTAGTTAAAAGTGAAGTTGGCATACAATGCCGGACTAGCCACATTAACGGTCTTTACAAAATACGAGGTTACCCCAACATTAGGAATGGTGGTGGTTTGAGAACTGTTGAAGCCTAAACTTCCGGTTCCCGCGGTCCACGGCGAACCGGGATTGTCTAAAGTTGCCCATGCAGTGCCCTGGTTGCTTCCATCGGCGAGGTATTTCCATCCCGATGCACCATAGGCAATGGCATTTAGGCTGGCAGGAGTAACGTCTACATCTGCAAACTGCATGTTTTCGTTATCGTTACCATATTGGGTAAAACCGAGGCCACCCTGGCCGTTTGCGGCATTTCCCAATTCGTTCATTTTGGTGAGGTTCACCGCATTGTTATCAACAATGTTCATCATGGTGTTCCCAAAGAGAACGGTTCCGCCTTGTAAGTTTTCCGAATAGACCTGCGTGTAGGGCCTAACGTTCTGGTTTTGGCTGAATACCGGAAGGCTGAAAAAACCGGTAACAATTGCTAATGAAGCAATCTTTGTGTAAAATTTTGTAAGCATTTTTCTGCGTTTGTGGTTTAGAAAAATTGGCTCACAGGAAAAAGGGAATTTCGATTTTTTTAAGGATGGATATTTCAGGCCATTTTGCAATGGCAAAGTATATATTAAATCAAACCGGGTACCCCATAAAAGGGACTCAGTAATGAATTAAAAAATCAACAACAAAAATTGGATGGAAATTTCAGAGGAATTGTGATAACAAGAGGTAGTAAGGTATAAGCAAGTGTAAAATTACTCAAGGTTTTCTCAAATCAAAATATTTTGAACGAATTTTTATTTTTTCTGATAAAAATCAGAAGAATCCGGTTGAAAACAGGGAAGAGGACAGACTGAACGGGCTGGTTCCCAGGGGTTAGCCTGAAAGGAGAGGATTGGGCGGCCCTGCTTATCTCAATCTTTTAACAGGGTGCCCGGTTAGATTTTGTAGGTTTTTAGATGGGAACCCTGAAAACCCGCCTACCCATTTATTGATTTTTTATTACCCATGTTGTGCATTTCATATATTAACTCTCACCAAGGCGGCTGGGGTAATTCTCTTCCTTTTCGTTAGTAAAACGCCCTTGAATTGTTCAACAACAGACTGCTTTTATTCCTGGCTCTTATTGAAGGGTAAAAAATTTGGATAACATTCCAGAAATAAAATAGGAAAGAACAAAAAGGAGAATAAAGTAATTTTGCAAAAATTTTAAACGAATGGAAACGGTAAAACTTACGCTTGGAGAAATTCATACCAATAAGGGGGTGATGAAATTTGAATTGTATGATGATGCGACCCCCATTACAGTAGCCAATTTTAAAAAACTGATCAATGAGGGGTTTTATAATGGCTTAAATTTTCACCGGGTTATTCCCGATTTTATGGTACAGGGGGGATGTCCGGTAGGGAATGGGACCGGCGGGCCAGGGTACACTATTTCCTGTGAAACTTCCGCTCCCAAACAGTACCACGACCGGGGCGTTTTATCTATGGCCCACCGGGGGCCAAACACCGGGGGCTCCCAATTTTTCATTTGCCACGGAAGGTCGGGCACGGCTCATCTCGATCATAAACATACCTGCTTCGGGAAAATCATAGCAGGTTTGGATGTTTTGGATGATATCCGGCAGGGGGATGTCATGGAAAAAGTGCTATTGATTAACTAAAGTTTTCAAAGTGGGATATGAATAAAGATATCCTCGTTTTCCCTTGTTCTTATTCATCCCAAACACCCCTGGTGGAAGGATATTAAAATTGCCCTGATTTTCTAAAACTACGTTTCATATTTCTGAAAGGAGGAAAACAGGCCAATCTGGTATTCCGGTAAATTCAGCTCAGCAGTTCAGGATGGTACCGTTTTCATAGCAGGACTCGCCGTTTTTAAATACTAACATGTTTTACACAAGCCGCCTGGATGGCTTTATCATCGGTGTAAAATGGCTAATTTTATACTTATTTAACTTACACAGAACCTATGTTCTATATCTACTTACGCCGTAATTTTTTGCTTTTGTTTGTTTTGCTTTTTGTTAGCGCTGGAATAATTGCCCAGCCAGCTCCAATTTCGAAATATCAAAAATCTCATCTTTATTCCGGAATTGAAGTGGGGTCAAAGGGGGTTAAAATGAGCCTGGTAGATGTTAATCGTAATGATGGCAATGCCGATTTTAATATTGTAAAAGACACGTCTTCCAATACCGACTTCATCAGTTTTACACCGGAAACATTTTCAGCCACGGTAAAAGCCTTTGCCGGTTTATACCTTACTGCCAGGAAAGATTATAATATCCCTCCCAATAGAATTTTCACGGTAGTGAGCAGCGGGGTAAAAATCCAGGCTGCAAAATTTGATAAGAATGCATGGATTACGCGGCTTATCGATTCATTCCGGGTAGCTATTAACCAACCAACCCGGGAAGTGGATGTAGTGAATGTGCAGGATGAAGCCCGCCTTTCGCATTTAGGTATTGTACCCGCAGCCAAAAGGTACAACACCTTTTTAATCGATATCGGAAGTGGCAATACCAAAGGCGGATATTTTCCCAATGGGAATACAACCGACTTTAAATTGTTTCAACTAAGTTGGGGAACCAAGAGTACCGCTAATGCCGCAGAGAAGCGAATTGAAGGCGATGTCACCCTAAATGCATTTAATAAACAATTGTACCGCGTGCTGGCCGGGTCGGCCAACGATGAAATTGTTTACGCCATTAATGTGAGTGGGGCATACAATATGAGCGATAATATTGCTTTTAGCGGAGGGATAGCCTGGTCTGTAGCAACACTCATCAGCCCCGAACTAATTAATAACTCGGTAGTGCCGGTCACTTTTCAGGAGGTAGAGAAATTTTATGACCGCATTTATAAGAATTATAAAAGCCTTTCTTCCGACGAAATAGTTAAGAAAATTTCCGATCCTACTATTAATAAAGTGGATCTGACAAAAAAGATAAATACGGTTAACAAGGTATTTGATCAGCGTGCACTCCTTGCCGGAACCGGATTGTTATTGAAAATTATGCGGCAGTTCGAAGGAATTTATGAGAGGAAACAATTTTTCCTTGTAAAGAACGGGCAGGTAGGTTGGGTGTCTGCCTATGTAGATAAAGCCATCGCCGAGGAAAATAGCAATGCAAAAGGAAAATAAATCATTTTTAAGCGAGATTCAATGAAAGAAACCCGCGCATCTATCCTCTTATTCCTTTCGCTAATTCTCTTTATTTTCTCCTTAGTTATCCTCAGCTTCTGGGGATACCAGAAATTTTTCCTGGATTCCGGAAATGCCCAAAATAAAGGGAAAGGAGTTATTGAAATGCAACCGGTGCAAATCATAGATTCTGCCGCCATTGCCCGAAGAGACTCCCTCGAGGCTTTGTATAATACCGCCATCAGCAGGCTGGGAAGTAAACTCGATTCTTCCATCATGTTTGCCGATAGTTTGCGTATTCCCATGAATGCCCAATTAGAAGAATATGCAAAATTGAAACGAGAGGTATCCGATCTCCTTAAAGAAAAAAATGGAAACAACGACCTCGAGCTGGCAAAGCAAAAAATTGCAGAGTTGCAATCCAAAGTAAGAGACCTCCTGGGAAAGTATGATATGGTGGAAGCTGAAAATAAACGGCTTGTTGCTATTATTGAACAATTAAAACCGGAAAATAAACCCCCGGTTCACCAACCCGAAACAGCGCCTGCCATTATTCCTACTTCATTCGATACCAATAATACAGAACCCGTTAAGGCGCCTAAACCCCCAAAATTTGGATTCTTTGCTGCGTATGATTTACGGTTATCCGCATGGACCGTTACCGATAATAAGGAGATCGAAACGTATAAAGCGTTTCAGGCCGATAAATTTATCGGATCCTTTATTGTAAATAATCCCAATCCGCCGGTCAGTAACAATATTGAAATGCTGATAGTGGTTACTGCACCGGATGGGCATGTAATCCAAAAATCAGAATGGGAATCGGGAACTTTCGAAACAGTAAATGGAACTAAAAAAGTTTATTCCCTAAAATTGAATTTCGATTATACCAAAGGAGAACCCAAAAAACTCCTGTTCACCCTGGCGGCCAGCGATTTCAAACCCGGAACCTATACCATGCAGGTATTTCAAAATGGGGCTCAATTGGGAAAAACAACAAGGATACTCAACTAATTGTGGAAAAGAAATAGGCTTTTCCCAACTTTCATCAACTTTTTTTAATTTTTCCTGATTAATTTTATGATTCGAAACAGGAAATCTGTTTGTTTAATCTCCCTTCGTATTCCATATCCTTCCAAAGCCTCCCGATTTATTTCTAATGTAAAAATTCAATTCAAATGGAACCAAATCCACAGAAGCCGAATGTAAATCCCAAAAGCGTACAACCATCCGTTTTTGCCGCTAATCCAAATTATCGGGATAAAATTCATAAGCATCTTACCGACATCAATGATGTCATTACGGAAGAAGATATCCGAAGAATGACCATCGAAATTCCCGCTGCATCATCTACCTCCCGGAAGAAAGCCGGAGAAAAAAAGAATTAATCCTGACTTATTTTTCATTCCCCCGCCTAAGCAGGTTTAGAAAACATTTTCCTTATTTTGGTGCGATATGAAAGTAGCATCAGTTAAAGAATTGAAATCTGCCCTCCAGGAATTAACACCCATCGAATTAAATGAAATAATTCTCCGGTTAGCCAGGCTGAAAAAAGAGAACAAAGAGTTATTATCCTACCTTTTGTTTGATGTGGGAGATGAGCCCGGATACATCGCTGAAATCAAAAACTACCTCGATGAAGAATTCCGGCAGGTAAATCCAACGCACCCTTATTTTGCTAAAAAAAATATTCGCCGGATTCTAAGGCGCAGCAAACGCCTTTCTGCTTACAGCGAATCGGAAATTACGCATATTGAAACCCTTCTTTACTTTTTGGAAAAGATGCGATCGCTGGCGCCTAATATTCAGCAAAGCCCTACCATTCAAAGGCTATGCTTTTCACAAGCAGTAGCTATTGAAAAGATACTATCCAAAATGCACCCCGATTTACAGTATGATTACCGGAAGAGGCTGCATTCCTTACCCTCCAACGAAGCCGATTTGTAGGCATTTAACCCCGGAATACAGGTATCCACATGATACCGTCTTAAAGCTCAACCCCCTGTAACTACACAATATTTAGGATACCTTCATTTCTAAATAATTTTGCATTGACTTATATTGCTGCTTAATGAAACCAGATTTAAACGATTTCTCCCAATTCTTCTTTATAGGCGTGGCCGGTTCGGGAATGAGCGCCCTGGCACAGTTTTTAGCAGGTTCGGGGAAAATTGTTTCCGGTAGCGACCGCTATTTTGGAAAAGGGGTGGCAGATGAAATCCAGCTTAAACTCGAAAAGGAAAGGATTGCCTGTTTCCCCCAGGATGGATCGGGGATCCACGAAAACCTTAGCCTGGTGGTGGTATCTACCGCTATTGAGGAAACAATTCCTGAAATGCAGAAGGTAAGGCAGTTAGGCATTCCCGTTATGAAACGCAGCGAAGTGCTGGCCATGATTGCCCGGAGCCGCAAAACCATTGCCATAGGTGGCACTTCCGGAAAGAGTACAACATCCGCTATGCTGTTCGGCATTTTAGAAAAGGCCGGACTTGCACCCGGTATTATTAGTGGCGCCGGATTGATTGCGTTGATTAATAAAGGCAAAATTGGCAATGCTGAAGTGGGTACCGGAGAATGGCTGGTGATTGAGGCAGATGAAAGCGATGGTTCAATTGTACAATATGAACCCGAAATTGGCGTGTTACTGAATATTGACAAAGATCATCAGGATATCCCAGAACTAATGCAAATTTTTGGAACATTTAAAAACAATACCCGGCAACGGTTTAGCGTAAACCGTTCGAACGCCCTTGCCGCCTCACTAAGTTCCGGAATAGATAACGACTTTTCGGTGAATGGAGAACCAGCCGGATTTATGGCCGGCCACTTTTCTCAGGATGGCTTCCAAACAAAATTTCAGATTAATGGACATACCTTCCAAATGGGATCTCTCGGGAAGCACAATATGGAGAATGCGGTGGCAGCCGTTTCGGTTGCTGCCATGCTGGGTGTAAGTTTTGAAGATTGTGCTATCGCTCTGGCTGATTATGAGGGAATATACCGGCGCCACCAACTTATTGGGAAACATAATGGAATCTTTCTGATTGATGATTATGCACACAACCCCGTTAAATGTGCAGCGTCTATCCGTGCCTGTCAACCCCTCGCCCCCAAAGTAGTTGCCTGGTTTCAACCGCACGGATATGGGCCAACCCGCTTTTTAAAAAATGATTTTATTGAAGAAATTAGTAATGCCCTTCGATCCGGCGATGAAATTTGGTTTAGCGAAATTTTTTATGCCGGAGGTACGGCGGTGAAAGATATTTCGGCGAAAGAACTGGCAGATGCCATCGCGGCAAAAGGAAAACGGGCCTTTTTTGTGGAAAA
>Ga0116193_1004053_pt1 | contig 10325 bp, 12 predicted proteins | sample AD_UKC115_MetaG_FD_89892 | JGI IMG/M metagenome (GOLD analysis project Ga0116193, IMG submission 89892) | Active sludge microbial communities of municipal wastewater-treating anaerobic digesters from Hong Kong - AD_UKC115_MetaG | ecosystem: Engineered > Bioreactor > Anaerobic > Digestate...
AAAAGAGATTGATGATCCGCAGGTCCACGACTTTTTGCAACAAACAATTATTGAAGTTCATCGGCGGGAGGCAAAGCTTTTTTTGCCGCAACGGCTCGAAGAACTGGCAGTCCGGCACGGGTTTCACTATAACCGCGTCACCATACGCAACAACCGGTCGAACTGGGGAAGCTGCTCGGGTCGGAACCATATCAGTCTGAATCTGCACCTGATGAAACTGCCCGATCATCTGATCGATTTTATTTTGCTGCACGAGCTGGCACATACGCGGGTAAAAAATCACGGTGCGGAATTTTACCGTTTGCTCGACGGAATTACCAATGGGAAAGCCCGCGAGCTCGCGCGGGAAGTCAAAACATATTCACCTTATTCCATGTAACATGAACTGGGAACAACTCTTTTCGGCCAAGCGGCTGGGACTTGAAGAACGGCCCCATATTTCGGCGGTGGAAGACCGCAGCCAGTTTCAGCGCGATTACGACCGGATTATTTTTTCGGCAGCTTTTCGGCGGATGCAAAACAAAACGCAGGTGTTTCCGCTGCCCGGACGGATTTTTGTCCACAACCGGCTTACCCACAGCCTGGAGGTGGCCAGCGTCGGGCGTTCGCTGGGCAACCGGCTTGCCGAGCTGCTTTTTCGGGAGAAATTTCTCGCCGATCCGGTTTGGCTCAGCGAGATCGGGTCGGTGGTGTCGGCAGCCTGTTTGGCCCACGATATGGGCAACCCGCCGTTTGGGCATTCAGGCGAATCGGCTATTTCCAACTTTTTTCGCTCTGGACCGGGGCAAACGCTGCAGGAAAATCTTTCCCCGGAAGAGTGGTCCGACTTTACCCAGTTTGATGGCAATGCCAACGCGCTGCGGCTGCTTACCCACTCCTTCAGCGGAAAACGCAACGGTGGTTTTGCGCTTACCTACACTACGCTGGCCAGTATTATCAAATATCCGTTTGAATCGATAGCCGCCGACCGGCAGAAGTTCGGTTTTTTTCAGTCGGAAAAGGAGACCTGCCTGAAAATTGCCCGGGAACTCGGAATTCCGGCTGTTTCCGAAAATCCGCTTGCCTTCAGGCGTCATCCGCTGGTTTACCTGGTTGAGGCTGCCGACGACATCTGTTACCAGATTATGGACGTGGAAGATGCTTTTAAACTGGGCATTCTGAACTACGACGAAACCCGCGAGCTCTATCTGGGGTTTTACGGCGACGCTGACCGGTCGGTCCTGCAAAGCATCGAACGCACCCTCCAGCTGGTAACCGACCCCAACGAGCGGGTGAGCTACCTGCGGGCCGGTGTTATCGGGAAACTGATCGGAGGCTGTTCTGAGCAGTTCGGAAAAAATCACGAAGCCATCGTGCGCGGCGAGTTCCGCGGGTCGTTGCTGAAAAACCTGCCGGGACAACTCCAGTCAGCAATGAAAAAAATTCAGGAAGTTTCCCTGGCGCGTATCTACAACCACCGGTCGGTCGTGGAGATTGAGATTGCCGGATATAAGATTATTGGTACGCTACTCGAAGAGTTTGTGGGAGCCATCCGGGAACCGAAAAGTCCCTACAGCCGAAAGATTCTTTCGCTGCTGCCGGCGCAGTACCGTCCGGCAAGCGATTCGGATTATCACCGCGTGCAGTCGGCTGTCGATTTTATTACCGGCATGACCGATGTGTATGCCCTCGACCTTTACCGGAAAATTAAAGGAATCAGTCTGCCCGAAATCGGATGAGATTTTTTAAACAGCTGACCCGACCACTGTTTTTTGGCTAAATGGGTGAGGAGTTATTTCCATATATTTGCGTATAAAAATCACTCCGGATTGATCCGTAGCAGAGAAGCTGCCAGTGAACCAACTGATTCTTCGGGCAGATTTTGGCGTTGCGGAGCCGCCGGTTAAAAAGAATAAGGTATGTTTTCAGGAATTGTGGAAGAAGCCGGCAAAGTAGTTGCCATTGACAAAGAGCTGGAGAATGTTCATTTGACGTTGACCTGTTCTTTTGTTGACGAGTTGAAAGTGGATCAGAGCCTGTCGCACAACGGAGTTTGTCTGACTGTTGTTGCCGTTGATCGGGCTGCAAAAACCTACCGGGTGACCGCGGTGAGGGAGACCCTGTTGAAATCGAACCTGGGTTTGCTTGAAGTTGGTTCTGTCGTCAACCTCGAACGCAGTATGATGATGAACGGCCGGCTGGACGGGCACATTGTGCAGGGACATGTTGACCAGACCGCAACCTGCACCAAAATTGAAGAGGCCGACGGAAGCTGGTATTTTACGTTTGAATATCCCTTTGATCAGGAAAAAGCCCGGCAGGGTTACATGACCGTGGAAAAAGGCTCGGTTACCGTAAACGGGGTCAGTCTGACGGTCGTTAATTCGAAAGACAACTCATTTCAGGTGGCCATCATCCCTTACACCTACGAGTGTACCAATTTTCACACGTTCAATGTTGGGAGCGTAGTTAACCTGGAGTTCGACATTATCGGGAAATACCTGAGTAAGTTGATGCGATACCAATAATTTGGTGGTCGGCAGGAAACCGGATTTTTTTGTCAGGATAAACGGAACAGAAATGGGCAAAAGGAGATCTTCTGATTTTGCGAATGCCGGCGCCGGCGATGCTGTGGACAACAAACCGGTGTCCGGGCGGATTGCCCTGATCACCGGTGCTTCCCAGCGGATCGGCAAAGCAATGGCCGAACATTTGGCCCACAAGGGCTGGAGTGTAGCCATTCATTACAACCATTCGGCAGCCCAGGCGGCCGAACTGTCGGGGCGTCTTTCTGCACAGTATCCACAGGGGCGGTTTTCAATTTTCAGGGCCGACCTGCTGCAGGAGACTGAAACGGAGAAGCTGCTCCCGGCAGTGATCCGGGAGATGGGCGTTCCGCTGCTGCTGATCAACAATGCTTCCGTTTTTGAACCGGCACGGCTGAAAGAGACCTCCTCTGGTTTTTTTGACAGACAGATGGCGGTTAATTTTAAGGCCCCGTTTCTGCTGATCCGCGATTTTGCCGTTTTGTGCCGAAAAGGGATGATTGTTAACCTGGCAGATACCCGCCTCACAACAAACCAATCTGATTTTGCCGCCTACACGCTGGCCAAAAAAAGTCTCTGGGAGTTGACCAAAATGGCTGCCTTTGAATTGGGGCCCGACATCCGGGTCAACGCCCTTGCTCCCGGTCTCACCCTGGCGCCTGCTCACGAAGGGGAAGAGTATCTGCAAAAACTGGCTGCCGGAATCGTCCTGCAACGTCCCGGTGGAGTTGACCCCATCCTGAAAAGCCTCGATTTTATTCTTGAAAACGATTATCTGACCGGACAACTGCTTTTTTGCGACGGCGGTGAAAACCTTGGGAAAACCATTTGAGGGCGTTGCGTGTTTCTTTGAAAACCCTTTTTTATGGCGATTATCCGTATAAAAAAACTGCTGATCCGGACTTATATCGGATTTAATCCTGAAGAACTTGTTAACAAGCAGGATGTGGTCATCAACCTCGAAATTGAAGCTGATCTGCCCGAAAAAGCTCTGCTGACGGATGAACCCGACGGTATTTACGACTATAAGAAGGTGACCAAACGTATTATCACTTTTGTGCAGGACGGCAGATTTAAACTCCTCGAAGTCCTTACCAAAAATATTCTCGATCTGGTGATGGAGGATCCGCAGGTCAGATGGGCGCGGGTGCAGGTCGACAAACCCCACGCCCTGCGGTTTGCCGAGTCGGTTTCTGTTGAAATGGAGGCCCGTCGATGAACGCTGTCATTTTGGGGGTTGGCTCCAACATTGATCCGGAAAAGCATATTCGAATGGCGCTCGACCTGTTGTCGGAGATCGGGCAGGTTGAAAAAGTTTCGCAGTGGATTAAAACGGCGCCCGTTGGAATTTCGGACCAGCCCGATTTTATTAATGGAGCGGTTAAAATTACTACTTCGCTCGAAAGAGAAGCGCTTACCCGTTACCTGAAAAAGCTGGAAGAGCGTTTGGGGCGTGACCGCAGTGCTCCCAAATTTGGTCCCCGGACCATTGATCTGGATATTGTGGTCTGGAACGGACAAATTACTGACCCCGATTATTACACCCGCGATTTTTTGAAAAAATCTGTTGATGGGTTGATGTAAATCACTGATGGTTTGATTGTTAAACTTGCACCGGAGGTGCGGTTCAGGGAAAGAAAAAAGGCAGCTTCAAAAAGCTGCCTCAAAGCCATGAAAACAATTAAACAATGTTCAGAAAACAGAAAACTAGAAACAATCAAATGGTCATAATATCTTTTTCCTTAGCAACAACTAAGGTATCAATTTTTTTGATAAAATCGTCAGTCATTTTTTGAACTTTTTCTCCAGCACTTTTTTCCAGGTCTTCGGCCAGTCCGTTTTTCAAAAGTTTCTTCAAACTTTCGTTGGAATCCTTCCGGGCGGCACGTACACTGATCTTGGCGGCTTCCCCTTCCTTGTTGGCCTGTTTTACCAGACTTTTTCTTCTCTCTTCGGTCAGCGGAGGTACATTGATACGGATGATCTCGCCATTGTTGTCGGGATTAAATCCCAGATTGGCAGCCAAAATTGCTTTTTCAATAACCGGGATCATTTTTTTCTCCCAGGGTTGAATGGCAATGGTGCGGGCATCAGGCGTGCTGATACTGGCAACCTGGCTGAGCGCTGTCATACTGCCGTAATATTCAACAACAACTCCGTCAAGCATGGCAGGATTGGCTTTCCCTGCCCGGATGTGGATGAACTCTTTTTCAAGATGATCGATTGCCTGATTCATTCTTTCCAGACAATGATCCATTACGAATTGTACTTCCTCGTGCATATTAGATCCTGTATTCCTTCTGAAGACTGTCAGCAAATATAGGAAAAATGTTTAAACGTTAAAAAAAAATGAAAGATTTATTAAAAACTGTTTAAAAGAATGTCAGTTTGATACCAGGGTGCCAATTTTTTCACCTTTGATCACTTTCATCAGGTTGCCTTTCTGGTCCATGTTAAATACCACAACCGGCAGGTTGTTTTCGCGACAAAGGGTGGTGGCGGTCAGATCCATGATCTTCAGGCCCAACTGGTAGATCTGGTCGAAGGTGATGGTTTCGAAACGGGTGGCATCCGGATATTTTTCCGGGTCGGCGGTGTAGATGCCATCTACCCGGGTTCCTTTAAACATTGCATCGGCGCCGATCTCAACCCCCCGGAGGGCACTGGCCGTGTCGGTGGTAAAAAACGGATTGCCGGTTCCGCCTGATAAAATGGTAACGATTCCGTTTTCGAGGGCTTCTACTACCCGTTCTTTGTTGTAATATTCGCCGACAGGTTCCATCCGGATGGCCGTGAATACTTTTGCCCGGATTCCTGCTGAAACGAGCGCGGATTGCAGCGCCAGGCTGTTGATAACTGTTGCCAGCATGCCCATCTGATCGCCTTTTACACGGTCGAATCCGCGGGCTGCGCCGCTCATCCCGCGGAAAATATTTCCGCCACCCATTACAATTGCCACCTGGACACCTTCGCGCACGACATCTCTGATCTGTTCGGCGTAGTCATTCAGCCGTTCCGGGTCGATCCCGTATTGTTGTGCACCCATCAGCGATTCGCCGCTTAATTTTAACAGAATACGTTTGTATGTTGACATTTCGTGTTTTTTTTCAGGAACAAAGATAGGAATGATTTCTTTTCGGGCGTGTTGGAAGGTTGATTCGGTGAACGGCAGGAGAGTAATTTTCAGGAAAGATGCTCCCCAAAAAAAAGAAGCCTTCCCGGTTGGGAAAGCTTCTGCTTTAATATTTTGACAGAAGGTTACCCTTCCAGTGCAAAGCGGTCGAATGCCGTAACGGTGAGCGTCTTGTCGTTCTGGGCAAGGAACTCTTTAATGGAAATCTTACCGTCTTTTACATAGGTTTGTTCCAGCAGGGTGGATTCCTGGAACCATTTGTTGAGTGCGCCCATGGCGATTTTGTCGAGCATAGCTTCGGGTTTACCTTCCTGACGGAATTTTTCCTTGGCAATTTCCAGCTCTTTTTCCACCACTTCCTGTGAAACCGATTCGCGGTTGATGGCAACCGGATTCATGGCAGCCACCTGCATGGCCACGTCTTTGGCAATCTGAACTTCAAAGCCGGCTTTGTTGAAGCCAACCAGGGTAGCCAGTTTGTTACCGGGGTGGATGTAGGCAGTTACATATTCAGCAGACACTTTTCCGTAGTAGGAGAGATCCAGTTTTTCGCCGATGACACCGGTTTGTTCGGTGACGTGGGCTTCAACACTGCGGTCTTCGAGCAAAAGCGCTTTCAGCTCTTCGAGGTTGGCAGGCTGGTTGGCTATTGCCAGGTCGAGGATTTGCTGGGTGAAAGCGATGAATTTTTCGTTTTTGGCAACGAAGTCGGTTTCGCAGTTGAGTACCACCAGCGCACCAAATTTCTGGTCGGCGGTAACTTTAGCCAGAACGACTCCTTCCGTAGCTTCACGGTCGGCACGTTTGCTGGCTACCAATTTCCCTCTTTCGCGGATAATATCGACGGCGCGGTCAAAATTACCTTCGGCCTCAGTCAGAGCGTTTTTGCAGTCCATCATTCCGGCGCCGGTTGCTTTACGCAGTTTTACTACGTCTGCAGTTGTAAATGACATATTTGTTTCGTTTTGAATTGATAAAATTATTTTCGGAGCCGAGGGTTATTCTTCCTCTTCATCTAACTCTTCTTCAGCATCGAGGTCTTCCTCTTCGTCGAGTTCGACCTCTTCTTCGTCGAGTTCGATTTCTTCCTCTTCTACTTCTTCTTCAACCTCTTCTATGTCAGCTTCTTCTTCGACGAGTTCCTGTTTTTTCACCGTTTTCCTGGTCCTTCTGGCTCTGGTCGGTCTTTCTTCCTCGTCGGTCTCGTCTTTGTCGCGTTCAACGCGGCGTTCCTGTAATCCTTCGCGAATTGCGTCGGTCATTACGCCTACGATGAGCTGGATAGATTGCGAGGCGTCGTCGTTGGCAGGAATAACGAAGTCGATTCCGTTCGGGTTGGAGTTGGTGTCAACGATGGCAAATACCGGGATTCCCAGGCGTTTGGCTTCACGAACGGCGATTTTTTCCTTCATGATGTCAACCACAAAGAGTGCAGCCGGCAGGCGGGTGAGGTCGGCAATACTGCCCAGCTCTTTTTCCAGTTTGGCGCGCTGACGGGTGATCTGAAGCTTTTCGCGTTTCGAGAGTTTTTCCCAGCTGGTATCTTTGATCAGCTTATCGATGGAGACCATCTTTTTTACTGCTTTCCGGATGGTGGGGAAGTTGGTGAGCATACCGCCGGGCCAGCGTTCGGTTACATACGGCATCTTTACTGCTGAAACCAGTTCGGAGACGATCTCTTTTGCCTGTTTTTTGGTGGCAACAAAAAGAACGCGGCGACCCGACTTGGCGATCTGTTTGATAGCGTTGGCAGCCTCGTCGATTTTGACGACGGTTTTTTGCAGGTCAATAATGTGAATCCCGTTTTTCTCCATAAAGATGTAGGGAGCCATGTGGGGATTCCATTTTCTTTTCAGGTGGCCGAAATGTACTCCGGCGTCCAGTAATTGTTGAAAATTTGTTCTTGGCATCTGTTTACTTTTTTTTTATAAATCCTGCTTAAAAGCAACCGCTGGGTAGTTCCGCTGCGGGAAGTCCCAACAGTTTTAGATCCATGTAAATGATTATTTGAATATTAACGTTTCGAGAATTGGAATCTTTTGCGTGCTTTCGGCTGCCCGGGTTTTTTGCGTTCCACTTCGCGCGGGTCCCTGGTCAGAAAGCCTGCCTGTTTCAGTTTCGGGCGGTACTCCGGATTGATTTCAATGAGTGCGCGCGAAATTCCCAGACGAAGCGCTTCGGCTTGGCCGGTGTTGCCACCGCCGTCGAGGTTGGCTTTTACGTCGTAATTGCCCTGAAGTCCCAACAGGGTGAGTGGCTGAAGAGCAATGTACTGTAATATACCGGTGGTGAAATAATCTTTCAGGTCACGGTTGTTGATGGTCACATTCCCTTTTCCGGGGGTAACGTAAACGCGGGCTACGGCTGCTTTCCGGCGACCAATGGTATTTGTTACTTCCATGTTGCTTATTTAATAGTATTTAAATCAATAACGGTGGGTTTTTGAGCTTCGTATTTGTGCTCATTCCCAATCACGACTTTCAGGTTTTTGTAAATGCTCCTGCCCAGGCGATTTTTAGGCAACATTCCGCGTACGGCTTTTTCAACCAGTCGTTCGGGATATTTGGCCAGGATCTCCTTCGGCGTCTGAATACGCTGTCCGCCCGGGTAACCCGTGTGGCGTACATATTCTTTGTCATCCATTTTGCTGCCGGTTAATACCACCTTTTCAGCATTGATCACGATTACATTGTCGCCGCAATCAACATGGGGGGTGAAGTAGGGCTTGTGTTTGCCACGCAGGATTTTGGCAACTTTGCTGGCCAGCCGGCCCAGCACCATCCCGGTAGCGTCAACCACTACCCATTCTTTATTTACTGTGGCTTTGTTGGCCGAAACAGTTTTAAAACTCAGTGTATCCACTTGTATTTTCCAATTTTAAAATTCAACACTCGGGTTCTGATTTTTCCGGCAGTTGGCAAGTTATCACATCGGGCATGTTGATAACAATTTATACTACCAAGTAAATCAGTCTTTTAAATAACAAACACGTCAGGATAATAATCGGACTGCAAAAGTATTTTCTTTTTTCAGAAAACCAAAGGATTAGAACCTTAAAAAATTGATTTTCTCTGCATAAACTCCAAAAGCTTAATTTTACTGGGCTTCCCGAAAAGTGGCTGAAATGATGCTTTTTTATTTTAATTTTAAATTTTAGAGTCAATTGAATAATTTTAATTTTTTCAGATTAAAAAATTGGGGACTTCGATAAAAAACAGGGACCACTGGCAGCAGGTGTGGCAGAGCTTTAGGTCAGGCAATGCCGACTCTTTTAGGGAAATTTACAATGAATTTGCCGATGCCTTGTTTACCTATGGCAGTAAAATCACCCCCGACCGGGAGCTGCTCAAAGATTGTATCCAGGATCTGTTTATCGATCTCTACCGCTACAACCTGGAACTGAGATGTCCGGAATACCTCGAATTCTATTTATATAAAACGCTCAAACATTTGTTGATCCGGAAGATCCGGCTTGGCCGCCAGCTGCAGCATCTGCCAGCTGAAGATTTTACAGTTTTTAACCTGAATTTTAACTTCGAAGAGGATTATTTTCAGCAAGAGTCGGAAATGAAGCGGCAGGAGTCGGTTAAAAGGATCCTTCAAAACCTGGATGACACCAAACGCGAACTGATATTCCTCAAATTCACCAGCGGGCTCAATTATGCTGAAATCGGGGAAATCCTGAATCTAAAACCCGACACCGTCAAAAAGCAGCTCTACCGTTTACTTCAGTCACTCCGCGAAAATTACAGTGTAAAACTGATGGAGTTGTTCTTGATGTGTTGTAAAGCATAAAAAAAGATCCTTCTTACCTGTCCCTTTTCTTCTGTTTCTTGCTCTTAGGAATACAAGAAGCAAGATTTTTATTTATGGATTTTTTGGAGAGAATGATTGAAAACCCATTGTTCATCCGGTGGGTTTTCGATACCAACATGGAAATTGAACAATACTGGTCAGACTACCTGGCCAGCCATCCGGAAGAGGCCGACCAGCTGACAGCCCTGAAGGAACAACTCCGTATTTTCCGGGTTCCGGCCGAACGGCTTTCCGCTGAAGAAAAAAAGGAGTTGTCGGCTGCCATTCTTCACCGGTTGCCGATAGACAAGCGACAGCCATACTGCCGGAGGGTTTTTTTATCTTTTTTTCGGTATGCCGCCATTGCATTGATTTTTTTTAGTGTAGGCGGAGCACTTGTCTATTTTCTGATGAAAAACGAAGTAATCCCGCCGGCTTATGTCAACCAGGTTTTGTCGCCTGCCGAGTTGAATGAGCCGGTATTGCTATTGCCGCAGGGAAGAAATGTCGGTTTACAAAGTACCAATCCTACGCTCGACTATTCGCGGGCGGGGCAAATCCTGCTCAACAACGACAGCCTGATCCGTTTGGCGGTTGCCAACAGTATCCCCGAAATCAATCAGCTGGTGATTCCTTACGGGAGCCGGTCGAAAGTTATCCTCAGCGACAATACGGTGGTTTGGCTCAATGCCGGCAGCCGCCTGATTTACCCTTCCCTGTTCAGGGATAAAACCCGGGAAGTTACCCTTTTTGGAGAGGCCTTTTTCGATGTGGCGGAAAACAGGGAAAAACCGTTTGTCGTAAAAACCACCTCAGTCGATGTAAAAGTGCTGGGTACCCAGTTTAATATTTCGGCTTATCCGGAAGACAAC
>Ga0116193_1004059_pt1 | contig 10317 bp, 11 predicted proteins | sample AD_UKC115_MetaG_FD_89892 | JGI IMG/M metagenome (GOLD analysis project Ga0116193, IMG submission 89892) | Active sludge microbial communities of municipal wastewater-treating anaerobic digesters from Hong Kong - AD_UKC115_MetaG | ecosystem: Engineered > Bioreactor > Anaerobic > Digestate...
GGCTTGCGCAGCATCGGTGCGCTGACCACCTTGATCGGGATCCGCGCTGTCTTGCCTTCGCCCTTGTGCTTCACGCCTTGAGCGTTGGCGGGCGTTGACGGCGATGCGGGCGTGCTGGCGGGGGTGTGCGGTGAGTCCATGCTGCTATTTTCTCACCCGCGAATGACACCCCGCTGACCACACGGCTTTTCGGGTGCAATCCTTACCCTATATGGGCTAGGCACCTGAAAATGCAAAATGTCGACTAGCCCCAAAAAGCTGCGCGGAGCCCACGCTAGAAAGGCTTATTAGCGAGAAGCTGAACCCGCTTCGAGCGCCTGACTGAGCGCCACCGCGAGAGCCTGCGACACTGCGGCGTAATCTGGCGGCGAAGGCAGCAGCGCGGCGAGGTCGGTGACTGCCAGTCCGCTAAAGCCGCAGGGGTTGATGCAGGCGAAGGGCGAGAGATCCATCGCCACATTGCAGGCGACGCCATGATACGTGCAGCCATTGCGCACCTTGAGTCCGAGCGACGCGATCTTGGCCTCGGGTCGGCCTGCGTTCGGGCGCACGTAGACACCCGGCGCATCACGCTTGCCGTAGGCATCGATGCCGTAACCCGCCAGCAGATCGATAACGCCGCGCTCGATGCGCTGCACCAGTTCGCGCACGCCGTAGCCCGCGCGGCGCAGGTCAAGCAGCACGTAAACCATCGTCTGGCCCGGCCCGTGATAGGTAATCTGGCCACCGCGATCAGTCTTCACCACTGGAATACCGGACGGATTGAGCAGCAGGTGCTCCTCTCTGCCGGCGATGCCCTGGGTGAACACCGGGGCGTGTTCGCAGACCCAGAGCTCGTCCGCCGTGGCTGGCGTGCGGGCGTCGGTGAAGGCGCGCATGGCGTCCCACGTTGCCTGATAGTCGGCACGGCCGAGCGTGCGGATCAGCATGCGCTCACCGCCGATCAACCCCCTCACAGCGCCCAGACGATGTCCGGGTGTGCGGTCAGGTCCTGATACAGCGCGTCCAGCTGCGCCTTGGACGTGGCGGTGAAACTCACCGACACGGCGAGGTACTTGCCACCCTTCGATTCGCGCACGGTAACGGTGGTCTCGTCAAAGTCATTGACATGGCGGCGGACGATCTCGACCACGGTGGATTCCAGCGCGACATCGTTCTTGCCAGCGACTTTGAGCGGATAGACCGTCGGAAAGACAAAGTTGGTTTCGCCGTTGCTTGCAGGCGTTGGTGGCGTCGGCGATGCAGGTGTGGCCATCGCTCACGCGCTCCGCATGTCGGCCTGCATCAGCGCGAACATTTTCTTGAACATTGGCCCCGGCTTGCCCTTATGTGCCGCGTTGCCCACTGCCTTGTCGTCGAGCGCGGTGATCGCCAGCACACCCTTGCTGGAGGATGACAGCCACAGCTCGTCGGCCGCCCACATCTCGGCTTCGGACACTGGGCGCACGGCGAGTTTCAGTCCGTGCTTTTTCGCGAGATCGAATACGCCGTCCAGCGTGATGCCGCCGAGGATGTGGTTGTCCTTGGGCGGAGACACGATGGTGTCGCCAAATACGCAGAACACGTTGGATGCCGAGGCTTCGGTCATGAAGCCATCACGGATCATCACCACCTCGGCGCCGCCGTGTTCAGTGGCATGCTGCTTGGCGAGCACATTGCCGAGCAGCGAAATGCTTTTGATATGGCAGCGATGCCAGCGCTTGTCGGGGAAGGTGTAGCACGGCACGCCGTTGTCGATCTGCTCCTGCGTGAGCTTCGGCAGCGGGTTCGACATCATGAACACCGTTGGCTCCACATCCTTCGGAAAGCTGTGGTCGCGCTTGGCTACACCGCGGGTGATCTGCCAGTACACGCCCTGATCGCCGGGGCCGTTGCGGCGCGCGGCCTCCAGCACCAGTTCGGTCCATTGCGCATTGCTGTAGGGGTTCTTGAGTCCGATCTCCTTGCAGGAATTGTCCAGGCGAGTCAGATGGCCATCCAGCCGGTACGGCCTGCCGTTGATCACCGGCACGTACTCATAGACGCCATCGCCAAAGATGAAGCCGCGATCGAGCACGCTGATTTTTGCGTCCTCGACCGGCATCCATTCGCCATTCAGAAAAATCACTTGAATAATCCCTTGAACCAAAGCACTACGGAATGCCACATCCGCTTCCACATGGGGGCGGAGGGCGCCGATTCCAGCGCCACTACATCACGCTCATAAATCAGATTGCCCGCCCGCTTTACCTTGAGCAGTCCGACCGTATCACCAGCCTGCACGGGCCCAATCTTGGGCTCCGGGATGGTCAGCTCGGTGGTGATTTCCCAGCCTTTACCGGCATCGGTCACAGCGACGACGTCGTCGCGAAAGCCCACCGGAATCTCGTTGACGGCCGACTTCCACACCGCCAATCGCTGGATCGGTTTACCCGCCTCGTGCAGGCGACGGCCTTCGTACGCGGCGAAGGCCCACTCGATCAGTTTCTGCGATTCGCTGATCCGCGTTGCCTCGTTAGGCGCGCCCAGCAACACCGTCAGTAACTTGCGCGGAGGACGATTGACGGTAGCGATGATGCACCAGCCCGCAGCATCGGTGTGACCAGTCTTCAGGCCGTCAACAGTCGGATCCAGAAACAGCAACCGGTTGCGGTTTTCCTGAGTGATGCGGCCATGGGTAAAGCTCTTCTCCGCGTAGAACCTGGCGTATTGCGGGAAGTCGCGCAGCAGCGCGAGCGACAGCACGGCGAGGTCGTGCGCCGTCGAATAATGCCCCTGCTGCGACAGGCCGGTCGGGTTCAGGAACTGCGTGTCGTTCATGCCCAGCCGCTTGGCCTCGCGGTTCATGCGAGCGATGAACTCTCCCTCATTGCCTGCGATAGCAATGGCGAGCGCCACCGCGGCATCGTTGCCAGACTGGACAAGCAGGCCGCGCAACAAATCCTCGGTGGTTACCGGAGCCCCCGGCTCGATGAACATGCGCGAACCTTCGGCCTTCCATGCTCGCTCGGGCACGCGAAGGCGCTGGGTGAGCGACAGCTTTTTCTGGTGCAACGCATCGAATGCGAGGTACGCTGTCATCAGCTTGGTCAGTGACGCCGGATCGCGGCGCTGCCGCTGATTCGATTCGGCCAGCACTTGACCGCTGGTGGCCTCGACCACCAGATAAGCGGCCGCATTCACCACCAGCGCAGCAACCGGCTCAGCGACCGGGGTGGCGTGCGACGGCGTCGCGGGCGGAGGCGCCGGCGCATTTACTTGCGCGAAAACAAGCGCGGACAGCGCAACAGCACTGGTGGCCGCTACGGCAGCCACCAGAGGAAAAGAACGAATGGGCAGGATGGCGTTCACTCAGGCGTGGGAGGTGGCCGCAGAAGCAGAGATTTTACGAGCCGGTGCGTTGATGAACGCGTAGTCGACCTCTGGTGCATCGCCTGCGATGATGTCGGCCAGGGCTCGCGCCGAGCCAGGCCCTTCGGTCCAGCCCAGGGTGCCGTGACCGGTGTTGAGGTAAAGATTCTTGAGCTTTGACTGCCCGATGATCGGCAGGTTGGACGGCGTTGCCGGACGCAGACCGGTCCAGTACTCCACCTGGTCCCACTCGCACAAGTCCGGGAAGTGGTGCTTCGCGCGCCGCGTAAGCGCCTCGCAGCGTACCGTATTGAGACTGGTGTCGAAGCCGTTCAATTCGGCCGTCCCGGCAATGCGCAGACGATTTCCGATTGTGGTGAACACCACTTTTTTCTCGTCGTCCGTAATGCTGCCCTTCGGTGCCGGCACCTTGCTGCCTGCACGCAGCGGCAATGTCGCACTGTACCCCTTGGCCGGATACACCAGCGCGTCGACGCCGACACCCGCAAGCAACGCCGGGGAGTAAGAGCCCAGCGCCACCACGTAAGCGTCACTGGTCAGCGTGCGTTCGCCCTCGCCATCGGCAACCACCACACCGGAGACCTCACCACCAGCACGTTCGATTCGTCTGATCGTGGTGCCGTAGAGGAACTGCACGCCCTGCTTTGCGGCCAGCGCAGCCAAGGCAGTCGTGAACTTGTAGGCATCACCAGATTCGTCGTTCGGCGCATAGATAGCGCCGGCCAGCGTGGGCGCCGTATGGGCCAGTGCCGGCTCGGTCTTGACCGCATCGGTCACCGACAACACATCGCGTCGCTCGCCGTTGCGGATGAGAAGTTGTGCCGCCTCGGCGGCATCAGCAAAACTCTTGGGATCGGAGTGGATCATCATGATCCCTGCTTCCGCGTGGTCGTAGACGATGCCCGTCTCGCGTCGCATCATCTGCAGCGTACGCCGGCTGTACTCGGCCAGTCGCATCGCCTGCAGCGTGTTGTGCTCGGCGCGGCTGGGCAGGCATTCGTATAGGAAGCGCAGGCCCCAGCGCCACTGGTTGATATCGGCCTTCAGACGGAACAACAGCGGCGCGTCTTCCTGACCCAGCCACTTGAGGATTTTGAATGGCGCATGCGGGCTCGCCCACGGGTCAGACTGACTGACCGATATCTGGCTGCCGTTGGCAAAACTGGTTTCCAGCGCCGGGCCAGGCTGGCGATCAACCACGGTGACTTCAAAACCACGCTGACGTAGAAACCATGCGGTGTGGACGCCGAGGATCCCGGCGCCGAGAACGAGTACGCGCTTCATGAGCTTGCTGCAGGAGTTGTGTCGCGGATAGCGACCGATCTGCGAATGCTAGGAACTTTTTCCGCTTAAAGCGATAGTCGATGCCGAAACTGCATCGGCATGTCGCGCACTCCGGCTCACCGTACGCCGCGTATTCGCCAGATGATGCGCAGGGCGAAGAGCACCGCAAACACGGTCGCGTAGATGACCGGTTGGGTGATGTCGCGCTTCACCAGCCACCAGTAGTGGATCACGCCCAGGATGGCAATCAGATAGACGGCGTAGTGAATGCGTTGCCAAAGGCGCGCTCCAATGCGCTTGATGATGGCGTTATTCGAAGTCGCAGCCAGCGGGATCAGCAACACAAACGCGGCAAAGCCCACCGTTATGAACGGCCGCTTGGCGATGTCTTTCAGGATGTCGTCGAAGTCGAAGAAGCGGTCGAACCAGATATAGGTGATGAAGTGCAAACAGGCATAGAAAAACGCCAGCAGCCCGGCCGTGCGCCGCAGTCGCAACAGCCACGGCCAGTTCAGAAGCTTGCGCAGCGGCGTGATGGACAGCGTGACGGCGAGGCCCACCAGCGTCCAGGTACCGGTGGAGCGGGTTACGAATTCGATCGGATTGGCGCCGAGCCAGCCAAAAAAATAGCCGGCCAGCAGCCGCAGCAGCGGCAGCATGCCCAGTGCAATCAGCAGCCACTTGACGTGCTTGACGGTGGCGCTGGCCGGACTATGCCAGTTTCGCGTGGCGATTTTTGATGCTGCAATTAGTGAAATAGCCATGTGTTGAGAAGTCGGCCGGGCATGAACGCGAAGCTGCCCGCGATGATGAGACCGCCGATGTAGAGACCGATCATGTTCCTGCGATGGGTTGTCACGTCATGTCGCCGCGCCGCAAAGTAGGCGCTGGGTACCGAGTAGGCCGTGAGCAGGCTGAACAGGTGGATGAAGCCGAAGTGACCGAACAACATTGGTCCAACCATTGCCGGCATGAATAACGTGGTGACCGCGGTGACCAGCATTAGCACCATGTATATCTTGCCGAGCAGGCGGTGCAGTGGCGTACCCTTGCGCCGGATCATCAGATAGGTGCCGATTGCGAACGCGGGTAGCACTGTGGCTAGATGTGCGTAGGCCAGCGGAAGGTAAGTCGAATGGTAGATGTCGGCGTGCATGGTGATGAACGAGTGCGATGGAATGCGGGCATTTCATCATCGGGCAGCCACTACACCAAGCTGTTCGCGACGAATCGGCACGGTACAGCCGCCAATCGCCAGCCGGTGTCGCGGAGAGTCGGCGCGCGCTGCCGCTGGTAAACGCCGGTCAGAAGAACTTCTTCAGATCCATGCCCGTGTACAGCGACGCCACCTGCTCGCCATAGCCATTGAACATCAGCGTCTTGCGTTTGCTGAATTCACCAAGGCGCCGCTCGGTGGCCTGGCTCCAGCGCGGATGATCGACGGCTGGATTCACGTTGGAATAGAAGCCGTATTCGCTCGGCCCCGCCTTGACCCAGGCGGTACGCGGCTCCTTCTCGACAAAGCGGATCTTGACAATCGACTTGCCGCCCTTGAAGCCGTACTTCCACGGGATGGTAATGCGCAGCGGCGCTCCGTTCTGTGGCGCCAGAATTTCGCCGAAAGCGCCAAAGGTCAACAGCGTCAAGGGATGCATCGCCTCGTCAAGCCGCAGGCCTTCCACATACGGCCAGTCCAGAACCGACGAGCGTAGGCCTGGCATTTGAGCCTTGTCCGCCAGCGTGACAAACTCGACGTACTTGGCGTTGCCCTTGGGCTGCACCTGATTGATCAGCACCGACAGCGGAAACCCGATCCACGGCACTACCATCGACCACGCCTCCACGCAGCGAAAGCGATAGATGCGCTCTTCCAGCGGCGCCAGCTTCATCAAATCGTCGATATCGAAGGTCTTCGGCTTCAGCACCTCGCCTTCGACGGCAACCGTCCACGGGCGGGTCTTCAGCGCCTTGGCCATCACTGGCGGATCGGTCTTGTCAGTGCCGAACTCGTAGAAGTTGCAGTAGTTGCGGAAATCCTCGACCTTGTTGATTTTTTCATCAGCCGGTGCGTACAACGGGTTCGCCTTCACACCAGCGAGGCGCGAGCCCTGGGCCTGCACCTCGCAGGCAGCAAGCACCGGCAAGCCGGCAATCAAGCCCATCGACGCGGCCTGCTTGAGCCACTCACGGCGATGGAGGTAAGCATGTTCGGACGTGATCTCCGAAGGCAAAATATCAGTGGGGCGACGAATCAACATGTTCAATCCTTGTCTTTCCGGCAATCAGTCGCGCCCATAAGGAGAGCCTTACATGCGTCAACCAGTGATGCGCCATTCTCTGCTATTCGCTGCTGCCAGCATTTTGGTTACAGCAACCGCCACCATGACCGCAAACGCCGAGAAAGCGCCCGCCGCGCAGGCGGTGATTTTCGACTACGCGAAGGCGACCGATGTTCCTGCGCTAGCCGGCGGCATGTTCCAGAAAGCGAAATGCTGCACCATTACCGAGTGGAAAGTGCCTCGTCCGACCGGCGGCGAAGTGGAGATGACGGTTATTGCGCCACCAGGCAAGGCGAAGCACCCGACCGTATTGTGGCTGCATCGCGAGGGCGCCGAAGTGAAGCGCGCCATGTTTGTGCAGGAGGCGGAAACGCTGGCGACCATGGGCATCGCCTCGCTGCTGGTTGAACTACCGTTCAAACAGCCCTACGTGCATCGCGCCAACAACAACGCCGGTGACGCCGATGTCATCCGCAATGCCGTGATCGACGCCCGTCGCGCCTTGGACTGGGCGGCGACGCGACCGGAATTCAACATCGACCGCGTCGCCGTGGTCGGACATCGCTTCGGCGCCTGGGCTGGCGCGCTGCTGACCGCAGTGGACAAGCGGGTGGACGCCGCGTTGCTGATGAGCCCGCCGGGCAAGCCAAGCGGCTGGCTGCAGGTGACCGAGCAGGCGAAGGCGAAGAAATTCCGCGAGACCTTCGACAAGGAGGCCTGGGGCGCCTATCTGAACTCGATCGAGCCGCTCGACCCCGAGAAGTGGATCATGTACGCGGCACCGGCAAAGCTGCACTTCCAGTTCGCCAGCAACGACGAATGGGTGCAGACGCTGGAGCAGGTCGATCTTTACCGCGCGGCCTCGCAGCCGAAGTCGCGCCAGATGTTCGAGGCCGACGAGCTGCTTAACGACGAGGCGAAAAAGGACCGGCACGCCTGGCTGCGCCGGGTGCTGTTGGGCAAGTAGCCGGCATCAAATTCGCGCTTGGACCGCCGCCGCAACGCGTCAAGACCGTCAGATCCTGCCACCGTCATGGGTGTATCTCTCCGTTCGGTGGCGCCGAAAATACGAGTACGTGGGACTCGCCGCGATGGCATTGACCAACCGCTGCTGCTGCGCCGGTGAGACGGCATCCGTCCACGGGCGCATGAGCCGGTGCGGCGCCACCAGGTCGGCCGAGATTTCCCAGGCGATGCGGAAAATCGGCGAGCTGATGGCGGAATGATCACCACCTTCCATCCGTGTGTACATCGCACCAGCGATGTAAGCGCCTGCTTCTTCTTCAAGCGCTGTTGCCCGGATACGGAAGTAGTCATAGATCGCGTGGGTCGCCTCGTGAACGATGCCATTGCGATCGTCCAGCGTACGGCCATAGTCGGCGCTGGGAACGCGAATCGTGTTGCTTGGTGTGTTGTATTCGGCGCCGACGCCGTCAGGCATTTGCCGCACCGCGACGCCCATCGAGCGACGATCGCCGTGGCCGCGGCGGCTCGCCGTCGCGGTCGCAATTGACATTCCGATCACCGTAAAGCCTCCGGGGCGAATGTGGGCACCGCCAATACGAAAACCGATGCGGCCACAGGATTCCCCAATCAAAATTCGCGAGATGCGATCACGCAACGTGACCAATTGGGCAGGGGTTGCAGTAGGCGTGGTCATGGCGCGTTCTCCTTTGGCCATCGCAGCCCCGGCGCACAACGCCTCCGATGCTGCCTTCATCTCATGGACGAATCGCGGCAGCCCGTGGTGACATCGGTGCACGGCATCCCGAGAATATCTGGACGCAGACGGACAAACGGGCAACAGCTTTTTGGTCTTTCGCCCAATCTGGCTAGGGCTACAGGCGCATTTTCTGTCAAGTCGATTTCGCGACTTTTGAGCGCGCAGCCCCGATGCAGGGGTCATTCCCTAACAAGGCTGTATTGATGACCCTCGGGTGGATCCGCAGTAGTCGGGACGATTGCCCTCATCACAGCCGGAAACACTGATCCACAGCGGATAATGAAGCCAGCTGGTCGATCGCCGCGCCTTTGCCCACCACCAGCACCTTAAACAGTTCGCCCATTTCGGCAGGCGAGATCAGCTTCTGCATGGCGTTGAGCGCGTTGGCATGGGCGGCGTCGCTGGCGAATTGCGTTGCCTGCAGCCGCTTCAGCAGCCCCCCTTGCAGCAGAAACTGCGCCTGCGTCGCGTAGCAGATCACGCTGGCGCCAGCGTCCACCGCTGCCTCAGCCATCGCGGTGAAATCGACATGCGCCGTCACGTCCTGCAGGCCGGCAAGGATCAACGGGTCAAAGTGCACCCGCTGCTGATAGTGGCAGGCCAGCGTGCCACCGCGACGCTCGGCCAGGTAATACTCGCGACGCGGAAAACCGTAGTCGATGAAACAGAGCGCGCCATTGCCCAGCCGTGAAGCCAACGTACCGACCAGCGCCTCGGCGGCCAGGTTGATCTCGCTCTGATAGCCCTCGATTGGTGGCACCCGATGCTTCGCCGCGGCCAGTAGCGAGCCATCCAGCAGCGGTTGCCAGCGCCATTCAAAGTGTTCCGCATTGACTGCCAACCGCGCCTGCTCGTAGCGCCCGTTGGCAAAGCGCACCACCTCGCAGGGCACGGCATCCAGCACTTCGTTGGCAAGCACCAGCCCGTCAATGCGCGCTGGCAGTTGTGCAAGCCATTGCACGCCAGAGCCAGCGAGCAGCGCCTGTTGCCGTTGCTGCAAATCCGCGCTCAATTCGAGAATTGCATAGGCGCGCCGCAGCGGGTCGGCAGCGATGAAATCGCGCGCCAGCTTGCCGGTACCGGCCCCCAGCTCGATCACACCGCTATCGCCAAGCGGCGCGAAAGCGTCAGCAAGCGTGGCCCCGAACAGCGGCGACAGTTCCGGTGCAGTGACGAAGTCGCCGGCACCACCCAGTTTGGTGGCGCCCGCCGTGTAGTAGCCAAGGCCAGGCGCGTAGAGCACCTGCTGCATAAAATCGGCGAATGAAATCGTGCGCTCCCCACTTCCCGCTGCCGGCGCCTGCGCGACCAGTTCGCGCACATGGGCGAGCACCTGCTGTCCGTGCTCGGCAGCGACGGGCGAAGGTGGTGGTAAGCCGGCTTCAGCCGGATGCAGGGCAGGGTGAGGCGTAGCCATCGTGACAGGCAATGAACCGGTAGTGCTGGTGACGGGCGGCAGCCGCCGCGTCGGCGCCGCCATTGTGCAACGCCTGCACCGCGAGGGCTGGCGGGTGGCAATTCATTATCGCGCATCGCAACCAGAAGCAGCTGCCCTGGCGGATCAACTGAACAACGCCCGACACGACTCGGCAATGACGGTCGCGGCAGATCTGCTGGATGTCGCCGCACTGGCGCCGCTGGTTGCTGGCGTAGTCAAGCACTTCGGCCGACTCGACGCAC
>Ga0116193_1004061_pt1 | contig 10316 bp, 5 predicted proteins | sample AD_UKC115_MetaG_FD_89892 | JGI IMG/M metagenome (GOLD analysis project Ga0116193, IMG submission 89892) | Active sludge microbial communities of municipal wastewater-treating anaerobic digesters from Hong Kong - AD_UKC115_MetaG | ecosystem: Engineered > Bioreactor > Anaerobic > Digestate | place...
AAACCTCTTCGCCGGCTTTTACCTTTTGATCAGGACCGGCATCGGCTATCGGCGGATGTTTATCTATGATAAAAGACTTTTCGGCGCCTCCCACTGAGAAATTACTGTCAGAAGCCCAGAGCATTAATGTGTGCGGACCATCCTCAATGGCAGTTGGATCTAATAAATAATCTGTGCTTACTTCGTTTTGTCCTGCATTAACTGGATAACTCTGAATTTCTTCCTGGTCCAGGAAAAACTTAAAATCCACAAAACCATCAGTGTCTGCTGCTCGCCCTGTTACTGTTACGGGGTTATCAATTCGACTACCATCCTGGAATCCCTCCATATATACTTCGGGAGGACTGCTTTCAATGGAATTAAGGCTTAATTCTACAGTTTCACCGCCCGCAGGTACATCAACTGCGGTAATAACACAGGTCCAGTCACCCGGTTCGGGATTATCGATGGTATAGGAAACATAGGTAGGACCTTTTACATAGCTATAATCAGGATCCGGGCTGTCTGGATTTAACTCGCTGCCGTCCGGGCGAATTAGAGTGAAATCGTAATCACTGCCCGGCCAGATAATGGAGAATAAGCTCTGCAGTGTTCCGGGGTTAACTTCAATAACGCGATTTTCAACCATACCTGCCGTGGAAAACCTGATTTGATGTTCTGCTACCTGACTACCGCCAGCAATAGCCTGACTTAATTCATTGTAGATGGACTGCAAGGTACCTGCATCAGTGGCGGTATAATATTTGCCGCCGGTTTCTTCAGCAACACGCTGCAGGAATACCGGATTGGTGCTATTTCCTAAACCAATAGTAAATACTCTGATTCCATCCTGATAACACTGCATATGTTCATTTTGATAAGCATCAGCGTTATGTTGTCCATCCGTAAGCAATATGATGCCTTTCCTAACTTCAGGAAGAATTTCTTTGGCAAGCTCATCTTTGCCCACTAACAATCCTTCACCTATATCAGTCATACCACCGTTGAATACGTTATTCACAGACTGTTTCAAACTGTCTCGATCAGCCTGATCATTTACCTCCTGCAGAGATGCGAAAACGTAGGCATCACTATCGTAGCCAATCACTGCTATTTTATCTCCCGGTTGAACCAGGTCGATAAACTGCCTGGCGGCATCTTTCCTTTTATAGTACCGATCATTGCTTGACATGCTGCCACTACAGTCAATTACCAGAGCAACATCTATTATTCCCCTTTCTGTGCCGGGAGGATCCAGGAATATAGGACTGGTATATGCGAAATGCGGTGGACACCAGGGATCATTTACAATTAATTTTGCCATAAGGAAAGTATTTTCCTTTACTTGATAATTAAAGGATTCCGACCCTATACTATCATTTATGGTGATTATGGGGAGGGCGAGTTTAAACCCATCTGCCTTCCGGGCCAGGCATTCATATATCTCTATTTTGCTGGAGTTTGGCGGTAAATAAGTAGTACCATTACCCCATTCTACCGTAACGGTTACGTTACTTCCTTTTTCAGTAATTACGGTATCACCAGGCAAATGCTGCTTAGCTCCATTGTTGACAATAAGGTTTAAGAAAGGTCCGGTTGAAGCGACGGTGTTGCCCTTACGCAAGGCTCTGACAAGATTGCCGCGATCGTTCGGGTCATCACCATCTGCCAGAAGAACATACGTAAAAGAAGAGCCTATTGGGGAATAACCTATCTTTGGCCCGTGGTAATCACTACCACCCGCCACATAAAAGTTCTTACCTTGCTGCAATATTCTTTCCCATCTCTGCCAGGCTGATTTTGTTTTTACCCCCTGTTCTTTTCCCATTGAAAGAATCTCCATGCCTTTTATTTTGCTGCCTATATGTGCCATGGCACGATTCCATGAATAATTCCTCCATGGCTCACCTGTAATTGGATGGGCGATATACCCAAATCCATCGATGCTTGAAAGTATATCTCCAATATCTTTTCGTGGGGGATTTCCTTCAAAAACGCTTTTCGGCAACAATAAATCGCCAGGGTCATCCGGGTCTGGCTCCAATCCCAAGGGGTTAGAAAAAGGCATGGTCACCAATGTATTCAGACCATAGGCCAGGAAATGTCCTTGTGTATTAACGTCCGTTCCGTTACCCATGGTTATCTCCTCACCAGGAATAACTAGACGGGGAGATACTAAGTTGTTTATATCTGTTTCTCTGTTGATCCACTCCTCGGTTGTTAATATACTTCGCCAACGGAATACATTACTTACTACATCCGAATGATCAGTTATGGCACAACCAATGTTTGCCCAGCTACCTGTTCCGAATTCATTAGATAAATCCCTATCAATATCAATGATATCTGTATTTTTTGTAAATCGACCTTCGTCCGAATACTTCGAATGAACATGTCCGTCAAAAACGACTATCTGATAGGCACTAGCCGGTAGAATTACTGCCACATTCAAGACTAATGACAACACAATGATCAAAAACATATTCAATACCCGTTGGTATTTCATAGATGTCCCTCTCCCCTTCCGATGGTACCCCATTTATAAAGCTATGGTATCCCATCACCAGTTTTTTCGTGTTTGCGGCACTTAGTCAGTTAGTAAAAAGCGCCCACCAGTCTGTATGGTGATCGTGACCCCTTGATCATGAATTGCAGCCTGCGGATCATCAGATTCTTTTGGTTTAGTTCCCCATATGTAAACGCCAGTACATTCCGGCATTGAATCCATGGGCTGGATAGTTAGTTGTAATGGCAGAGTGAATACGGGACTGCTTAATCCCCGGAAACGTACCCAAACTGCCGGTGATAGAGCGGTTCGGTCCTGTAACACTTCCGGGGGCAGGTCAAGGGCAATCACTCGCACCAGGACAGGACGGTCGGCGAGAAGTGCGTCCGGTGGAATATCCAAACTGGCTATTCCCAATAGATCAATTCGACCGCCTTCGTCTGGTAGAATCTCCATTTCACTTTGATTTAGAACTCGTGCACTCTGCCAGTTACCCTGATCCACTTCATAAACAAACGTCACAGGTATAATGGTGCTTGGCTGGGTTAACTGAAATGCTAAATTAGGTATTGTTTCAGAGGAAGCTTCACTCCAGAATCCATCTTTATATTGGGCTGCTTTTACAGTCCCGGCTGCACAGCTAAATGGCTGTTCATACAAAACTGCCGTTTCACTCAGGCGTGGATCACTACCATCTAAGGTATACCATATTTCTCCATCGGTTAAATTTTCTATTTGAATTGAATCAGATTTGCATGTTATGAGCGGGGAAGTAGGCAGATTGCTACTGGTAGTAACTGAGAATATACCGGACTCGACAACCGGAACATACAGAAACTCTCCTTCCAGTTCACCCTGAACAACGCTCCAACCCCGCGGGTTCATTGTCATAACTACGTTTTCTTCTGCTAGAACAGGCATTCCCAGAGATATGGGTTGGGTAAGTTTATCCACTGTCTCCAGTCTTATTTCAACCCCCCAGGTGATTTTATCATCGTTAGCCGTGTATTCAGCAAAGTTAAGCGTCATACTTTCAACATCAGATGGGAATGATGAAGGAGGTACTCTAAGATAGCATCTCTTATCAGCAATTGCTATCTCCAATGTATTATCTGCAGTAGTCAAGGACTCCCTTTGGACAGTAATAGAAACCGGACTTGCAGGAGCCTCACTTGTAAGTAGCTCCCCTTCTTCTAGCACTGCGTCTTGAGCAACGGTTACCGGAAGAGGCCCAATACACACAACAAAAAACAGCGAAACGATGAACCATAAACGTACTCTTTCATACCATTGCATACACCTTCACCCCTTTTTTCGTTATTAATTATCCACTGCACTTTCAGCTTATATTGGGTTTTTACCCATTAAGGCCCTTTGGTGTAACTATTCGTATAAAATAGCAATTATCCTGCAAAAATTCCATTAAATATAATTATTTTTCGACACTGGTCCAACAGGCTAAAAAGGTTAATGTAGGCGGGATACGCAACAGCGGAGTTATAAAACGTTGATAGGTGGTCCATTTTCAAGTGAGCAAGGTGGATAAGGCTAATGCCATAAATGCGGAAGGGAAACCGAACAACGATAGGGTACGTGCCCGGTTGAGAGTTGGTATTACTCAGGCGGAGTCCTGGCGACGGAATAATTATGCATCCCAACCAGGACATAAAAACAACCTGTTGCCGATAAAAGCGGCAGCAGGTTGTTGTATAAATTCCGCTATTGATTATTTGATTCCACTGCAAAAACCCTATTGGGGTGCATAAATATGCAAAGAGTTGTTGACGGAGCATGGTAGAAACACCCTGCGAAGGCGAAGCAGCGTAAGGGGGCGAGCCCCACGGATGGGGCGAGAGTGACCTTTCGCAAGGATGCGAATGGGGAACGTCCCCTGGAGCAGCGCGACGAGCAGCTGGTGTTACCCATGCGCAGTCTTGACGACGGAATATTTATGCATCCAAACCAGGACAGTATTACTTTTGGCAGCAGAATCATTATTTTAATTGGCGGCAATTCCTTCCCGGTCACCAAATTTCAGGGTCAAATAGAACTCCATTTCGGGTAGGGCTGTAAAAGTTTCACTGCTTATCAGACGGTGGGCCAGTTCGATACAATACTGATCCTTTACCAGATCGGCTACTTTTAACTGCTCCAGCCCGTGCTGCCTGACCCCCCAGAAGTCCCCCGGTCCCCGCAGGCGCAGGTCTTCCTGGGCCAGTTTAAATCCGTCCGCGGTGCTCTCCATGGCCCGGAGACGGGCCAGAGCTTCTTCGCTGGAGGGGTTGCCGATTAAAATGCAGAAGGATTCACGCTCTCCGCGTCCCACCCTTCCCCGCAGCTGGTGGAGCTGGGAAAGCCCAAACCTCTCTGCATGTTCCACAATCATAAGGCTGGCGTTGGGGATATCCACACCTACCTCAATGACGGTGGTGCTGACTAGCATGTCTATTTTCCCCTGACGGAATTGCTCCATGACCCGCTCTTTCTCGGCTGATTTGAGCCGGCCATGCATAAGTCCCACTGAAGCCCAGGGAAAAATATCATTCCTGAGCTCCTCATAGAGCTGAACGGCAGCCTGCAAATCCTGTTTCTCCGATTCTTCCACCAGTGGGCATACCACATACACCTGCCCTTTTTCCCTTACCAGCCGGGCCGCCAGCTGGTAGGCCTTTTTTCTCTGATTGGAGCGAACAAACACTGTCTTTACAGGCTTCCTCCCCGGGGGCAATTCGTCAATGGTTGATTGAGCCAGGTCGCCATATACAGTAAGGGCCAGGGTGCGAGGTATGGGCGTAGCGGTCATTACCAGGATGTCGGGGTGGTTGCCCTTGGAACCCAAGGCAGCGCGCTGCCTTACTCCAAAGCGGTGCTGCTCATCGATGATCACTAATCCCAGTGCTGAAAAGGCCACCTCTTCTTCCAGTAAGGCATGGGTCCCTATTAATATGTCAATCTGGCCTTCAGCCAATGCCTCCAGTATGGACCGGCGCATTGCGGTACTGCAGCTGCCGGTGAGGCAGGCCATCACTAAATCATCAGGCAGAAGATGAGTCAGGGTCCGGAAGTGCTGTTCCGCTAAGATTTCCGTTGGCGCCATAAAAGCTGATTGATAGCCGCTGGCTACCGCTTTGGCCGCCGCCAGGGCGGAAATCACCGTTTTACCCGAACCGACATCCCCTTGCAGGAGCCGATTCATTTGCCGGGGTGCTTCCATATCGGCAAAGATCTCCCCCAGCACCCGCTGCTGAGCCGCAGTCAGATCAAAGGGGAGTCCTTTTCGCACCCTGGCTACCAGATCGTTTTTATCCTGCGATACTACATATTGCCCGGATACATGATCAGGCCGTTCCCGGCGCAGCCGCAAGTTAAAAAGGAGCAGTTCCTCTACTGCCAGCCTCCGGCGCGCCCGGGCATAGGCTTCCCGGCTGGAGGGAAAATGGATGTTGCGCAAGGAAAATCCTATGTCCGCCAGGCGGTATTTTTCCCTGATGGCCGATGATAAAATTTCCGGGTAGCCGTTTACATAATCCTTTAGCACCTGTTCCATCAATTTGCGCAAAAACTTTTGATTAATCCCTTCGGTAAGCGCATACACCGGGGTTACCCCATTCCCTTGCATATCGCCATCCAGGATCTCATACTCACTTACTTGAAACTCACTAAAAGAATATGATGTGCGCAATCTTCCCTGCAAAAACAATTCCTGTCCCGGTTTAATCAGGTCGGCCATAAAGGGTTGATTAAACCATACCGCATTAACCGTTGCCGAGTCGTCCTGAATCAAAGCCTTGAAGATGTGCATCCCTTTACGGCTGCGCCCCCCCTGCGTAGCCCTGACAAAGCCGCGGATAGCGGCGTTTTCCCCCTCCGGCAGAGTAGCAATCGCTTGTTTGTTGTTACGGTCGTAATAGGCCCGGGGGATATACCACAGCAGGTCAAAAACCTTGTCCACGCCCAAATTATGCAGGTAGCGGGCCCGTCGCGGCCCGACCCCCTTTAAATATTGTATGCTGTTAGCCAGGCTCTCCACGGTACCCCTCCTAGCACACGCATCTAAGAAAGTTCCTCCCTCTAAAGAAAACAGGGGCAGCTCCTGCCCCTGATCATCTGGCTGGCTATATTATTCAACCGCTAGCAGATAGCTGTAATGGGGTTGGCCGCCGTAATGAATTTCCAGCTCGCAGTCAGGAAAAAGCTCCCCTACTTTGGCCTGGAGTGCCGCTACCTGATCCGGCCCCATGTCTGACCCGTAAAAGACGGTAATCAACTGACTGTCCTCGTTAACCATCTGCTGCAATACCTTTTCCACAGCTTCATCTTCCCCATCAGCCCGCAGGACAATGACGTCGGCAACCAGTCCAATCGCATCCCCGGCCTTGATTTCCAGGCCATTGACCTGTGAATCCCTTACGGCATGGGTTACTTCCCCATACTGGACCTGTTCCATGGCCTCCTGCATGGCTGCCATTATTTCATCCAGTTCCCCCTCGGGATCAAAAGCGATCAGAGCCGTTACTGCCTGCATAACCGAGCGGGTAGGTAAAATTCTTAAGGGACGGTTGGCAAGTTCAACCGCCTGTTTAGCCGCCATAATCACATTGCTGTTGTTGGGAAGTAAAATGACCGCCTGGGCCGGGACCGCTTCACAGGCAATCAGCAGATCCTCGGTGCTGGGGTTCATGGTTTGTCCACCTTCCACAACCACATCCACTCCCAGACTTTTAAGGATCTCTACTACTCCATCGCCCACAGCTACCGCTACCAGACCGATTTTCCGAGAGGGTTCACCCGGCCCCGCGCTGCTATCCTCTGCCTGCCATTCATGAATGTGTTCGTGAACCTCTTCCAACATATTGTTAATCTTGATATCGCTGAGCTGCCCAAACTGCAAACAGGTTTCCAGCACCTTGCCCGGATGATTGGAATGAATATGCACCTTGACCAGCTCATCTCCACCCACCACCAGCATGGAATCCCCCAGCGGCTGGAGATGGTCGCGGATGTCGTCCACCTGCAGAGCCACACCCTTTATCAGAGTTTCCGTACAGTATTGAAAATCCAGTGAAACCAGGTCGGTGGAAAGACGCCGCTCTTCCTGTGGGAGATCCGGTTCGCGGTATTCCCCTAATTCAATGTCTTTTTCCCGCGCCAGGCCCTCGACTATGCCTTCCAAAAAATAGATAAAGCCCTGGCCGCCCGCATCTACTACCCCTGCCTCACGAAGAATAGGCAACTGGGAAGGCGTCTTTGCCAGAGCAATTTTTCCCGCCTTGAGACCGGCTAAAAGCACTGCTACGATATCCTGGTTCTTTTTGGCTTCTGCTTCACAGCCGGCCGCGATTTCGCGTAAAACGGTAAGTATGGTCCCTTCCACCGGCTTCATTACGGCTTCATAGGCCGTGTCCGCCCCCGCCTTGAATGCCTGGGCCAATTCCAATGCATCAGCATCATCTTTTCCGTCCAGAATCCGGGCCATACCGCGGAAAACCTGGGAGAGGATGACACCCGAGTTGCCTCGGGCTCCCATAAGGGCTCCCATGGAAACAGCCCGAGACACTTTGCCCAGCGGTTTATCCAGGTTTTTTTCGCCTTCTTTTACCGCCGACAAAAGCGTAAGGTACATATTGGTTCCTGTATCACCATCAGGTACGGGAAATACATTAAGCCGATCCACCCGATCCCGGTTGTGTTCCAGCTTAATGCAGCCTGATTTAACACTCCGCACCAGGTCCCGGCCATTTATACGCATGAGACTCAAGGTTTTGCCTCCCCTATCCTACTTGTCAGGTAAAACTCTTACGCCCTTGACGTTGACGTTCACAGTAGCCACGTCCAATCCTGCACTGTGCTTAAGAACATAAGCCACCTTTTGCATCACATTATGGGCAACTTCCTTTATTTTGATGCCATAGCCAACTATAACATGAACATCCACAATCAGTCCATCGTCTGCAGAGCGCACCGTTACCCCCTTACGGATACTCTCGATTCCCAGTATACTTGACAATCCCGAAGAAATATCCTGGGGAACCATTCCCACCAGGCCATAACAATCAATAGTCGCCAAGCCGGCGATAGTTTCGATTACTTCCCGATCTATGGTGATATCTCCTATTTCAGTGGTCTTGATTTTATACATATTATCCCTCCTGTCTGTTACCCACCATAATTCGCTAAACGAATATTTATTCCTGCTTCTTGCTCTTACTCCCGTCTTTCTGGTAAACTATTTAAGTGCATTGCGTAAGAGAGGGGGCAGAACCGTGGCCAAATGTGAAGTTTGCGGTAAGAGCGTCGCCTTTGGTAAAAAGTACAGCCATTCCCATATCCGGACCAATCGGCAGTGGAAGCCCAATGTTCAACGGGTCAAGGCCATTGTGAACGGAAAACCGTGCCGGATTTATGTCTGTACCCGTTGCCTTAGGTCTGGCAAAGTCCAGAGAGCAATTTAGCCGATTTGATGAAGGAGAGTCCTGGGTCAAGAACCCCGGGCTTTTTCCTTTCTTAGGGCTTCTACTTCTCCGGGCATAAAGTGGTATACTTCGTTGCAAAAGTTGCAGCGCACCTCAATCCTTCCCTGTTCCTGGTAGATCTCCTCCAGCTCTTGATCAGCCAGCTGCGATAATACTCCTCCCAACCTTTCCCGACTGCAATTGCAGGCAAAAGCCAGTTCCTGCCGATCAATAACCTGATAAGAAACCCCTTTCATGGCTTGCTCCAAAACCTCTTCCAAAGAACCAAGCTCCCGCAGCAAATAACTGAGCTGTCCCATTTCCAGGACATTATCCTCCAACTCCTGCAGAGTGGAATCGTCAGCGCCCGGCAAAGCCTGGATAATCAGCCCGCCAGCGGCTGCTACACTTAGCTCCCTTTCCACCAGCACCCCCAGGCCTACCAGAGCAGGAATTTGCTCCGATTGATAAAAATAGCTGCTCAAATCCTCCCCAATCTCACCACTCACCAGCGGCACCCGCCCTATAAACGGTTGTTTCAAGCCCAGATCCTTAATCACTTCCAGATATCCTTCTTTTCCTACCAGTTCGCCCACGGCCAGCTTTCCCGGGTAGCGGGAAGGAAGATCAGCCCGTGGATTGGATATCATCACCCGCCCCTCCCCTTGCGGATTGGCGGTGGCAATGATAGACCCGGCTGGACCCTCACCATTAATGCGTATACTCAACTTGTCCTCACTGCCCTTGAGGTCACTGGCCATGATGAGGGCGGCAGTAAGAACCCGGCCCATGGCTGCCGTCGCCGTGGCCGAGCTCTGGTGGCGTATCCGGGCCTCTTCCACAGCCCCGGTGGTATGAGCAATACTGATGCGTACCTGGCCATCACTCGTCACAGCCTTAAGCAAAATATCTTCTTTAATCATTTAATGACCCTTTCTGATTCAATCTCATTGTAATTATACCCGCAAGCCAGGGTAGTTTAAAACCCGGTTTGCCCCAGCCCAGGTTGTTCCCCCGCGTTTTTAGCACTATAAGCCACCCATAAAAGGGTAAAACGGCTGCCATGAAGAAATATTTTTGCACAGGGGTAATGGACATGGCAACATTAGATTTTTTGCAAGCCTTTCGGCTCAAGCATGTCGTATTGTGGAATAAAAAGGATAATGTCTGTTGGACTGTTAATAACCACCACCGCATTGTTATAAAGCCTTTGGCCCCGTCCCTACAGACTAGAAAGCAGCCTTTTCCTGCACAACCGGGTATGATTCGGACGGCAACGAGCACAAACTTTCATCACCTGCCTTTAAACATTGAAAGGAGGTCATTGTTTTGGCACTCTATGAATTTGAGGGGAAACGCCCCCGGATAGGAAAGGATTC
>Ga0116193_1004062_pt1 | contig 10309 bp, 9 predicted proteins | sample AD_UKC115_MetaG_FD_89892 | JGI IMG/M metagenome (GOLD analysis project Ga0116193, IMG submission 89892) | Active sludge microbial communities of municipal wastewater-treating anaerobic digesters from Hong Kong - AD_UKC115_MetaG | ecosystem: Engineered > Bioreactor > Anaerobic > Digestate | place...
AATATCATTTTCTAAAATATTTTTACTTTCAACATCATAAGATAATATCATATCCACACCTGTAGATCCAATTAAATTTAGGTCTTTTATTAAATTTTCTGAAATCAAGTTCATATCTTCATTTAGATTATCTATACCTATTTCATCTTGAGGTAAATTAAAATTATTCAATGTGGATAAACTTTTTAAATCTAAAGGTATTATATTTCCACTATAAATAAATGAATTTTTTTGCCCATAATCATTTAAAGTTAATAATCTACTATTTATTATGGTTTTTGCTTCTTTATTGGAACTTAATACTGATGAGCTTACATTAATTCCTTTTATACATTCTTGAAGAATCCATGAATTGTTTTTTGATGTTTCATTATTAAGATTATTGATATTTTCATCACTTCTCATCATGTCTTTAAATTGATTGAAGCTATCATTATTAACAAAGTTAACATTATATCCTCCAGTTCCATTAAGTGGTTTTAAGATATATGACTTATCAATGTCATTTTCAATAATTTCACTTGCTTCATTTATATCTTTTAACTTAAATGTCTCAGGGGTTAAAAATTTATTCTTTACATGTTGATAAAATTTAAATTTATCTTCAATATTTACAACATTTTTATTACCAATAATTTTCTTTTTATACTTTTTGTAATTTCCAGTAAAATCAGATGAAGAGATTCCAGAACATAAAATAATATAATCCACTATTTCTAAAAAATCTTTAGAAATATTTAATAAATCTTTAGGATTATATTTTTCTGTAAAATCGCCACATGATTCTCCAATATTTTGATTTAATATATGGATCTCATTTAAAGGTTTTTCGAAATCATAAGTAGCATAATAACTGCTTGAGTATATTTCAAAATCTAGTTTTAATGCAGAATTAACGATTGGACGAGTATTAACTCCAATAATCAGTAATTTTTTCATTTATTTAATTCTCCACTTAACTAAAATAAATAATATAAAATGTATAAATAGAAAAATAATATTATAAAATTAGTTAAAATTAGTTTAAAATTAATTAATAGTCCCGAGCGGAGTCGAACCGCCGTCTCCGGGTCCAAAGCCTAGAAGGATTACCACTACCCTACGGGACTAAAAATCAGTTGCACTCGTTAGACAAATACAACATAGTTTAATATCTGATACCATCATATTTAAAGTTATCGTGTGTTGTTCAATTTATATAAATTTTTGATAAAATAAACATTTATTTAACCAACTACAATTATTACACACAATATCAATATCTTCTTTAGACTTAAAAGATTCATTAACTTTCTTAAATAACTCCTCAGCTAAAATTTCTTCATCAGAATAATTTATTTTCATTAAAACATTTTTATCCATTGTAATAATCTGATTATTACATGCAATACTTTTACAAATTTTATCTTCAGTTAAATTTGGACATTTTTTACAAATATCATCAAAAGAATCACATAATAAAATTTTAGTAAAAGGTTTAGTTAAATCATCAATAATATTATCCATATTGTCTGTAAATTTCTCACTATAACCATAACCCTGATAACCTTGGATACAAAGTAAATGATGGCCACGTAAGTTGATTAACATAATAAGTTTCCTATAATTCTTGATACATTAATAAATGTTCTAAGGGAATATTACATTTGCTTTTTTTCTTACAAGATTTTTTATTTTTATTTTGAGCATCATACTTTTTATCTGCTTCTTTAACCTTATTAAAAAACTCTAAAGCATCCATATTCACAAACCTTTTTTAAAAAAAAATAATAAATAATAAAAATCTAAGTTTTAGGTAAAAATACTTTTGATACTAAACCTGCACTTACAATTTTTACTATATCCCCAACAATAAATGGGGCAAGACCCATAATAATTAATTCAACTGGTCCAATTACAGTACCTTGAACAAAATATGTCCAAGCAGCTAATCCTGCAAGTCCTGGAATGTAAATTAATACAAAATTTGCTATTGCAACAACAGCAGTCATTCTAGTAAAGTTTCTTGCTTTAGCATATCTTTCAGATATTAATCCAACAAAGTATGCTGCAAGTAAAAATCCTACAAAATACCCACCTGTTGCACCTAAAATTACACCAATTCCTCCAGTTGCACCAGCAAACCATGGAATTATACTTGCACCAATTGCAATATAAAATACTTGACTTAATACTCCATATTTTTTACCAAGGAATAAACCTGCAATAAGAACTGCAAAAGTTTGACCAGTAATTGGAACTGGAGTAAATGGTAAAGGAATAATTATCTGTGCCATAATACCTGTAAAACAAGCCATTAAAAATGCCATAATAACTTTTGTAACAGTACTAGAATCTTGCATTTTATTAAAAATATTTTCTCTTCTTTGATAATAAGAATAAGTGTTCATATTCATTTAATTTCTCCTTATCAGTTATTAAATAAAAAAGTTAAGACTAATTTATTCACTAATTTAGTTTTAACTCTTTTTTAGTATAAACTCATTTTAAAATAAGTTATACCAATATAATAATTATTTAAACTTTTATAAAAAATTTTCTATACTGAATAAAAATTATTTTATTTTAAATAATGTTTTATTTAATTTAAAAGAAATTATATTAAAATATTACTTTAGATTTAATTTTGGTGTTTAGCCGTATCATAAATCTCTTTTATGGTATCCATATCTACACTAGTATAAATTTGTGTTGTGGATAAGCTTGAATGTCCAAGTAATTGTTGAATAACTCTAATATCCACACCATTTTTTAATAAGTGAGTTGCAAAAGAATGTCTAAGAATATGAGGAGTTACTCGTTTAGTTATTCCTGCTTTTTCAGCATATTTTTTAATCATACGTTGAATATATCTTGGACTAATAGTGTTACCTGATCGATTCAAAAACAGGTAATCTGAGCTAGAATTTTCAACATTCATATATTGTAAAATTAATTTTTTAGTATCTTCATCAAATAATACTATACGATCTTTATCTCCTTTTCCCCGTATTCTTATAGTTCTCTCTTCAAAGTCAATATCTTTTTTAATAAGATTAACTAATTCGGAAATACGTAAACCAGAAGAATAAAGTAAAGCTAAAATAACTTTATCTCTTAACATAGTTTTTTGTTTTTTTTCAGAATCTATGTTAGGATCCCATTCTACAGCATTAATAAGATTCTCTACTTCAGTTTCATTTAATGATTTAGGTAATGATTTTGTACGTTTTGGTGGTTTAACTTCATCTAAAAAGTATAGTTTGTTAAATTCAAGGAATTTTTTACATACTACAGTTACTAAGTAAATATAATTCTGAGTAACTTGTTTGTCACGTTTTAAATGTTGTATATATCTTTTAAAACTTCTTAAAAATCTTTTATCATCATATAAATCATCTTGTTCTCTTAAGTATAATATGAAGTTTTTAATTATTGAGGAATAAGTTTTAATAGTGTTTCTAGAGTAGTTTCTTATTTCTAATTCTATTAAGTAATCTTCAAACATTGATTGAAAATCGAAAATATCCATAATACTTTTTATATTTCCATTTTCATCATATGTGGGTAATTTTATTGGAGATTTGGGAACTTCTTGGTTGAATTGATTTAGTTCATTTGAATTTGTAATTGGCATAAATATCATTCCCTTTAATATATTATGTTCGTTATATTTGTGTTAATGATTTAAAAATTTTTCTAGAAAAAAAGTATATTTGTAAAAAAAATTATAAAAAAAGAAAAAAAATAAAGAATTTATACTGTAAATCTAATCTACAGTTATAATTCTTAAGTTATCTGGTCTTTTAACCATATGGCTAGATTTAAATGCAACTAAATTTTTAATGCCCTTAGATGCTGAAACATCAGCTAATCTTTGTGAAATTACTCCATCAAAAATAACTGTGTGAGCTTCAGGATTGTTTTGTTTAAGTTCATCATATAGATTTTCAACACTAACTTCTTTTAAAATATTTAATGAATCATCTAATATTTCACTATTTCCAGTTCCTGATAATTTTCCAAGCATATTTTTCATAGAACTTATTTCACTGTTATGTTTCTTTTCAGGTCTATTGTTGCGTTTATTATTATATCTATTATTACCATTATTATTTCTGCGGTTTGGTTTGTTATTGTAATTGTTGTGGTTAGAATGATTATTATATCTATTATTTTTAGATTTATTATCTTCTAAAGATATGTTGTTTATAACTTGTTCTAAAGGTGCTTTATCACGTAATGCAACCATTACCTCATCTTTTTCAAGATCTTCTACTTCTTTACCTTTAGGAGCACGAGTTACATAATCAACATCTCCTACTTGTATAAGTTCTTTTAATATGAGTTCTCCACCACGATCACCATCAACAAATGCAGTAACAGTTCTGTGCTTAGTTAATTCTGCAACACCTGCAGGAATGTTAACTCCTTCAACTGCAACAGTATTTCTAATACCATATTTTAATAAGTTTAAAACATCTGATCTTCCTTCTACAACAATAATTGCATCAGAAGTATGGACACTAGGTCCAGCAGGGAGTTTTTCTTCACCATATTCTGAAATTTCATGAATTCTCATTGATTCTCTAATTTCTTCAATCATTTTCATACTTTCAGGTGAGACAGTTTCCATCATGGTTGTATAAATCTCTTTTGCACGATTTACTACTTGTTCACGTTTAACTGCTCTCACATCTTCAACTTTAAGAACATGTATTTCTGCTTCACAAGGACCAACTCTATTAATTGTTTCTAAAGATGCAGCTAATATGGCGGTTTCAATTCTATCTAAACTAGATGGAATAACAATTTCTCCTTTTGCTCTACCTCCATTAGAATGGATAATAACTTGGATTCTTCCAATTCTTCCTGTTCTTTGAAGTTCTCTTAAATCCAAATCATTACTTAAAAGCCCTTCTGTTTGTCCGAATACTGCTCCAACCACATCAGGTTTTTCCACAATACCGTTTGCATTAATTTGCGCATGAATAAGATATTTAGTTGTTGTTAATTCTTCTCCTTTACCCATCTTAAGCCTCCTTCTATAAGCTTAGATACTTTTAGAGATAATTTATAATCTGTGATAAATTTACACAGATAACAATTAAATTTTTAATTGTTAAATTATGCTTTGTAAATTGAATTTGATAATAATTTTAGTTATGTAAACTAAATCTAAGTTTATCATTAGACAATGATACATTCACATATACAGAAAAAATAGAATTTACATCCTTAAAATAAGATGAGTGAATAAGGTTTTTTTATCTAAATTTAAAAAATAACTTCAATTTTTATATTTAAGATAAAGATTTTTTTTTAAATATTTGTCAGTAAACTATTATTGTTTTTTCTCATTTTTTGATAATAATTATATGATTATTTTAGTATTACTCGCCTATTTTTTAATATTATTTATTTTTTACTTAAATTGTTTTATCTTTTATTGGCACACTTTTCATTATGAAATTTTAGCATACCTAAACTATTAAAAAATATCTAAAATAAACTGATTTTTAATATAATAGATTTTACTTATTTTATACTTGTCAAATCCCTTAATTTATGCTCCTGTCTTTAATTTAAGTCTCTTTAATAATTTTGTAATTGTTAATAATTGTAAATTTGTAAACTCAATTTTTGAGTATAATATGATTAATAGTATCTAGTTTAAATTCTGTATAAACCTATATATAAAATTATATTATTTCATTAATTTTCATATTTAACAAACAAAAGTTACTTTATTAAAAAAAATTATATACTTTTAAATTAAACAATAAAATATTAAAAAAACTAATTTTTTAAAAATTTATAAAAAATATTTAAATTAAAATTTTTTTTTAATTTAATCTTTTCAAAAAGTTGAGGTGTAAATAGTGACAAATGGAAAATTATCAGCAAAAACATTTATTAAAGATTTCACAAAAAAATCACAAAACATTGCTGATTTAGATTTAAGTAAAATAGATTTAAATGATTCAAAATTAAATGATAAAACTTTCGATATTGAAAATTTAACACTAGATAAATCTGAATCTAATATTCAAGAATATAATGAATTAAAAATTATATTAGAAACAGCTTCAGCCTGCCAAATATCTGATGCAGTTAGATCAGTAACTGATGAATCTGGAGTTATTCAAGGTCTAAAATCTATTAATAATCAAAAAGCTTATGGTAGAATTGTCACTTCAAAGGCATCATCAAAAGATTGGGGAAATTCTCTTTTAGCAATAGATACTGCTAAAGAAGGAGAAATATTATTTTTATACACAACTGGCGAACCGGCAGCAGTTTGGGGAGAATTAGCTTCCACATGTGCTAAAGAAAAAGGAATTGTTGGTGCAGTTATATATGGAGCAACTAGAGATATAGATGTTTTATTGCATTTAGATTTTCCAGTATTTGCTTTAGAAACATTACCAAATGCAGGGAATCCCTCAGGTATTGGGGAAATCAACACTGATTTAAGAATTGGTAACTACTTAATTAGCCCTGGAGACTTCATATTTGCTGATGAAAGTGGTGTAGTAGTAATTCAACAATCAATTTTCTCAGATGTAATTTTAGAAACATTAAAAATAAAAATTAAAGAATTTAAAATAATAAAACAACTTAAAAATGGAAAATCCCTGTCTGAAATAGTTGGACTTAAATAAAAATTTTAACTTCAATTAACAATATCAAAATATGAGGTTGTATGATGGCTGAATCTAACCGCACTGACTTACAAACAGTCTATTCTTTTATTTTGGATAATAAATATGCTATTTTGATTAGTTTCATAATAGTTTTTCTATTAATCTTTGCAATGGTGGCATTATCAGGATTAAATTCAATTATTAATAATTTAGGACGTACTAACCTCCTTATTTTTGCTTTTACATTTGTTATTCAAATAGTAGTAATATTATTGTGGGCTTACAGATGGAAACTAATTTTATATAATATGCATGATACACCTAGTTTCTCGAATGTCGTAGCTATTTTATTAACAAGTATATTTGGAAATAATATTACTCCTGGAGCTATCGGAGGAGAACCATTAAGAGCTTATATTTTAAGAGAGTATAACGGCACTCCTTTTGAAGTTGGTTTTGCATCTACAATGGCAGATAGAGTATTTGAAATGTTTCCTTTTATAATTATAAGCTTGTTAGCTATAATTAGTATTATTACTTGGAATTTAAGTTTAATGTATAAAATTGTATTATTATTCTTAATTTTTGCAGTTTTTGCATTATTTTTAATAGTAATTTATACAGGTTTTAATAAGGCATGGTCTATAAATTTAGCTACTAAAATTATAGATTTTTTCTTTCCATATGTAGAAAAAATTTCTAAGAAGACTTATGATTATGATCATATTATAAATCTTGCTTATGGGTACATTGATAACTTTAATCATAGTTTCAGGATGATGGTAGAAAATAGAAGTTTATTTATCAAGGGAATATTTTTAGCAATGGTTTGTTGGGCTTTAGATTTATCAAGTTCATATTTAGCATTTATTGCTATAGGAATTCATCCACCTATAGCACCTTTCATAACAGTTTACACTATAGCAATACTTTTATCATTCTTACCAACATTACCAGGTTCATTAGGAATTACAGAAATTATCATGATATTATTATTTGTTCCAGTTGGAATATTTGCAGATCAAGTATTGGCCGCAGCAGCTCTTGAAAGAGTAGCACATTATGTTTTCCCTACGGTTTTAGGTATTTTAGCAAGTTTATACTATTTTAAAAATTTTTCTAAAAAACGTTTAGAGAAAAAACAAGTAGAAATGTTAAGTAATGAGGAGTAATTTCTTAACTCTTTTAGATTTTTGCTCTTATATTTGCTGATTAAACTGTACGATACTCAAAGATTTATTAGTATAATTCATATTCCTGATATATTTTACTATTTTTTTCTATTTAAATTAAATAGTAACTTATTTAAATAAGGTTTTTTGGTTATATATAATATTATCGTAAACTTTATATATGATAATATTCAATTATATTATATACATACTATATCTATTATGGCTGATTTTTATGAAAGTTTTGGGAAATATATTACATGTCGCTAACTCTGGTAAATTAATAGCAATTGCTAATACTACACCACCTTCAGGGGCATATGTATTTACCAATGATAACAAGAAGATAGGCAGAGTAAATGATGTATTTGGGCCTGTAAAATCCCCATATGTGTCTATAAAATTATTCCGTTCAGCTAATAAAGAAGAATTACAGAATCGAACTGGTGAAAAATTGTATGTATCATCCAACAAAAATAAACGGGGGAAAGTAGCACGAAAAAAGAAATGGAAGAGATGGAACAAAAATACAACAAAAAAGGTAAAAAACCAGTAACCGTCTCTGAAAAACAAAGAATGATACATGATGTATCAGTCACTGAAAAACAAACTAGATGTCCCGAATGTGGATCTGAAGATTTAATAGGTGATTATGAACGTGCAGAAGTCGTCTGTGCTAACTGTGGTTTAGTTATTGATGAAAACTTAGTGGATATGGGTCCTGAATGGAGAGCTTTCGATCATGAGCAAAGAGATAAACGTACTAGAGTAGGTGCTCCAATTACTTACACCATACATGATAAAGGTTTAAGTACAATGATTGATTGGAGAAACAAAGATATCTATGGAAGAGATATTCCTGCAAGAAACCGGGCTCAATGGTACAGACTCAGAAAATGGCAAAGAAAAATCAGAATTTCTGGAGCTACAGAACGTAACTTAGCATTTGCTTTAAGTGAACTCGATAGAGATTCCTCAAGATTAGGACTTCCTAGAAGTGTTAGAGAAGCAGCATCTGTTGTATACAGAAGTGCAGTGGAAAATAAACTTATCCGGGGAAGAAGTATTGAAGGAGTAGTTGCAGCTTCATTATACGCTGCATGCCGAAGATGTAAAGTTCCTAGAACATTAGATGAAATTGCCGAAGTTTCCAGAGTAAGTAAAAAAGAAGTTGGAAGAACATACAGATTCTTAACAAGAGAATTAAACATTAAATTACCTCCAACATCTCCAGTAGATTATGTTCCTAGATTTGCAAGTGAACTTGGTTTATCTGGTGAAGTACAATCTAGATCTATTGAAATAATAGAAAAAGCTATGGAAAAAGGATTAACTTCTGGTCGAGGACCAACTGGTGTAGCAGCCGCTGCATTATATATTGCATCAGTACTCTTAGGTGAAAGAAAAACACAAAGAGATGTTGCAGACATAGCGGGAGTTACAGAAGTAACTATAAGAAATAGATATAAAGAGTTAACGGAACAATTAGAAATGGGCGTAACTCTATAAAAATTAAAAAACAAATGAATTCATAAATTGGATTCATTATTACTTCTTTTTTTTAAAAAATTTTAAAAATTTAATTAATAATCCTTACTATATTTTTGAATATCTCGTTCAACTTCATTTAATATTGAAGAATTATTTGTATTTTTAACCTTTGCTAAATTTTCACGATATTTAGGAAGATTCTTTATAAACTTTCTAATTAATTCATTATTCAATTTTTTATGGTACTCACCATAACCTAATTTTTCCACATAAAAACCATTAAGAATTTGCTCGAAATTTCCAATAGCTGGAATACTATACACAGGTTTTTTAAGATAAATAGCTTCAGAAATCATGGTAAAACCACCATTAGTAAGTATTGCCTTAGCAGTTCTCATATCTTCATAAATAATATCTTCATTAAATGAACGATAAGTTAAATTCTCATCAATTTCATCCTTATTAAACCCATAAACAATAAAATTTTCATCAATATCTTTTAAATCTTCCATTAATTGAATATTTGAATCACTTGTTTGATAAACAACAATATGATCTCCATCAATAGGTTTAAGTTTCATTATTTCATTCCTAATAACTGGAGGATAAATAGCAGTTATTTCAGGATGTCTAAGAGGAGGATAAAAGAAACTAGTTAAAATATGCTTTTCAGGACGTATAATATATGCTTTAACAACAGCTTTAGCAACTAACATATCTACCTTATTCTCTGGAGGAAACTCATAATCAGTTTGTGTAATCATATGAATATTATCTAAACTTATCATAGGCACATTAATTAATTTACTCAACATACTAGCATAATTTTCAAAATCAGAGATAATTAAATTAGGTTTAATTATTTGGGATTGTTTGTATAATATATCATAACCCTCTTTTAAATTAGTAGGATTTGCTTTAACTGCTTTATAAAATGTTTTTTTATTTCTAACTTTATTATTCTCGTAAACAGTATTAAAACCACCTATCTCAAATACATTATCAAATTTACTATTTAAA
>Ga0116193_1004065_pt1 | contig 10304 bp, 7 predicted proteins | sample AD_UKC115_MetaG_FD_89892 | JGI IMG/M metagenome (GOLD analysis project Ga0116193, IMG submission 89892) | Active sludge microbial communities of municipal wastewater-treating anaerobic digesters from Hong Kong - AD_UKC115_MetaG | ecosystem: Engineered > Bioreactor > Anaerobic > Digestate | place...
TATGTCGGATTATAGTATTGAAATTCCAAAAACTGAAGAGTTGCTCACACCTTTGGTTGCTTCTATTCCTTTACAATTACTTGCATATCATGTGGCGCTCCTTCGCGGATGTGACGTTGATAAACCCAGGAATTTAGCTAAGTCTGTTTCGGTTGAATAATTAATCAAGTCCGAACGCAAAATAACCGCTTTCTTTCCCCATTAATAATTTAAAATCTGGATTAAGTCTAATCATCCCGTTTTTATTGTCGTTACCGGGTTGCATTATGGTAACACTCCTAATCGTATATTGTTTGAATAAAAATGAAACTAAATCCTCTTTATGAACGTCATCTCCCAACCATTCATAAACAGTAAGCCTATTATCATAAATTGAATAAAACCCAATTCCTGAGATAGAAGAGTTAGACTCTATTTTGAAAAAATAGGATTGTTTTCCGGTCATTTCTTTCTCCATCAATAAAAAATGATTTTCATCCCAATGAATTGCGCCATCTTGAAGGAGTATTTTTTGGCGAATTTGTGCATACTCTTTACTATTAATAAAAGAAAATGAGGATAAAAGAGAAGTAGGTGCTTTTATTTGACTCGGTTTATAATGCACAATTGTTTTATAAAAAAAATTGCTAAAATTATTTTTTTCATAAAAAGAATATAATGATTCATTTGCAGGAAGTAGAAAAACACCTGCCTCATTTCGGGCACATGCAATTTTATGAGCTTCTTCCAAAATTTCTTTCATATAACCTTTTCCCCGAAATTCAGGTTTTGTACCACATGCATATAAATAAGTGATAGGATATTTATTATTATTTATTCGAATATGAGCAGACAATAAAAAGGCAAAAGAGACAATTTCGCCATCAATTTCATATATCAATGCGTTATCTTCATACTTATAATTAAAAAAGAGATTAATGAAAGAATCGTGGTCTCCAAAAATTTCTTTCATTAAATATTTTAAAGATGGAATATCTTTTTTGTTCGAAAATCTTATCGGGAAAGAAGAATGTTTCATTTTAGGAATATCGAATCCATTTAAATAAATCACGATAGGTGATTTTTTTTCCATACATTAAAATCCCTGTTCTATAGATTTTGGCTGCGATCCATGCGGAAAAGAAAAAGAAAAGCACTAAGATAGTCATTGAGGTAATTAATTCCCATAGGGGTACTCCTGAGGGAATTCGAATCAACATGGCAATAGGAGAGGTGAGCGGAATCATTGACAACCACCAGGCAAGTGGTCCATTGGGATCTTCTGCCATAGGCATTATGAGTACAATTGTTAACAACAGAGGAATGGTAATCGGCATAATAAATTGCTGCGAATCTGTTTCATTATCTACTGCCGATCCAACAGCCGCAAAAAGAGAAGCATATAGTAAATAACCCATTAAAAAGAAAAAGATAAAGGAAAATAGAAGAGTTGAAAAAGAAAATGAATAGAAATTATTGATTTCATTCATGATATTTGTCTCTTGAAGCATACCGGTACTATCAATGGAAGAGATAATTGCCTCTGGATTTGCGTTAGCGGATATGGAGGTTGCTTCTCCTCCAAAAAAATTCGGAGATGATATTTGAATAATTCCCAATAGTGCTAATGTCAACACTACCCATAATGCAAATTGGGTAAGTCCGACCATCGCAACTCCAACAATTTTCCCCAACATCAATTGCATCGGTTTAACGGAGGAAATAAGTACTTCTACAATTCTATTGGTTTTTTCTTCCAACACACCTCTTAATACTTGGGAGGCAAACATAAAGATGAACATATAAATCAAAAATCCGCAGATAATACCTATAATTCGATTGATTTCTGTAAATCTCTGTTGTTCGTTCCCTGATTCATCTATTTGCAAAGATGTAATCATTGCTTTAGAGTTAGTTTTGATGTCTTCAAAAAGCGTAGGATTGATGTTAAAGCTGTCAATTAGTGTTTTATCAAAAATGATTTTATCCATTTGCTCTTCTAAATTGGGACGAAGAGACAAGCTTGGTTCTTCATGAAAATAGAGATTGGAACGATTAGATTGAATTCCCGGAAGAATGTGAAGCACGGCATCATACTTGCCTTCGATACAAGATTTTTTCAAATCGTCAATATCTCCGGAAAGATATGAGAAAGTTAATTTTTTGGTATCATGAAACTTATTTATAAAATAATCATTCTCATCAACGACTAAAATATGCATTTCTTTTTCACTTGTTTTGGAAATGTATAAGGGGAGTACAATCAATGCAGCAATAAGTATAGGCCCCAAGATGGTCATGAGAATAAAAGATTTCTTCTTAATTCTCGTCATGTATTCGCGTGAAATGATTAGTAAAGTTTTGCTCATCATTGTACCGTTTCAATAAAAATTTCATTCATAGAAGGTAAAATCTCATTAAAAGTGATTATTTCACTTTGATTGATGAAGTAATGGAGTATTTCATTAGCTTTCATCTCGACCGGAATTCTAAGGGTTAATCCAATTCCTTTAGGCAACTTATTTTTTTGGGTAATTATAAACTCAGAAGGCATTTTTTCTTCAATATCCTGATTAAAATCGGCAAGTTCAATATAAAATAGGTGTTTCTTGAATTTCTGTTTAATATCAAATAATTTGCCTTCCAATATTTTTTTGGCATGGTCTATAAGTACAATATCATCGCAAATTTCTTCTACAGAAGCCATGTTGTGCGTTGAAATAATAATCGTTGCGCCTTTTTTCTTAAGTTCCAATATTTCTTGTTTCAACAAATTAGTATTAACAGGATCAAATCCACTAAAGGGCTCATCAAAAATTAAAAAATCGGGCTCATGAATGATTGTAACTATAAATTGGAGTTTTTGCTGCATTCCTTTAGATAACTCTTCCACCCGGCGGTTCCACCATGATTCTATATCAAATTTTTGAAACCAATAATGTAAACGTTCCACAGCCTCTTTTTCCGAAAGTCCTTTGAGTCTGGCCAAATAGATGGCTTGTTCTCCGACTTTCATTTTTTTATATAATCCACGTTCTTCGGGTAAATAACCAATATTTTCAATATTTTTACGATGAAGAGGATTCCCATTAAATAAGATTTGCCCATTATCCGGAAGCGTGATTTGATTTAAGATTCTTATCAAAGTTGTTTTACCGGCACCATTAGGTCCCAATAAGCCGGTAACAGCCCCTTTATTTATCGTAAAAGAAACGTCTTCCAATGCGATATGATTGGAAAAGGATTTTGTAATGTTTTGAATTTTAATAAATTCCACTATTTATCTTCTTTTCTCCTCTTTTTCTTTTTAAAACGTTTAGAGGTATTTTTGCTTTTTTTATATAAATTATTTTTGGCAATAATATTATGAGTAGTATCTAATTGAAATGAAGAAGAGAGTTGTAATTTTCCTCCCGACAATTCTTCAAGTTGATTAAAAATTAATTGATCATCTACCGAATCACGATTCCAAGTCAGATATAATTTTTTGAGATGATTGGCAATATTTTGGGTTAAAGCCGTTTTGATTTCCCCATCGGGATATTCTGCAACAGCTTTAATAATTTTTTCCATATTTCTCCCGTAAGTGCGGTTGTGGATTTTGCTTTTCTTATAGTTGTCAATCGGAATACTTTTTTGTTCTGTTTGAGGCGTAGGCTTAGGAAAAGGAGAGTTTATATCCAATTCATAATTAGATATAATAAATAAATGATCCCATAACTTCTGCCAATAATCTGCTGACTCTTTTTCATGATTATCTTTTTCCCCCGGATTTATCTGAGCCATCACTTTGATAATGGCTTTAGCGGCTTCAGTCCTCTTTTCATAATCTTGAATATGAATGGCTGACTCAACCATTTTTTGAACATTTCTTCCATACTCTTTAATGATAAGATTGTTCCGGGTCGTATTATACTCTAACATAATGACATCTTTTAATTTTGCAAAAATACGAAAATAGTTCAAACAATTTTTTAAAAGCTTTCCTTTTTTTACTATTTTTGCCGTTAAATAGACCACTACTCAGACCTTATACATGAAAAGTATTACCCTTATCAGTGATTGGAAATTACGAGATCCTTATGTTGCGATGTTTAAAGGCAAAATTGTTTCGGTAATTCCGGATGTACAAATATTTGATATTTCTCATGCCATTCCATTGTACGAAATTGAGCAAACTGCATTTATTCTTCAAAATAGTTACAAATCTTTTCCCGAAGGATCGCTTCATATAATGCTTACGGGAACATCTTTTTCAGATTTAGATGAACCGATATTGGCTCACGTGGGAAATCACTTTTTTTTAGGAAACGACAATGGAATTTTTTCCTCTCTCTTTGGAGCCCAAAAGGATATACAAGGATTTCAGTATCAGAGAAAAGAGGGGGATAATGAATTTCCTTTTTTGGATAAACTTATTCAGATGATGAAATGGTTTTTTGATGGAGAAATAGCACTGCATACCAAACCTTATTCTTCGTTCAGACGTTTGTTGACAAAACAAATATCATACAATGAGAAAGAGAAGATTCTCATGGGGCATATTGCCTATATTGATACTTGCTGTAATGCGGTTACCAATATCCCGACTTCATTGTTTATTGAAAAAAACATTACCGGAAAATTTTCAACTAAAATTTCTTCCTCTCCATACCTAAATATTACAAAATGGTACAATTTCTATAATCACAAAGAACAAGATCCCTATTTGGTCTCGAGTAGATTAGGGCATATAGAAATTACGATGTATCAGTCGCACATTGCAATTTTAGGTGATATTAAGGTAGGAGACCAAGTAGAAATCCGATTCCATTAATTTTTTTCGTATTTTTGCAACTTATTTTTGACTACATAATTTATGATTAGCAGACGATATTTGAGGACTAAAGTGATGCAAGCTATTTTCGCCCATGAGATGAATCCGGTGGAAGATATTGTTGAAGGTGAAAAGAAGTTAACCCGTTCTATTGAAAGTTGTTATACTCTTTTTCTATTTTTCTTTTCACTTCTTCCCGAACTGAAACATTATCGGGAACGCAAAATGGAAGACGTTAAGGAGAAATTTAATCCCACTTTTCAAGACCTCAATCCGAATACAAAATTTGTGGATAATATGGTTATTCGCCAGATAGAAGAGCATCCAAAACTTCAAATCTTGTGGAAAGAACATAAGATTTACTGGACAGATCAGATTGAACTCATTGCTAAATTATATAAAGAAATATCAGAACTTGTTGAATTTGAAGTGTATATGAATAGGCAAGAGCGTTCTTATGCGGAAGATAAGAAATTTGTTCTGACAATTATTGAAAAAGTGTTTGCCCCAAATGAAGTGCTCCATTGGTTTTTTGAAGAACAAAATCTTCATTGGTTTGATGATTATAATGATGCACTTTTATCTCTTTATAAGAATATAGTAGCATTTAAAGAAACTTCAGATAATATCAATAAGATTTATCCTCTTTTTAAAGATAAAGAAGAAGATGTTGCTTTTTACAAAGAATTATACCTAAAAACAATTATGCATTGCGATGAATATGAAAAAATAATTGAAAAAAAACTGCATAATTGGGAACTTGAAAGAGTAATGGGAGTAGATATGATTCTTTTGAAAATGGGAATTTGTGAATTATTGGAATTTCAAACCATTCCCATTAAAGTAACCATAAACGAATATATTGAACTTGCAAAAAATTATAGTTCTGCCAAGAGTGGATTATTTATCAATGGTTTATTGGATAATATGGTTGCCGATTTTAAAGCAGAGAAGAAATTGCAGAAAATAGGGCGAGGATTACTCAACGCATAGAGCTTTTCATCATTCATCAACTTCAATTTTATTTAACCAATGCATGGCAGCTTTTATTGTTGGAATTTTCCGAATCGTGAGGAGTAGTTTTTTGTTATTTTCCTTGAGCTGAACATGAGGATGATTTTGTTGTAAAAATCTTAATATTTTTTCAAATAGGGGAGATTGATAGAAGGGTGATTCTCGATTTGCAATAAAATATCCGGTAAAACTCCCTTTCTTTAATACAATTTTTTCAAAATAAAGATTTGCAGCTTTTTTTCGAAGAGGTATCAATTGAAGCAACTCTTCTGTTTCCGATGGCAACGGGCCGAAAAGATCTATAAGTTTGGCTCTGAATTTTTCCAATTCCTGATCGGTTTTAATATTATCCAATTCTTTGTAAAGATTCATTCGTTCATTGGTGCTGCTTACATATTCTGTTGGTAACATTGCCCTTAAATCTGTTTCAAGCAGACATTCTCTCTGAAATAGTGCGCTATTATCAGCCATTTCAAAATGAGTAGTGTCGCTATTATGAATTTCCGCCATTGCTTCCGATAAAATTTTCTGGTAGGTTTCAAATCCAATTTCGTGAATAAACCCACTCTGTTCGGCACCCAAAATATCACCGGCACCGCGAATATCTAAATCTCGCATGGCAATTTGAAAACCACTCCCGATTTCAGAAAATTCTTCTATGGCTTTTAATCTTTTTCTTGCATTTTCATTAAGTTCTTCGAAAGAACGAATCATCAAATAGCAGAATGCTTTTTTATTATTTCTTCCTACGCGTCCACGAAGTTGATGTAAAATGTTGAGCGCAAAATTCTGGGCATCATTGATAATCATAGTGTTGGCATTGGTAATATCCAACCCCGATTCTACAATGGTGGTCGCAATTAATACATCATAAGCCCCTTTAATAAAATTCAACATTATTTGCTCTAGTTTTTCGCCTTCCATTTGTCCGTGTCCTACTGCAATACGAGCATCCGGGACCAGTCGTTGTACCATTCCGGCAACTTCTTGTATGTTTTGGATTTTGTTATGTACAAAGAAAACTTGTCCGCCACGACTTATCTCATAAGAAACTGCATCACGAATCAATTCTTCATTAAAAAGATGAACTTCAGTCTGAATGGGATATCTGTTGGGGGGTGGGGTAGTAATCACGGAAATATCTCGTGCTCCCATCAATGAAAATTGGAGCGTTCGAGGTATAGGGGTTGCAGACATGGCTAAGGTGTCCACCAAGTTCTTTTTTTCGCGAAGTTTTTCCTTTGCAGCCACGCCAAATTTCTGCTCTTCATCAATAACAAGCAATCCTAAGTCTTTAAATTCAACATCCTTGCTTAATAAACGATGTGTGCCTATAATGATGTCAATTTGACCATTTTTCAATTTCGTCAGTGCTTCTTTAATTTGTTTGGAAGATTTAAACCGATTGATATAATCAACCGTACAAGGCATTTTTTCTAATCTTTCGGAAAATGTGTTGTAGTGTTGTAGTGCTAAGACGGTAGTTGGAACTAAAACGGCTACCTGCTTATTGTCGCACACGGCTTTGAATGCTGCGCGAATAGCCACTTCAGTTTTTCCGAATCCTACGTCCCCGCAAATCAATCTATCCATTGGAAAATCTGCTTCCATATCGTGTTTGACATCTTCTGTTGACTTCATTTGATCGGGTGTATCTTCATAGATAAAAGAAGCTTCCAATTCTGTCTGAAGATAATTATCAGGCGCATAGGAGAAACCTTTTCTTGCTTTTCGTTCCGCATAGAGTTTGATTAAGTCAATGGCGAGCTCTTTAACATGCTTTTTTGTTCGTTCTTTGACCTTATCCCAAGTCCCCGAACCAATCCTGTGTAATGTGGGAGATGTTCCCTCCTTGCCAACGTATTTAGATATTTTGTGTAAAGAGTGTATGCTGACATATAGAGTATCTCCGTCTTTATATGTTAATTTAATAACTTCCTGCTCTTTTCCGTTCACTTCCATCTTTTGAAGACCGGAATAGATTCCGATCCCATGATCAATATGTACTACATAATCTCCCGGATATAAATTAGATATCTCTTTTAAAGTAAATGTTTCACTCTTTTTAAAACGATCACGAATATCAAAGCGATAATATTTTTCCAGAATTTGATGGTCGGTATAGAGACAAAGTTTTCCGGGTTCATCTCTAAATCCTTCGTACAGAATAAAAGAAATTGGGGTGTATAGGTCTTCCGGATTATAATTGGTTTGATTTTCAAGATTATAAGTTTGAAGATGATCTGAAATAATTTTTTGAATCCGATTTAACTGATTTTCATTTTCTGATAAAAATAGGGTTTTATAGCCTTTTTCATAATTATCAATCCATTCTTCAAAAAGGAGTTCAAAACTTTTGGCAAAATAATTTTGGGGTTTAATCTCAAAATTAAAAGCGAGATCATATTGAGGTAAATTCTTTGATTCTATTTCAATAATTTCATGATCTAATATGCTTTTAAGAAATTGTTCTTTTGATATATAAAGTTCTTCAACTGTTAATTGAGAAATTAGTGTTTCCGAAGAAGAATGTGTTTTTTCTAATTTATTGAATAATAAGTCGATTTGAGTAGATATACTATTTAATTCTTTGAGCCAAAAACGGGCATTAGGAAGAAATTCAAAAAAACTGACACGCTCTTCCAAAATTTCTTCAGAAGAGATCATGGGCATTAACTGTAATTGTGTTACATCCCGAATTGATAATTGATTGGTGGGATCAAACTGCCGAATGGAGTCAATATGGTCACCTTCCATCTCTATGCGAAAAGGATACTCTTCTGCATAAGAATAGACATCGAAAATTCCACCTCTCCAAGCAAATTGGCCGGGTTCATATACGAATTCTTCTTGCTTGTAATGATAGGCATATAAGAACTCCAGAAAAATTTCCATAGGCAAAATTTCACCCAAATGAAGTGTAAATGAGTTTTGTGTAAGATATTTACGTGAAATAAGTTTCTCCGGGATTGCTTCAGGGTAGGATACTAAAATGAATGAACGCTCTTGTGTTACAATTTTGTGGACGATTTCAGCCCGTAATTTTACATTGGCATTCTCTGGAGATTCTATTTGATGATTTCTACGATACGAAGAGGGAAAATAATGAACTTGTTTTTGAGGTAATTCCATTCCTTCTTCATTTAACAACTTTTCTAAATCATGATAAAAATACAATGCAGATTCTCGATCAGGCAATATGAAAACTTGATGTTCTTGAAAATCTCTTGCTATTTCTGAAACCAATAAAGCTAAAGAAGACCCGGCGACACCTTCTATTAAAATTTTACGATTCGAAGTAGGGGAGACCAAACTCTCTTGAAAATTGCTCTTTTTAGGTGGGTGAAAATAGGAGTGTATCATTGTTTGTAATCTGTTTATTGAGTATGCAAAATTACTTAAAATTAAGACACATCTATTATGTTCATAATAATCTGAATTGATTTTTGTAACGGACTATTCAGTTTAATACAATATAAACAACTGAATTTAAGTTATGCTTACAGATGTAATATATTACATTTGTAAGCGAGATCAAGAGGCAAAATAAGCAAATACAAATGTAAATATAGATAATTACAATTTTAAACTTAATTCCTGAAATAGATGAAACTTCCCTTAATTGAACTGTCCTTACATAGTTCTCTATATAATTAATATTTTATTACCTATATTATTAATTCCCAATATTATAAATAGGTTTATATTTATTATTGGTTTAAATAATAATGAAAGACTATTAACATTAAGTTTTTCTAAAAATATTTTCACATAACTATAATAAAATCAGCATTTTGAATCTATTATATTAAGTAATGATTTAAAAAGTTATGAACAATTTGAAATATTAATGATATTTTTGTATTTTTGTCAATTGTAAACACTAAGAGAATTTAACTATCTTTTTATTATATTTTACAAATGTATTTTATTGGTGGAATTAATTATAACATATGGTTGACAGAATTAAACAATTGATAGAATTCAAGGGACTCACTCCGGCAGCTTTTGCCAATGAAGTTGAGATTAACAGATCAGGATTGACTCATATTTTTTCAGGAAGAAATCAGCCGAGTTTAGATTTGATTCGTAAGATACTTCTTACATTTCCTGATATTAGTACAGAATGGTTGATGCTTGGGAAAGGCAACATGCTGCGTGACCTAAAGGATACAAGTGTTTCTATGAAAATTGAGGAAGAACAGAATTCTAGAAAATTTGTTCAAACCGATCTCTTTGCCCCCCCTGAATTATTGGAACCCTCTGTTTTACCTATTCAGAATGAGCAGGTATTAAAGAGTGTATCTGTAGCTCAGACGGACCCAGGTAAAAATGAAGAAGAAGTTAAAGATAAGAAGATAGGAATGATTGGAAAGACAAGTCGTAATAGAGCGAATATTGCGGACGATTTCTCAGATCGAAGAAAAAAAATCAATTCTCAGGAGGATAAGAAAATTGAAAAAGTTATTTTCTTTTACGCAGATAATACTTTTGA
>Ga0116193_1004066_pt1 | contig 10303 bp, 8 predicted proteins | sample AD_UKC115_MetaG_FD_89892 | JGI IMG/M metagenome (GOLD analysis project Ga0116193, IMG submission 89892) | Active sludge microbial communities of municipal wastewater-treating anaerobic digesters from Hong Kong - AD_UKC115_MetaG | ecosystem: Engineered > Bioreactor > Anaerobic > Digestate | place...
CCCTGGATCATGAAATCGGGGCGAATGCGATGGAAGGTCAGGCCATCATAGAATTTCTCATCGACATAGGTCAGGAAGTTGAGCGTGGAGATCGGCGCCTTTTCGCCGTTCAATTCCACGACCATGTCGCCTTTGTTGGTTTCAATCTTCACGCGGGCCATCAAATCGCCGCTTGTGGCCGAAGATGCCGGCGAGGAGGATGCAGGTTGTGATTCGGCCGCGAATGCAGCGCTCGCGGTTAATGCGAGGGAGAACAAGGTGCGGAGTAGCAGGTTCATCGATGACATCTCCTTGGTTGGTTAAGGGTTGCAGGCTGGCATTTGCCTCAAAATGAGGCGAAGCCTGCACCACAATTTAAACTGAAATATCGAAATGCAGGCTGATAGCCTGCACCACAATTATATTTTGACCGTGTTGACCTCGTTGACACGGGCATTAACTCAGTTTGCGAACGCCGCTGATTTTCCAGCCGTCCTCTGTCTTTTTTAACTTGTATTCCTGCGTGCTGAGAACGGAATGGCTTCCTGTCGTGTCTTTGCGCTCCACGACGAGCGTGGCCTGATCCTCGGTTCGCTGCTGGCGAATAATTTTCTGCATCATCTGCCGGTGGTTGCGCCCGTTTTCCTGCATGTAAACCGCGCGGCGGCGTGCCATGTACTCATTGGCCTCAAGCCCGCCGGTTAATGTTGCGTCCATGCATTGGTATTCGATGCCAAATTCCTCTTCATTCCAGGATTGGATAAATGCTTTGACCACTTCTTCGGGCGAGGCATCGCGCGGGGAGAAGGCTGGCTCGGCGACAGCCTTTTCGCGCGCCGTGGAGACGTACTGGTGCTTGCGCAGCACGTATTCCAGTCGCCCCATCAATTCGTCCGTTTCAAAGGGCTTGGAGATGAAGTCGTCGCTCTTCAGGCCCGCGGCCCAAAACTCCTCGGGCTTGTCGCTTTGCGATCCCAGCGCCGAGATGACCACGATGGGCAGATCTTTTGTTTCGGGATTGGAGCGCAGCGTGCGGCATACCTCCAGCCCAGACATTCCTGGCATCATCAAGTCGCAAATCACCACATCTGGATGAACGCGATCAACCAATTCCAGCCCGGGCTTGCCCGATCCGGCGGCATGCACTTCAAAGCCGCGCTGCTTCAGCGTCTCGCTGAGCATTTCGATCAAATCCGGCTCATCATCAATCAGAACCACAGTACGAGGCATGTTGTGTTCAATCCTCTCTCAATCAAATACATCAGGCCCTTGGCATGGGCTAAACATTGGAAACCATTGGCATGGGGCGGCGGCTTTTGCGGCCTTCTTCCACCAGGCGTTCCATCTCCATGATAATCTGCGTGGCCAAATCCACCTTCGTCACGCCCTCAATCCCTTCCAGACCCGGCGAGGAGTTTACCTCGATAATCTTCGGCCCGGAAGAAGATTCCAGCATATCGACTCCGGCAACGTGCAGCCCCAGGATTTTCGCGGCGGATACGGCCGTGCGCTCATACTCCGGCGGCAACCGAACCGCCTCGGCCGATCCGCCCTGGTGCAGGTTGGAACGAAACCCTCCGGGGGAAGAACGACGGCGCATGGCCGCTGCCACGCGATTTCCAATGACAATGGCGCGCAAGTCGGCGCCAGCGGATTCGCGGATGAATTCTTGGATCAAGATATTCTGGTTTAAGCTTTGGAACGCATCGACAATGGCCTCGGCTGAACGAATTGTCTCAGCCAGCACCACGCCAACGCCTTGCGCGCCTTGCAGGAGTTTTACAATCACTGGCGGGCCGCCCAAACTCTGGATAGCGGCCTTGACGTCCTCAGTCTGCGCGGCAAAGGCCGTTGCCGGCAACCCAACGTCATGCACGCTGAGCAACTGGAAGCAGAGCAATTTGTCGCGCGAACTTTGGATGGCGGCGGAACTGTTGAGGCAGGCCACGTCCATCATTTCAAACTGGCGCACCACGGCCAGGCCAAAAAAGGTGGCCGAAGCGCCGATGCGCGGGATCACGCCATCGACTTTGCCCAGCGGCTTGCGGTTGTAATAAATCTCCGGCTGGCGGCTATAGACCGTCATCGTGAAGTTCAGCGGATTGCGGATCATGACTTTATGCCCGCGCTGGCCGGCGGCATGGGCCAGGCGTTGCGTGGAATAAAGCCGGGGACCCTTGGACAGGAGAACAAGGTTCATTCGGTTGTGCCTACGGGCGGTCCCAAAAGAAATTCGCGGTTCACATCAACGATGAAATCGCTGATCAGCGCACTGCGCCCCAGGATCATGCGGAAACGCATGCTTTCACGGTTGGTGACGTTGACTTCGATGATCTTGACCACCGAACCCAACACAATGCGCGTGCGAAAGACCGGGCGGCGTTCCTTGCGGCCGCTGGAGTCCGTTACCATGGCGTATCGGACGAGCGGCACAACAAGTTCACGTGTTTTATAGCCGCTTCGCACGTCTCCATCCAAGCTCAGTTTTAACATTTCGCGCGAAATGCCCAAATCATCTTCCTGCACGCCCAGCGATTCGATCTTCCAGGCATGCAGAGAGGAGGTCTTGGCGCCGGTGTCGATCTTCACCCGCAAGCGCTCGAACCCAAGGTCTGGAAGCGAGGCCCACTCCTGCCAGCCGATTCGCCAGCGGGTGGAGCCATCGTCTTCGGTCACTTCCGAATCTTCCAGATGCGGCGGTGAGGTCATCCTGATATTCTCGAGCAAATGTCTGGCCGCCTTCCGCGGTCATTTTCATGCAGTTTGGGCAAACGATGCTGCCATAGTTTTTGCCCCAGATTCCATTGCCTGTAAAGAGTTCCCTTGCCTAAAAAATGGCAGAGGCCTTTCATGCCAAATGTTTGGCACTGTTGAATGTATATCAATGCGCTTGCAGCGACTGCATTGATGTAAGGGAGCATAGGGAAAACCCTTGAGGTCTGATTAATTCTTCACGAAGTGGTGCAACAACGCAGAGAAGCAACTAATCAAGCGTGCTATGCTCATCCACTTACTGTTTGTGATGTGTAATGTAGAGGTGGGCCAGCGGCACACTGCGCGCTGCTTAGCAATCTTCCTTAACTCTTGATGGGTCTTCGGCCCACCGGTACGGCACAAATTTATAGCCTAAGCTAATGCTTCATTATAACATAGCAACGTGTTAGATAATGAAATGGCAAAATAATTCTAAAATGCCTTATATAATCTTTGACAGCCTGAATAGATTTCCTGTAAGTTTTGCTTGTAAGTGGCATACATCACGACTGAAAGGAAAAGAGGATCCTTAGATGCCCAATTTGTCCAAGTCTGCCGATGAATTCCTGGCTGAAATCAGTGCCAACGTGAAGCAGGAACTTCTAAGTTCCATCGCGCCCATTGCGCAACGCATTGCCGAAGCCGTCACGGAATTGCAAAACGCGCTTCAGGGCGGCGCCGCCGCCGCGCCAGGGCGTCGCATGGGCCGTCCGCCCAAGGCCGCCGCAGGCAAGAAGCCCGGCCGTCGCGGTCGCCCCGCCAAAGGCACTTCAGCGCCCGCCAAAACTGTGAAAAGCAGCGGTCGCAGCGCGCGCGGCACCATGAAGAACGAAATTATGCGCGTGCTGCAAGGCGCGGGTTCGGCGCTGACGCTGACGGAATTGCGCGATCAATTAATGAAGAATGCGGAATTCAAGGGGCGCAATCCTAATACGGTTTATACGCAGGTCGTGCAGACGCTGAAGCGCCTGGATGTCGAACGCACGCCCGACAAGAAGTATCGGCTGAAATAATCCGGCGATTCGTTCTGACAATGGACTGTCTATATAAATAAAGCCTGAGCACGGAATTACCGTTGCTCAGGCTTTTGCTTGAGAGAATTACTTACTTTCGCCAGCGGCCGATGGCAATACAACGGCCGCGCCCATCCTCTGGCGCAAAAACGTCTCGATGAACTTATCAATGTCGCCATCCATCACGGCACTGATGTTGGACGTCTCATAATCCGTGCGAAGATCCTTGACCAAATTATAAGGGTGAAAAACATACGAGCGGATCTGGTGGCCCCAACCGATGGCCTTTTTCAACTTCTCGCGTTCACTAGCTTCCTTCTGGCGCTCTTCCAAGGCCAGCGTGTAAAGCCGCGAACGAAGATAGCTCATTGCCTGGGCCTTATTCTTATGTTGCGAGCGCTCGTTCTGGCATTGCACCACGGTGTTGGTGGGAATGTGCGTGATGCGAATGGCCGAGGATGTCTTATTGACATGCTGACCGCCAGCGCCGGAGGAACGATACGTGTCGATGCGCAAGTCTTTTTCGTCAATATCAATATGAATCGTGTCGTCAATTTCGGGCGCGGCATATACCGAGGCGAAAGAGGTATGCCGGCGCGCATTGGAGTCAAATGGCGAGATGCGCACGAGGCGGTGAATGCCGCTTTCGGCCTTTAGCAGGCCATAGGCATATTCGCCCTTGATGAGCAGCGTGGCTGACTTCACGCCCGCTTCATCGCCCGGCATCAGATCGATTTCTTCCACTTCAAAACCGCGCCGCTCCGTCCATCGCATATACATGCGCAAGAGCATGCTGGCCCAATCGCAGGATTCCGTTCCGCCCGCCCCGGCATGCACGTGAAGATAACAGTTATTTATGTCGGTTTCCTCGGCGAACATGGCCTCAAATTCGGCCTGGTCGAATTTCTCCTGCAATTGTTGCAGGGAACTGTCCAATTCGGCTTCGGCGGCTTCGTCGGGTTCCATTTCCAATAATTCAATCAACTCGAATGTATCATTGACTTCCTTGAGCAGGCGCTCCCAAGGTTCCACCAGATTTTTCAGCGCCTTGGTCCGGCGAAGATGGCTTTGCGCGCGCGCCTGGTCATCCCAAAATCCCGGCGCGGCGGCGATTTGCTCGAAGGACTGCAATTCCTGCTTGCGCCGATCGAGGTCAAAGATACTCCTGGGCTTGCAGGATGCGCCGGCGCAGATCGTCCAACTGTTGTTTCGTTTCACTTAGCATGAAGCACTGCTCTCCTTAGTGTCATTTGCTGCATCGTAAGTGCAGATCGTGTGAAATACAAGACTGAGAAGGCGAATTAGGCTAATCTGCGGGGATTCGAAGCATAGTGAACGAACTGCTGCGAAAATGATGAGCGTGCATGTACGTCGGCTCAAAGAGCCAACGTCCTCCCGGGCCGGGAGGACCTACCTTGCTTGTTATGCACAGATTATAAGCGGTATAGATGGCGCGTTTAACTTACCATAGAGACACAGAGAATGCAGAGAAGGAATCTTTCGATAGACTGTATTTCCCTGTGTCCTCTGTGTCTTCGTGATTAAGGATATTTAATAATACAAATTCGCAAAGGGCTGATCGGTTTGGAAGGAACCGTTGCCGCTGATGCCCGTCAGCACGCCGTAACGATTGTTGGTGCCCGAAAGAAAGAAATAATTATCATTTGTGGAGGAATTCTGGCCATTGGTAATACAGATATTGCCTGTCAGCACGTTTTGGTTGCCACCAATGAAAAACCCGGCGCGGTTGGTGGGATTATAGATTGTAGTGGTGCCATTGGAAATGCACGTATTGTTATTGAGGGTATTTTGATTACCGCTCACCTGAATTCCCACCTCGGGATTATCGCTGACTTGATTTCGTTCCAGGACACTTCGCCTCGCCGTGACATTCGTATTGGCGAATACATAGATTCCTGCGTCGTTTACGCCATTATTACTGCCATTGGTCCGCACTTCATTGTCGTAAATCTTGCAGTCTGAAAAAACAACGATGCCATTGCGATTGTTGGAGTCAAACAGGCAGCGCGTCACGATCATGCCATTTCCTGTAATCAAACCATTGGTTACATTTGCGCGGAAGATGCAATCACGGACAATGCCGGTATTGCCGGTGCGCGCTCCGGCAAAGGAACTGGCGGTGGACTGGCCCACGCTATTATTCAGAACTTGAAGGTCTGTTAAAGTTGTCGCCGTGTTGGTGCCTACAATGGACCAATCATTTCCCGCCGCCAAATCGATCCCATAGGTGCGGAAGTTCGATATAATTCCATTCTTAATCGTAATGCCGGTGAAGCCACCATTGGCAGCGGCTGAAATGCCCGTGCCCGAAGAGCCGGAGTTCCCCGGCCCGTTTAGCCGAAAGCCGTTCAAGTCAATGGTCACATTACTGCTGGCGATCGTAATGGCGCTGGTGTTTGTCGGCGTGAAATTAACATTCTCAGTGAGATAAAAGCTGCCCGGCGAACTGATCGTCAGCGGCAGCATGGCGGCGGTGATCATCTTGCGCGCCTCGATTTGATCCAGAGTCCTCATCGTGGGCGCGGGGGCGCCGGGGGGAGTTAATGAGCCCTGGGCACGCGCCAGTTGTAGCGCGCCTGGAAAAAATAGCGATGCGATACAGCAAAGGATAAGGCGTCTCATGGTTGAATCTGCTCCCGGGCAAAAGGTTTCGCAGCAGCGGGCTTCTGCGCAATGCCCATCAGTTTAGTGCGCCCACTGCAACGAAACAAATGGAATCTGTATCTTTAGGCATGGATTCATTCTCTTCTGGCATTTTGGCGAACAATAGGAGTAGCCTAAATTGAGCGGCTTCAGTAGTGTTAATACACCGATTTCCAAACAATGGATCTGAAATACATGCTATGCCCGGCTTGTGGTGAGCAGAATCAGAACGATTCGCGCTTTTGTTCATCGTGTGGATTCGAAATCAAGACTAGTTCCCCTTCCAAAGAGGCCAGCGCTTCGGGAACACCGTTGCCCAATTCCAGCGCGCCCTCGGCTTCCGGACCGATTTCGGGCAACAACTCGGCCGGCGGTTCAGGCATTGACCTGAACGAGGTGAATCCTTCTTCGGGTTCTGCCACGCCGCCCCAGGATGCCACTCCCGGGGCCGTTCAACCCGGCACCATGGTGCGCGACCGCTACCGCATTGAACGAATGCTGGGGCAAGGCGGCATGGGCAGCGTCTTCCTGTCCACCGATACAACGATTAATCGCAAAATCGCCATTAAATTCATTAATCCCGAGTTGTGGCAGCGCCGCGCGGCTTACCTGCGCTTTATTCGCGAAGCAAATGTCTGCCTCGACTTGACGCACAACCATATCATTCGCGTTTACAATTTGGAGGAATGGCAGGGCCAAGCCTTCCTCACGATGGAATACCTCGACGGCATCTCGCTGCGGATGCTGATGCATCAATTAAAGAAGCAAAAAAGCGCGCTGGATTGGGGACGCTGCCGCAGCATATTGCGCCAAATGCTCGAGGCCATGGAATACGCCCATTCCAAGGGCGTGGTTCACCGCGACTTAAAGCCGGGCAATATCATGCTGGCGCGCGATCCCGATGGGACCCACCGAGTCGTGGTCATGGACTTTGGATTGGCGCGGCGCGAAGAAGATGATGCAGAGGCTAAGACGCGCATTGGCTCCTCATTGGGCACGCCGGAATATATGGCGCCGGAGCAGGCGATTTCGGCGGCGCAAGTGGATGCTCGCGCCGATTTATTCTCCGTGGGCGCCATTGCCTACGAGATGCTGACCGGGCGCGTGCCGCGCGGCAAACTGGAGTTGCCCTCCAAACTGACAGCCGGATTGCCCGAGGGCGTGGATGAGTGGGTATTCAAGGCGCTGGAACATGATGTGGAGAAGCGTTTCCAAAGCGCACATGAGATGGGGTTGGAGCTGAAGCAGATCGGACGCGTCCGCCGCACGGTCGAACTCGTTTCTTCGACGGGGTCAAAGAGCGCTGGGTTGGAAACGCCTTCGGCCAGTGATTCGAGCCCTTCGGAGATGAAGTCGCGCGATTCCTCCGTGTTGGATATGGGCTCGGCGTTGGATGAATTTGCCTCGGCGGATGATATTCTGCAAATGGCGGGTGCATCCAGTTTTCCGGAACCGAGCCATGCCCCGCGTCGGCGCCAGCCTTCGGCTTTTGCGCAGATGCTTCCGACCATTGCCAAATATGGAGCCATTGTTGTTGTATTGGGCCTGATTGGATGGGGATTGGCAGCTGTGGTGCAATCGATTTCTTCTCGCTCTTCCCGCTCTTCGGCTGCTGCGGTTGCGCCAAGCGTTGTTAGCAAAACGCCTGGCGCAAAGCCGCTGCCTGCTATCGGCGAACATTTCACTGAAACGATCAACAACCTGGATATAGAAATGGTGTGGTTGCCGGATGGAAAGTTTACAATGGGCAACACGGCCACTCCGGAGGATATGCAGAAGCTGTTTCAACTCGATCCGCAATTGGTTTCCGACGAATACCCTGCTGCGGAAGTTAGCCTGACGGGATTTTGGATGTCCAAAACCGAGGTGACGTTTAAGCAATACAAGACCTTTCTGGAAAAAGCACAAAATCCGTTTATTCGCGGATTCGGTCCTGAGCATCCCGATTTAACCGGGAAAGTACTCGACCCGAATGCGCCCGTGACCTATGTCCGGTGGAAAGATGCTGATGCATTTACGCAATGGCTGATCCGTATCACGGGCAAATATTACCGCCTGCCCACCGAGGCCCAGTGGGAATATGCATGCCGCGCTGGCACAAACACGCAATTTTCATTTGGTGAATTGCCCGGGAAACTGGATGAATATGGCTGGTATGACACCAATTCACAGGGGCAGGCGCATCCCGTGGCGCAGAAAAAGCCCAATGCTTTTGGCCTGTTTGATATGCATGGCAATGTGATTGAGTGGTGCCATGATTATTATACCGAACATTTTTACGACACGCGCGATCCCGTAAATCCTGAAAATATTGCGGTCATGCCATTTCGTTCCACGCGCGGGGGATCCTATCGTGTAGGACCGGAATACTGCCGCAGTTCGGCTCGTGGCCGTCAGTTAATCGAGAATTGCAGCGATGCCATTGGTTTTCGCATAGTTGTTCTGCCAGGGCCTCCGCCTCAAGATACTTTCCGATCAGCCCAGGGACAAGGCGCGGGAGGGCAAACCTGGGCTGGCGGTGCGGCGAAGCGTGGCGGTGCCGGTGCTGGCGCAGGAGCTGGCGGCGGCAAAGGCAAGAACCGCAAGAACCAGCAAGCTGCCCAACCTGCTCTCTGAGGCTGGGTGACGCGAAGACTTGATCCTAATGCGCCGAAGATAAATTGACTTCATCATTGAGTCTGCCGGCGAACAGGCGCATACTTTTATTATGTCACGCACACGCATCAAAATCTGTGGCATCACCAACACTGGCGATGCCCATGAGGCTCTGAAAGCAGGAGCAGACTTTTTAGGCTTCAACTTCCACGCCTTGTCTTCCCGCTATATCAAGCCCCAGCGCGTCAAAGGCATCCTGGAATTCCTGCGCATGCAGGGGGTGAAGAAGATGCAGGGCGTTGGCGTCTTCGTCGATGAAGATCCCGAGGAAATTCGCCGTATTCTGCGCATCACCGGCTTGCGCATCGTGCAGTTGCACGGCAATGAGACGCCGCAGGATGTTGCCAGTTTAAAAGGATTTTTGCGGATAAAGGCCGTGAAAGTGACTAAGCCCGAATGGGCCGATCAGTTGGATCGGTATGGCGCCGATGCGTATCTGGCCGAGGCGCCGCATGCCACTCTGCCCGGCGGTTCGGGCATGAGCTATGATTACAGTTTGGTGGAACCAGCCACGCAGGGGCAGAAGATCTTCCTGGCAGGGGGATTGAATCCGCGCAATGTTGCCGAAGCCGTTCGCCTGGTTCATCCCTATGCCGTGGATGTGGCCAGCGGCGTCGAAAGCACGCCCGGACACAAGGATATTGAGGCCATGCGCGCCTTCTGCCAAGCCGTGCGTTCGGCGGGCGCCGCGCGTGCGGTTGCCAATCCCGCTTGATTCTTTTTGGGTTTTTCTCTACAACTACTCCCGTTCCTGACATTCCGCAGTGGGCCGCCTTAGCCCGAGGCGGCATTCCTATCTGTGACATCGCTTGCGTTCCGTTTCAAACGGGCTGGCAGGTGCTTGGAGGAGTCAATGTTGGTCCGTTCTGCCATTCTTTTCCTGGTTCTGCTCGCGTTACTTGCGCCCGCCATTCCCGCCCAAACCGAGGCCATTCCTGTGGTGCAATCCACGCAAATGCGACGCGATCCTCATCTGGATAAATTGCTGAAGGATATTGTCAATCGCCTGTGCACGCGTTTGCCCAAGCATTCACCTTCACGGGTTTCAGCCACCCTGGTGGATTTGGGCTACACGCGCAAGCCTCTCCTCGTTCCAACATTTGGCTCCTGGCGCGGCGATGCGCAGGTCTATCCTGCCAGTGTGGTAAAGATTTTCTATATGGGAGCCGCGTATGTGTGGGCGCGGCAGGGGAAATTGCAGATCACGCCCTCGGTTTATCGCGACCTGAAGGATATGA
>Ga0116193_1004068_pt1 | contig 10301 bp, 12 predicted proteins | sample AD_UKC115_MetaG_FD_89892 | JGI IMG/M metagenome (GOLD analysis project Ga0116193, IMG submission 89892) | Active sludge microbial communities of municipal wastewater-treating anaerobic digesters from Hong Kong - AD_UKC115_MetaG | ecosystem: Engineered > Bioreactor > Anaerobic > Digestate...
AAGGTGTATTATTTTTCAATAATTTTTCTGTTTCTTCTTTGCTCAAAGTCAAAGAGTTTTTCATGCTCATTCTGCTTTGAAAATTGTATTGAAAATTGGCAACAACAGCACGTTTTTCTTCTAATTCCTGGGCTGTATCAAAAGCATAATAAGCCACACCTTTTGCAATTAATTGCTCTGCATACTGTTTATACATTGCTTTGCGTTCACTTTGTTTGTAAGGAGCAAAATTACCACCTAATAAAGGGCTTTCATCTGGTATTAAACCACACCAATTAAGTGTATCATAAATATATTGTTCAGCACCTGCTACAAAACGAGTTTGATCTGTATCTTCAATACGAATAATAAAACTTCCATTGTTTTTTTTAGCAAATAAATAATTAAACAAAGCAGTTCTTACACCACCTAAATGCAAGCCTCCTGTAGGGCTTGGAGCAAAACGTACACGTACTTTTTTATTCATAAGTTGGCAAAGATAAGCCCTTCATTTTTTTACCTTATTTTCGCAAGCATAATTTTTGTTTTATGAAAGTAAATACAATGGCAGAATTGATGGCAAATGGTGAAACGCCTGAAATTTTATTTTGGGTGGGCTGTGCAGGAAGTTTTGATCAACGTGCTCAAAAAATAACAAAAGCTTTTGCAACCATTTTAGATAAAGTAGGTATAAAATTTGCCATTCTTGGAAAAGAAGAAGCTTGTACTGGCGACCCTGCAAGACGTGCAGGAAATGAATTTTTATTTCAAATGATGGCATACCAAAATATTCAAACTTTGAATGGCTATGGCATTAAAAAAATTGTTACCACTTGCCCTCATTGCTTTAATATTTTTTTCAATGAATATCCTGCTCTTGGCGGAAGTTTTGAAGTAATTCATCATACCACTTTATTACAACAATTAATAGATGAAGGAAAAATAAAATTAAAGCCAGACAACAGTTTTAAAGATAAAAAAATTACTTACCACGATAGTTGTTATTTAGGCAGAGCAAATAATATTTACGAAGCACCCAGAAAAATTTTAGAAGCATTACAGGTTGAGTTGGTAGAAATGAAACACCATAAATCAAAAGGATTGTGTTGTGGTGCAGGTGGTGCACAAATGTTTAAAGAAGAAGAAGCAGGAACAAAAAGAATTAATGTAGAGCGTACTGAAGAAGCTTTAGAAACTAATGCAAAATTTATTGCATCGGCTTGTCCTTTTTGCAATACTATGATGACTGATGGCGTAAAACTAAAAGAAAAAGAAGACAAAGTACAAGTATTGGATATTGCAGAGTTTATTGTAAATGAAATTCAAGAAAAATAAATCATTATTTATACAAATGAAAAATTTCAACTTTAAAAAATTTATTATTACAAGTATTATTTTATTGCCCATTTTATTGGTAATAGATATAGCTTACGATAAAATATTTAAAGAACTGGATTTTAAAGAAACATTTGCTATGAAAAATTTATTTTTCAAAATAGCAGCAGCATTAGTAGGTGCATATTTTTATGTTACTTATAAAAATGAAGATGATAAAGAAAAACAATAATTGCTTTAAAGAATAATTCAAAAATGAAGATTATGGATACAGCATTTCAACATTTAATTCCCAATAATTTTTCAAATACATCAAAGGTTTGGGTGTATCAAAGCAATAGAATTTTTGGTATTGCCGAAGCCTTACAAATAGAATCAATTTTACAGGATTTTGTAGAACATTGGCGTAGTCATGGTGCTGAAGTAACAGGTTTTGCAAATTTATTTTTTGGACAGTTTATTGTGTTTATGGCTAATGATAATATTGAAGTGAGTGGCTGTAGCACAAGCTCTTCTATAGATATTGTAAAGCAAATTGAACAACTGTTTAATGTAAATTTATTTGATAGACAAAGCCTTGCTTTTATTATAAAAAACAAAATAGAGTTATTGCCTTTGCCTCAATTAGATTATGCTTTAAGCAATGGATTTGTAACTGGTGAAACTTTGTATTTCAATAACACCATTACCAATAAAGCAGGGCTTTTAAACAACTGGATTATTCCTGTAAAAGATAGTTGGCTTGCCTCTAAATTGCAAAAAGCTACAATGGTGTAACAAAGTTTTTACTACTAACTTTTTCTTCTTTTTAGCTCACGTTTTATAAGTACTAATTCTCTGTTGGTTTGCCCAATTACTGAAGAGTTTTCTTGTGCCCTTCGCATTAAATAAGGTATAACATCTTTTATAGGACCAAAAGGCAAGTACTTACTTACATTACAACCTGCTTGAGCAAGATTAAAAGTTATATTATCACTCATGCCATACAACTGAGAAAAATGAATATGCTTATGATTAAGAGGAATATTTTTTTGAATTAATAAATCATAAGCAAGCATATTACTTGCCTCATTGTGCGAAGCAACAATAGTGCTAATAGTTGCAATATTTTCAATACAATAAGTTACGGCTGCATTAAAATCATTATCAGTTGCTTCTTTATTTTTTTGAATAGGGCATGGATAGTTATGGTTATTGGCTCTTGCACGTTCTTTTTCCATATAAGCACCACGAACCAATTTTATTCCTAAAATAAAATGTTGTTGTTGAGCAATTTTATGTGAGAGTTTTAAAAACTCCAATCTATCGTGGCGATATAATTGTATGGTATTATAAACTATAGTTTTTTCTTTATTAAATTCAGCCATCATTTCAATAGTTACTCTATCAACAGGATCTTGAATCCAGCTTTCTTCGGCATCTATAAGTACGCCAATATTTTTTTCTGCTGCAGTTGCACAAATAGCATACAATCTATCTTTTACTTTATTCCATTCAGTTGTCTCTGCTTCATGATCATGAATACCACTTCTTAATCTTGGAGCTTCATCTAATGTTGCTAATAAATCAAATCTGGCAATACCAGTAATTTTTACACTTATAAAAGGAATATTGGTTTGTGTAGCAGCATAATTTATAACACGAATAAATTCATCGGTATTGTTGTCAAAAATGTTTTCTCCTTGTTTGCCTTCTACGGCATAATCCAAAATAATTTGTACCCCATGTTCTTTTAATAAATTAGCAAGCGGCTTTGTGTCTTCCAAGCTTTCGCCACCAACAAATTGTTTAAAAATAGTATTGCGTACCGCTTTATTAATAAATGGAAATTTCCCTTTTATCAATAGTGGAGTTATTCTTGTGCCAAGTGGCACAAAAAAAGGATAGCTCATGGTGTTAAAAAGAAACTTAGCTTTTTTTAAATCTTTATCCGATTTATATGCAAAAGCGTTTTCTGTATTATCAAAAGAAACAGTAGCCATACAAATAAGTGTTATTGCTGCGAATATCGGAAGCTAAGAAATGATAAAAAAGAAATGTATATACAGCAGTGTGAATAATTTTTTGAAGCACTTATTATTGAATTTTTAAAATGTATTGTGTACATTTATCTGTTTACTAAAAACAAGTATTAAGGTTTAAATAAAGCCAAGTTTTTTAACCTGCTCTTGATATCATCTTATAAATATTTTCCACTTCTTTTTTTATGAAAGCTTTGCCATTTTATGGTTAATGGGTAAATGTAGATTAGTATTTACTTTCCTTTCTCTTACCTTCGCCACTAATTGTATAATATGAATGTAGGTTCAAAAAAAGCTAACGAAACTATTGCAATAATGAATGAATTGGTTTTACCCAATGATACCAATGTGTTTGGAAATTTAATGGGTGGACGTTTAATGTATTGGATGGATATTGCAGCTGGAATTACAGCAGGCAAGCATTGTAATGCACCCAGTGTAACAGCAAGTGTAGATAATTTAAGTTTTAAAAATCCTATTAAATTAGGCAATGTAGTACATATAGAATCTAAGGTTACAAGGGCTTTTAATACTTCTATGGAAATTCATATAAAAGTTTGGGGCGAAGATTTAATTGCTCAATATAAATACGAAAGCAATGAAGCCTATTTTACTTTTGTGGCTTTAGACCCCAATGGAAATCCACGTTCTGTACCAAACTTAATTCCTGAAACAGACGAAGAAAAAAAATTGTATGATGGTGCTTTAAGAAGAAGACAATTAAGGCTCATTCTTGCAGGAAAAATGAAACCAAACGATGCCATAGAGTTGAAAAATTTATTTATGCCTGTATAGTTTTATTTATCTATACCTACGTAAATTTTATTTTTTTCTTTTAGCTTTTCGTTTTCGTACAATTCAAAGTAAAACCAACCACTGTTTTTAAAATTTGATTTATCCAATATAAGATCTTTTTCTTTTACATGCTTTATAGTTAGTACTTCTTCATTTTGCTCATTGTAAAAAATAATTTTGTACTTATATTGTTTTGCTAAGGGAATTAAAATTCTTACAAAACCATAATCGTTTGTAAAAATGTAGGTAGAAGCTTTCCAAACAGGTTTAGGAACATAAGGTCTAATAATTATTTCATCATCATTTTCTGTGGTTTGAATGGTATCTTTTGTTTTTTTATTTACCGAATCTCTAAATCTTCTGTAATCTTTATAATTAATTTCTGCAATTAAACTGTCCTTATTTTTTTTATAAATTTTAATGGTTTTAGTGCCTTCATCTGTTTGGTTTTTATCATCACTATTCGTTTCTTCCTTTTCATCAGGTTTTATTTTTACCACTTTTATAGGCGTATATTTTTCAGGTGATTTTGATGAGGTAAAAAAATAGGCACCTCCCTCCAAAACATAGTGCACTCTGTAATATACTTTATAATCTACCGAAGCATTATTATCTACAAAACCATTTTGAGGCAACCAAGGCGATTGTGAAGAAAACACACTACGAAAATATTTTGTACTGTCGAATGAGCGTTGTACAATCATTTGCACTACTTTATCATAAGGATTAATCCAGCTTACTTGTACTTTTCCTTTAGCTAATTGCCTTACTGTAAAATGCGGCAAAGTGTCTTGTGCTTTCACTGAATTGTTGAATAAAAAAACAAGGGCTATTAAAAATAAAATGCTTCTCAACTGTGTCATATTTTTCAAAGATAAAGGTCAGTTATATATCAAAAACTTAAAGTGTGGGGAGGTAAAGATAAATTGCCTTGTAATCCACCACTGTGAATAATTAATAATTTATCGGATGATGAAAATGTGTTGTTGCTGCACAAATCTTTTACTGCAAATAAAAGTTTTGAAGTGTAAATAATATCGGTTGGTAAATTTTCTTTTTGGTACAATTCATTCATCCAATTAATTAATGTTAATGGATGTTTGGCATAACCTCCAAAATGGTATTGATGTAAAATTGAAAAAGAATTTTGCTTGTTATTTGGTAAAATATTTTTTATTTCTTGCTCCAAACTATGGTTGTTTTTAAAAACACTAATGCCCCAAATTTTTTGATGTGGATGAGCAGCTTTTACAATTCCAGCAAGCATTGTACCTGTGCCACAAGCACACAAAATATGTGTATAGTTTTCGGTGGCTGCAGTTTGTAAAATGGTTGCTGCACCTTTTGCACCTACTATTCCATAACCACCTTCATTTACCCAATAAATGTTTTTATCAAACTTATTTTTTATGGATTCTTTTTCTTTAAAATTATTTCTGCTTACAAAATGCAATTCCATACCATAATTTTTGGCATCTTGTAATGTGTGCGATAAAAAATTATTGGCTTCGCCACGAATAATGCCTATGCTTTTTATTTTAGCTTCTTTACAAGCAAAAGCAGTGGCTACAATATGATTACTGTAAGCTCCTCCAAAAGTGGCTATACTATTTTTTCCTTGCTGCTTACAATCTTCTACATAATATTTTAACTTAAACCATTTATTGCCACTTACAATGGGATGTATAGCATCTAATCTTAAAACATCAATAGAAATATTGTTGAAAAGTGGAGATAGTAAAGGTTGTAGAACAACAGGTAATTGAAAAATTAAATTATCTGATAGTTGTGTGTTGTTCATTAGATAAATTATTCCAACATTTTATTTCGCATGGCATACATAATAAGTCCTGCAATTGTTTTCACGCCTGCTTTTTGTTTCATTGCCTGTCTAATACTTTCAATAGTTCGTGGACTTAAAAATATTTCTTTAGAAATTTCTTCTGTTGTTTTATCATCACTAATTAATTTAATGATGCGTAATTCTTTTTCATTAAATTGTGTTGGAGTAGGATAGAAGCGACGAACAGTTTTTTTGTTTTGTAATTTTAATAATACAGCAGTATTTACTAAATCATTAAAATAATAATCTTCATTCATGCAGGTTAAAATAGCCTGATAAATTTCTTCAGGATCTGTAGTTTTAGTGAGGTAAGAGTTAGCACCCATTTCCATCATCTTCGTAATTATTTCTTGATCATCATACATACTTAACACTATAATTTTTAAATTTTCGTAAGTATGTCGAATAATTTTTATTGCTTCAATTCCATCCATTTCAGGCATTCTAATATCCATCAACAACACATCTGGCTCTTTTAGTTTTAGTTTGTGTGTCATGTCTTTGCCATCTTCTGCTTCCCATAAAATTTTTATATAGTCTTTATCTTTCAAAGCATTTCTTAATCCATCTCTAAATATTTTATGATCGTCTGCTATTGATAATTTTATGGTTCTTTCTGATGTCATAAGGTAAAATGTTTGAAATACATTTTTTTAAAGAAGCAAGTAAATGTATTTTTTACGTACCTAAGGTCTTAGTTTTCAACTTATTCCAATTAAATGTGAATAAGTTTGTTTATAGTATTTTTTCTATGAACATTTACTATTTTCAATCGTAACATTACTAAGTTTACAAAGCGTATTAATACGCACTAAAAATAGTGTGATTACTAAAAATAAACCTGTATGTTTTACTAAAAAAATGATGTAACCCTTGTAAACATTGAGTTGTAGAGATTGTATGTCAAGGTTATATATTTTACAACGTTTGTAATCAAAGAAATTAATACTGAGGTTTATATCTGAAACAAAATTTAAAACTAAAATTAAAACCCCACAAAATGACAAAAGAATTAATTGTAGTAAAAGGACGAGTTATTGAACAAAACCGCTCTTTTGCACCAGAAGTTGGTGAAGATATTGGCTACGAATTAGGTTCTAAAATGATTCATCGTTGGTTTAAAGAAAACCCTGATGATGTTTTAGCTTCTTTTGCTGGTCGTAATATTATTGAAAGCATTTTAGCACAACCTGGTTGTACGGGTATTAGAATCTTTAATGCAATTAATGATTTAGGCATTAAAACTGTGGTTTTAGTGGGTGCTGATAAAGAGGGTAACAATATTTTAGAATATACTTCTATTGGCGACAATGGCGAAATTACCAAACACAAAGGTATTGTAGCTGATAGAAATACATGTTGTCCTCCAAGTTGTGGACAAGGTGGTGATGTTAGTTTGGATTGGTTTGGATAATTTTAGTTGGTAATATCATTTTGCTTATTTTTGGGCAAAATGTTTATTCTTGAAATTAGTATATTTTATATCTATATTTTCTCCTGTATTGCCCATTTTGTTTTTTTTGTTATACTTTAAGTTTAACAAGCAAGAAAAAACAAAATGGGTAATTTTTACATTAGCGGTTGTTAGTTTTATTTTTGATATTCTGAGCTTTAATCTTTCTAAAAAATTTATTTCTAACATTAATTTAATTAATCTTTATTTAGTAATAGAAGTTGCTTTTTTATACATTTTCTTTTTATTTCTTTTTGCTACAAATAAATTTGCTAAAATCATTACTAAGATTGGTTTTGCTTTGGTAATCTTTGTTTGGTTGTATAATAATGTTATAAAAGGAAATCTTTTAAACAAATACGATTCTATCTCCTTAGCTGTAGAGTTTATTATTATTTTTATTCTTTGTTTATTGTATTTTGTTCAAATAGTTACTCAAATACGAGATACTACACCTGCATATAACACAGCATTTTTTTGGCTTATTGCTGCTTTGTTATTGTATTGTGCCTCTACCTTTTTTAGTTTCTTTATTTTAAACAGCCCTGCTGATAGAACAAGTGATACTATTGCCTTTGAATATATTTCGAGAGTAGCAAGTATTTTAAAGAATGTTTTAATATCCATAGCCTTTATGATAAACACAAACAAAAATAAAAACGATATAACTTATAAGCACCAAAGCATTTATAATGTAGAACAGCATTAACTTTTAATTCTAACAAACCCTATGTATATAGCAATTTATTTATTACAATCAAATAACGTAAGACTACTTTCTCCAGAACTTGTTTTAGGCTCGTTGGCAATGATATTGTTGGCAGTAGCACTTATTTTGTTTATTGTATTTCATCAAAAAAGAATATTTCGCTATCAGCAGCGTATTCAAAAAATGGAAGCAGAGCATCAAAAAATGTTATTAAGAGCTTCTATAAAATTGCAAGAAGAGGAGCGAACCAGACTTGCAGCAGATTTGCATGATGATGCAGGACCTTTATTAGCCACTGCCAAACTGTATTTGAATGATAACTTTTTGAATATGGATAAAGCAACTCAAATGCAGGCTATGTATAGTGCTAAACAAATTATTGATGATACTATACAGCTTATCAGAAATATTTCTCATAGCTTAATGCCACCTACTTTAAAAAACTTTGGCTTAGGTTCGGCAGTAAACGATTTCTTTCAAAAAATAAATAATTCAGGAACATTAAATGCTAATGCCAAGTTTCATGATTATAAAGTAAGATTAAAAGCTGAAAGAGAATTGATATTGTTTAGAGTAATTCAAGAATTAGTAAACAATGTTTTAAAACATAGTCAAGCATCATTTATACATCTTACAGAACACGATGTTGAGGACAAAGTAATTATTCGTTTACACCATGATGGTAAAGGCTTAACGCAAGAAGAATTTTTACGTTTCACAAAAGAAAAAGATGGCTTAGGTTTAAAAAATATACAAAGCCGACTAAGAGTATTATATGGCGATATTATGTACGAAGAAGATGCCTCTCAATCATTGTACAAAGTAACCATTGAAATACCAAGAGAAGAAGGGGAAGAAAATTTTTCAAGCAAATAAAACACCAATTTAATAGCTAAGAATTTCGTATTTAGTTTTGGGTCTTTTATTATCTAACCATTGAAATCCTTTTACTTTAATTGCATCATGATTTACCTGACGCATAGGATAGGTGGTACCTTCTAACTGATTTCTAAAAACAACTTTATCAGCTTTTCCTTCTTTAAAAAATAAATCTATTACATCGGAAGTAGCAACATTTACTCCAAAGAATTTTCCATAATCATCTACACCATAATACACACTATGTGCAGGAGCACCTTTGCATCGCAAAGAGTCCATTTTACCATCAATAAAATATCCATGAATAGTTCTTCCTGCCACTTGATTGTAATAAATACTTCCTGCATGGCTTATTGCCAAAGCATTTTCAAACACACGAATTTTCTCTGGTTTTTTATTTTGTGTATATAAATAAATGGTATCGCCAGTAATTTGATTTTCATCGGACCAGGCAACAGGATTTTTAAACAATCTAAAAACAGAATCTTTTAAACTATAAAAAAGGCTATCACCAGCAGCTTGCATAGAATCTGAAAAAATTTTCACATTACTATATGCTTCAAAATATTTATCAGATGCAGAGTCTTTATCTGTTTCAGGAATTACATAATTTTTCCAACCCAAAGAATCTCTAACATCAACAATATTTTTTTCTTTCAACAAATCGGATAAACGTGCATTAAAAAAAGTATCTGCACGAATATAAACACTGTCTTTTCCTTGTTTCAGTAATAAAATAGGTGCTTCAGTAGCTCTTACAGTACCTTTTTTTTCGTTTCTTTCTACTTTGTTAGCAATAATATCAAAACCTCCAGTACTGTCTTTTCCTTTATAAACAACATTGCCTTTAAACTCAGATTTCCCTATACTGTCATCAATAGCTACTTCATCTGCTTTTAATGTTCCAGTGCTATCTTCTATTTCTGGGCGTTCGCCAAAATAAGCTTTCTTTTTATTGAGGTCGTAATAACCTTTTCGTGTTTTAATTTTTGTTTTACCAGAAATAATGGTTGTAGGAGAAACAAAAGTTGTAATGTTGGTATAAGTGTTGTACAATAAAGTATCTGTATAAATAGTGTAATCTGGGTCTTTTAAAACCACTTTATTTCTGAAAAATACATCTTTAGTTTCGCCATAATAAACAGCTTCTTTACTGGTAAGAATTGTTTTACCATTTACTACTTTTCCTCCTTTTAAATAAGTACCTATTTTGGTATTTACATCGTACTCTAATTCATCTGTTGTTAAAACTCCTTTGCCATCGGTAAGTTTTACATTCTTTTTTAA
>Ga0116193_1004069_pt1 | contig 10287 bp, 6 predicted proteins | sample AD_UKC115_MetaG_FD_89892 | JGI IMG/M metagenome (GOLD analysis project Ga0116193, IMG submission 89892) | Active sludge microbial communities of municipal wastewater-treating anaerobic digesters from Hong Kong - AD_UKC115_MetaG | ecosystem: Engineered > Bioreactor > Anaerobic > Digestate | place...
AAAACAAGATGTACGTACAAGTCACATACCCATTATTCTACTAACGGCAAAAGATACCAATCGCGATAAAGAAGAAGGCTATGAAAGCGGAGCAGACTCCTATTTGACAAAACCATTTAGTGCTAATCTTCTACAATCCAGAATAAAGAATCTCTTAATATCAAGAAAAAAACTTGCACAGCAAATTGCTAAACAGACAAAATCCATTGAACCCATTAATGAAGAGAATTCTATTATCATGAACAAGTTAGATGAAGATTTTTTGAAAAAACTAACCGATTTCATCGAACAAAACATGGATTCGGATGGTATGAACATCGAAAATATCTCTGATAAAATGAATATGAGTCACTCCACATTCTATCGAAAAATTAAAGGACTGACAAATGTTTCAGCAAATGAATTCATTAGAAAAATACGTTTGAGAAACAGTTTAAAATTACTGGTAAGCGGTTCTTGTAATATCTCAGAAGCCGCATACAAATGCGGATTCAACAATCTCAATCATTATCGAGAATTCTTTAAAAATGAATATGGAATGACTCCCTCTGAATATTTAAAGAGAAACAATCTTTCTTCTTAATAAAAAAGGGGCGGCTCCTCGATTCTAAAATCGTGAAACCGCCCCATAAACCGACACTTTCCCTAAGTAAAACAAATCTCAACCTATCTAAAAGCCTTAAAAAAGGCAATTAACCAATGCAAATTTATTAATCAAATAGTGTCGTTTTTAGTTATATGACTTATTCCATCAATGTTTTGCCCACCATAACGGAGTAAAGACATCATCTATTCCACCCAATACTTCCACGGCTTTCTTATATCCTTCCGGATTACTGTTTGCCAAACTAGCAGGGAATTTCAATCTCTGCGGGAAGAATTGAATAGTCTGATTCATGTAATTTGTCTTAGTCAGAGAAGGCATATAGATCAGAGGTTGTTCCACTGCCGGAGTTTCAAAGAACGGCAAGCCCAAACGGCGATGGTCTGACCATGACTCCATAGGCAACCAAGGAACATTGGCAATGAACTTCTGAGTAATGATTTTTGTCAGCTTGTCATTCAACGCTTTCTTGTACAATGTCTGTGATGCAACCGGATATGTGTAGGTAAATGACTGTTCATTTTTTGTATAGCCGTCAATCATTTTCATTGTTTTGGTAGGAGCAGGTTCTGTCACATGATCCCATGCTACGGACGTGCCAACATTGTTGTACTCTGTTGATGCCAAATAGGAAGTTACGAACTGGGATACTCCGTTGTATTCGAAACTAGCCGTAATACCGTTTTCGTATGCTGCTTTTCCACTGAGAGGAACAGTCCATCCTCTTACGGATGCCTCAGCTATCAAGAAATAGGACTCCCACGCACCAAAGAAAATTCTAGAACTTTTACTATTCCTATATTTCAGTACCAGACGTGGATTCGTGCCATTATATGTATATACTTTATTCAAAACACCTTTGTCACCATGGCTACCGATTGCAGGGGCATTCCAGCAATAAGTGGCATCAATCTCTTCCAAGGTTGACGTTTTATCGTCCTTAAGTAAAGTCCTTTTAACCGTTTTTGCGGAATTATCCCAAGAAGGATAAAAACAGAACTGAGGATTGGTGAAATCACCGGGAATTGAAAATAAAGCATAAGCACGCGGGTCATTCATATTAGGAAGACCATCAAACCAGAATCCGGCACAAGGGTCGCTTGTGAACAAAGAATAATGATTCTCATATCGTACTCCTATGTAATCTGCAGGCTTGATATAAGCTTGGTATTTTTGATCGGTCAGCTGAACTGATGTTTTCACGCCTCCCAATCCGCACATCAAATTCTTTAATGTTGCAGAGAGTTGCTGGGAATTCCATTCGCGGCTCATCACACCGGTAAGAGCATCCCATCCCGGTTTTTCCGCTATCGCGAAATTCTCTGAATTAGCAGAAATATAGCTACCTTTTGCCGCATCTTCAAACTCCGCCTTTGCTTTTGCCGGATCAACCTCTGACAAACGCATGGATAAACGCATACGCATGGAGTTCGCGAATTTCACCCATTTCTTCAAATCAAAATTATAGGCACGGTCATATTTCTTCTCAGTATCGCTAGGACTGATACTTGTATTGATGTTTTTAACTGCATCTTTCAGCTCATCCAACATAAAGTAATAAACATCCTTTGTGCTGTTGAACTCAGGATTCACTCCCTGAAAAGCATCTTTAGGAAGCACTCCGAAATTATCGGCAAATTCACTCATCAGATAAGCACGCCATATCCGGGCAACTTGTTTCATATTAGGAATCATGTCGGCATCGTGTCCGGTCAATCCCTTTTGAATTTTATCATCTGCCAGCTTAATGGCTAATGCTGCCGACTTCTGCCAACCTGCTGATTGGTTATAATAGGCAGTGATCCAATCATTATTGTATGAACCTGTAGCCAATCCCGATGAAAAATGCTGTCGGCTTGCGGTTTTCCAATTCAAGACAAAAGCCCGTTCTGCAACATCAGGGTCCTGTTGAGCATCGGTAATGGATTTATTTATCGCATATTCAACACGTGCCTGGTCAATTGTTGTGGCTGTCGGGTCGGTATTTACTTCCTCAAAATCCGAACATGAAGTAAATATCAATGACACTATACCAAATGTATATGTTAATTTATTTATTGTTTTCATATTTTCGCTCTTTTTTAGTAATTAGAATCCAAGGGTTACATTGAATAAGAAATTTCGTGAAGTAGGTGAGCCACCACTTTCAAAACCCGTAGCATTTGTACTGGTTGCATATACTGACTCTGGATCCACTCCATTCAAATGACTCTTAATCATCCAAACATTGTTACAGCTAACGCCAACCTTTAACTGACGAATAGGTGTTTTAGCCAACAGTTTTCTGCCGAATGAATAATTCAAAGAGAGATTACGCAAGCGGATGTTTGTTGCACTATATACGTTTGCTTCACTGATTCCCAAGTTACCGGTACTGCTTGTAACTGTTTCCCAGTACTGTTGTGTGGTGATACTGGATTTATTTTGCTGGAAATTACCACTGTCATCCAAATATACCGCATCCAAAACCATATCAGGACGCTCTCCATTCTTTACCGTAACGGCTGCTGTTCCTGAAGCTTGCATTGCCTGATTTGTTCCAGAGAAAATACTGCCTCCGAAGCGGCTGTCAACAAGGAAGCTGAAAGACCATCCCTTATATCCGAACGTTGAAGTAACGCCCAGCAAGGCATCCGGTTGCTGATTGCCCAATTTAACCTTTTCGGTATCACCTGTGGGCAAACCATCTTTAGTCACAATCATTTTGCCATAGTAAGGAGACTTTTCGTCTTTCACGCGTTTAAATTGAGTTCCCCATATTTCACCATAATAGCCTCCTGCAGTAGCATATACCTGTACATTATCATATCCTCCCAAAGAATAAAGTTTGATATCCGGAGTCAATTCAATGATTTTGTTGGTATTCTTTGAGAAGTTAAACATCAAATCCCATGTAAATCCACTAGCTGTTTGAACAGGACGTGCGTTCAACATCAACTCGATACCGGAGTTCTGAATGTCACCTGCATTTATCTTCTTGTTTGAATATCCCGACAAAGGATCCATCGGTAAATTCAATAACTGGCGACGTGCATTAGACTTATACCATGCAAAGTCCAGACCTAAACGGTTATTGAAGAATCGTAATTCCATTCCGGCTTCCCAAGAAGAAATAAGTTCGGAACGCACATTCTCATTATATAAAGTATTTTTTGTTGAAACTGTTGTATTGCCTTCCGGGTCATTGCCAATTGAATAGGTATTATACAACTGATAAGCATCCATATCATTACCTACCTGAGCAAAAGAAGCACGTACTTTTGCAAAAGTGAACCAATTGGGTAATGGTTTTTCCATTTTATTCAACATATCCGAAATAACCCAAGATGTAGATATGGACGGATAGAAAAATGAACGATTCGTTTTACTTAAAGTAGATGACCAGTCATTACGGAATGTTGCATCAACAAAGAAAAATCCATCATAATTTACTTGTAGAGTTCCATACAAGGAATTGATCTTTTTACGGTTGTATTCTTCCGATCCATTAATTTTAGTTTTTGCATTACCCAAAGTAAACAAATTGGGAACATTCAGTTCATCTGGAGATGCTGTAACTTTCTTTTTCAAACGAGACATCAGGTTTCCGCCAAAAGTAGCAGCTCCTCCCCATTTCCCAAATAAATTATCTTTTTGGGCAGAAATCAAAAAGCTGTAATTGTTTTCATAGAATCTATCTTGTCCGTTACTGTAACGTCCGCTATTTGTCAAAGGACTGCCTGCATAAGTTTTAGAAGTATAATCAGTGAAATACATATCGCTACCGCCTCTTACCTCTGCATTCAACCAATCAGTGAAAGCATACTTCAAAGAACCGAACATCAGGAAACGATCACGAACGTCTTGATTATATATATATTTGGAAGCCCAATATGGATTGATTTGCTGACCACCTCCATACCATATCATTTTACCATTATCATCTCTGCCTGCAGAAAAATCACGGATGTCCATAGAACGCGGCAACTGATAGATTGTAGAGAATACGTTAGAAGAATTACTTCCGCTAATAGGTCTGTTTTCAGCATTTGCGTTAATATATTGCACCTTTGCATCCAATGTCCATCTGTCGTTCTTTCCAAATTTAGAAAGAGCACGCAGCGTTAGATTTGTTCTGGATAAAGTAGCCCCTGGAATTTTACTTTTGTCATCCATCTGGGTCAAAGAAGTATATACAGAGGTGTTATTGTACTGCTGAGAAAAAGAGATATTCTCCGTAAAGTTTGTTCCTGTCTTAAAATAATTCTTAACATTATCATAAGCTTGCATTGTCGCGTTAGTCCCATCCCATTTCTTATAAGACTGGCCTTCTATCTTTGGTCCCCAACTGGTAGAACGAAGTTCATCATAAGTTCCTAAAGAACCTTGACCGAAGCTATTCTGCATTTCCGGATTCATAAATAAAGTTTCAGCAGAAACCGAACTTGAGATTGTAATTCCCAGTCCGTCATTCTTTCTTCCGGTCTTGGTCGTTATTAAAATGACACCATTACCTGCACGGGAACCGTACAAAGCAGCTGCCGAAGCACCTTTCAGCACAGACATGCTGGCAATATCTTCGGGATTGATATCAGAAAGACCATTACCCATATCGGCAGAAGGATTCCAATAGTCATTGTTACTCGAACCGATGAAGTTATCCATAGGAATTCCATCGACAACAATCAAGGGCTGGTTCAAACCGGTAACTGAATTACTACCACGCAACTGAATCTTGGAAGAAGCTCCCGGACCGTTACTTGAACGGACAATCTGCAATCCGGAAACTTTACCCGACAAAGCATTCGTGACATTCGGCTCGCGCGAATTAATCAATTCATCTCCTTTTAATTCCTGCATTGCATAACCCAAGGCCTTTTTTTCACGCTTGATGCCCAATGCCGTAACAACCACTTCCTTAAGAGTCTTGGCATCTTCGGACAATTTAATAGTTCCAAGGGCTTGACCTGTATATGGAATCTCCAATGTAGCAAAACCGATATAGGAAACTTGCAATACATCTCCCCTTTTTACTCCATCCAGAGAAAATTCACCATTGACATTGGTTATTGTTCCATTATTCGTTCCTCTTACCAAGACATTGGCACCAATGATTGTTTCTCCATTGGTATCTTTGACTATTCCCGAGATTTTACGAGGAGTGGCTTTTGAATCTTTTGTCTGAGTTTCTTTTGAGATGAAATAAATTCTATTGTTTCTTATTTCCGCTGAAACATTGGTTCCAGCCAAGAGTTGGTCAATAGCCTTTTGCAGAGCAATTCCCTTCACATCAATAGACACTTTTCGATTCACATCTACAAGCTGATCACTGAAAACCAAAGAATAACCTGTTTGAGATTTAATGGCAGCCAAGATATTTTCAAATTTTGCATTTTCGAACTTCAGGGTAACATTTTGTCCCCAAAGTGAAAACGTACTCCCTAAAAACATACCTGCCAAAATCAGTCTTCGGAATCTGATTTCTGTTTTCATAAATAAGATTTTTAAAGTTAGTATTAGATTTATTATAATGAATATATTTCACTTCATCTATATAAGCTAACACTTCACTTTATGCCAGGTATGAGTTCAAATTAAAATTTATTTTATTTTTGATGAAACAACAAATGTATGATGACTGTCTGTATCGGAAAATTGAACGAATGAAACCTTTTCCAAATCTTTCAAGATATCCGTTATCTGCATCTTGCTGGTAGACAACGTAAAGCGAACCTTTAAAAGATTTTTGTCTCTTACAATAAAATTGATGTCATATTGACGTTCCAACGTTTTCAGAATCTCAAACAATTGTACATGATAAAAATTCAAACTATGTGAACGCCAACCTACAATATCATCCTTATTCTTGATTTTTGTTATTACACAGGAGCCATTTCTTCTATCATATCCGGCGGTTTCTCCTGGTTTCAAAGAATATGCATGATCTATCAAATCTTCCAATTGAACGCTTCCTTTGTCAAGCATAACATGGACAAACGGTTCCTCCTTATATGCCTTGACATTAAATTGGGTTCCAAGAACCCGTACCGCTACACCTTTCAAATCAACGATAAAGGGCCTGTCTCTATCTTTTGTTACTGAGAAATAAGCTTCTCCAGACAGTTCGACCTTGCGGCTAAATAAACCGAAATTTTTCGGATAACGTAACTTGGAAGCTGAATTTAATTGAACTTTCGTGCCATCTTGAAGCACTACTTGTATTTGTTCTCCACACGGAGCTACAATAGATTCGTATTCCGGTTCTGAAAAGACGCCTAGTCTTTCCGATAAAAAGAAAACACTTCCCGACAAAAAAATGAAAGGTATAACTATAGCAGCAACTTTTAACCAAAAGAATCTCTTCCGTGGTTTCTTTATTGCACTAAAGAAACGTGCTTTCATCTTTTCTGAAGGAATCTCATGATTCAACCATTTTTCTGTATTTTCCTCTGTGACGGCATTAGCATCCTTGTCTAAAGTTTGTGACAGGATGGAGACACCCTCTTCAGTCCCCATCATATTCACAAAATTCTTTTGCCAACCAGAATTTCTATCTTCATTCAAATATCTATCTATAGTTTCTTCTTCTAATCTCATTTTTCTCCCGCTTTTTCAATAAAAACACTTTTCATGGGTATTAAGTATTACTTTTTTCTTTTTAATTAACTATTACGCCATTAATTTTACCATAAAAACAAAACGAGACCTTTACCCATGATATCTTTCAATTTCTTAATGGCCTGCGTGTAATGTGACTTAACTGTTGGTATGCTAATATCCAATTCTTCAGCAACTTGCTGATTAGACCAACCACGTTCTATTTTCAATTTACATATTTTTCGTTTCTGAGGAGGCAACTTGGCTATGGCTTTACGCAAATGTACTTTGATATCTTCCAATTCAAATTTCGATAAGAAAGATTCATCATGTTGTTCCTCTTCCTGAGTCATTTCACTGTGTTTTTCCAAAACAACCTGTTTATGTCTCAGTTCATTAAGGATATAGTTCTTTGCAACGGTAAAAAGTAAGCTTCTGACTCCATTGGAAAAATCCAGAATTTCTTTCTGTTCCCATACCCTCATGAAGGTAAATTGAACAGTATCTTCCGCTTCTTCACGTGATTTCAGATATCGATAAGCCAATGTATATATCAAACGATGGTATTGATCGAACAAATCAGAAAAAGCCCTGACGTCTCCTTCTTGCAGACGACGAAAAAACAATTCTTCAAAATCTGTTATAATCATTGTCCGTTATTTTAATTAATACTATATAAACCCAAACAAATTTTTCATAAAAGGTTAAAGATCTATTACTTCAAAATCGTTTTCATGGAAAAACGCTCTCACTTCATGGCATCAAATCAGATAATTTTTAGCATTCTCAATTCAAACATCCTACTCATTTCCTGCAAATATATAAATTATATTTTAATTTAAAATCTTTAAATTTTATTTTCTTATTCCATTCACTATTTTGATTATCCTCTATAAATAATTATATCATAAAATAAAAAATAGTCCATTCATCATATCAATAATAAAATGGAAAAATAATCCTTCAAATCTTCTTTGAGAAGTTTAAGAGCCTGCTGTATACGATAATCAACCGTTTTAGTTGAAATATTTAATTGAGTGGCAATCTCTTTATAACTTTTATCCTTAAAACGATGCATTATAAATGATTCTCTATAACTCTCAGGTAATTTTTCTATTGCTTCATGAATTTTTCGTATTAATTCCAGAATCTGAAAGTCATCTATACCAGAAGGTATTTCATCTGATTGCCTTTCCCAAAAAATTTGCTCTACTCTTTGCTTCACTTCTTTTTGTTCAATACATGAGAGACAACGATGATAAACTGCTCGAAAAAGATAGGATGAAAGTGAACTCTTGACTGAAAAAGTATCCCGATTTTCCCACAACCACAATAAAAGATCCTGTACAATTTCTTCTGCATCGTTCAATTCAACAAATCGAAAAGCATAAGCGCAAAGTGGCTTATAATATTTTCTGAACAAGGAGTCAAAAGCTTTTTCATCACTTTGGCATAAAGCGATAAGTAATAAATTATCTTGTTGATTTGAAACTTCGTTGTTCATTATCAATTTTTTATCTTCGCAAAGTTATCAAAATTCTCTTTTTCATCCAATTATTTTAAAAAAAACATCCTTTCGTTTAGGAATGTCTTCTTGGGAACCGTCATATTAATAAAAGGTAAATAATGAATCAGAAAAACACTCAGATATGTGATCTATTACCCTTATACTACGAAGGGCAATTAAATGAAGAACAAATCCAAACAATTAATAATTGGATTGAAGCATCTGATGAGAATAAGCAGATAGCAAATCATATAAAAGAAATCTATCAAGCTTCAGACACACTTTTTGCCATTAATAATATTGATACCAGAAAATCACTGCGACAAGTTCATAATAAAATGAACAAAAATAAAAAAATCGATTTCTTGATATGGATTCAGAGAATTGCAGCTATCCTTTTTATCCCGTTATTAATAACCTATTTTCTAAAATATTCTTTCGTTCAACATAAAGAACCTATCCAGACCATAAAGTTAACCACAAGCCCAGGAATGATTGCATCAACCCAATTACCGGATGGAACATCCATAACATTGAATTCTAATTCTTCCCTTACATACCCAATTCGTTTTGAAGGGAAAAACCGATATGTAAAGCTTGAAGGAGAAGGTTTCTTTAAAGTATCTAAAGATGCTCAACATCCTTTTTTGATAAAGACCCCCCAACAAGCAATAATCCGTGTATATGGAACACAATTCGATTTAGAGGCATATCGGACAGAAAAAAATGTCACAGCAACTTTAGTGGAAGGAAGTATAGCTATGAGATATGAAAATAAAAGCAATAAATGGCAAGAGTGTAAAATCAATCCAGGCCAAGAAATTACTTATTATGTGGATAAAAGGGTAATACAAGTGGCAAAATCAGATATAGATGTAACAATAGCATGGAAAGATGGCCAACTAATTTTCAGAGATACTCCATTCAAGGACGTCCTTAAAAGTCTATCAAAAAGATTTAATGTCGACTTTATTATAAAAAATCCGAAATGCTATGATGCCTCATTTACAGGCGTCATAAAAAAACAACGCTTGGAAAGAATTCTAGAATATTTCACAGCCTCATCCAATATACAATTCAAATATGATGTCAGCAGTAATTTACATCAGGAAAAACAAATAATCGAAATATACTAATCTTTAAAATTAAATACTATGTCAATAATACGCTACCCATGAGAAACAATTAGATATTATTCCACTAAAATCAAATCATAAAGTTTAATTAAATCTAAATATGAGTTATGAAAAAAATAATAAAGAAAATACCACTTACACTAGTAATGACTTTTCTCGTTCTTTTTAGTTTTACGAATCTACTTTCTGCAAATAATGAATATGCACAAAGAACTTTGTTAAACCTAAATTCGCAAACAAGAACCGTTTATGATGTTTTAAATGAAATAGAAAAACAAACGGATTTTACTTTCTTTTACAATAACAAACAAGTTGATCTTTCACGAAAAGTTTCTCTTGATGTCCATAATCAAAATGTCTTTCAAGTCCTGAAAAAACTTTTTTCCGGTACAAATACTACATATAAAGTGATGGATAAAAGCATTATACTTTCTACCAAAACAATCAACGAAAAAGAGATATTA
>Ga0116193_1004070_pt1 | contig 10285 bp, 10 predicted proteins | sample AD_UKC115_MetaG_FD_89892 | JGI IMG/M metagenome (GOLD analysis project Ga0116193, IMG submission 89892) | Active sludge microbial communities of municipal wastewater-treating anaerobic digesters from Hong Kong - AD_UKC115_MetaG | ecosystem: Engineered > Bioreactor > Anaerobic > Digestate...
AATAATGTTGGCAGCTTCTATCGCATGAGTTTTTTCAGAGAATTCTTGAATTGAACGGTCAAGTGTTCTTTTTGGTGCTTGAGGATCAATAAAGAAAAAAAGAGCGGAATCTGAGTTTCCAGAGCTATAGGCTTCGTATTCGACTCTTTCTTTTATTTGGTTGTTGAGATTGGAATGGTAATTTACAATCCCAAAGAAACAATGGGGACTCATCGCGGCGACCAGACTTTCGAATTGAGTGTCTTCGCCCTTCGGGTCGAACAATAAGTCTAACATTAGAATTATTTGAATATTTGTGCTAATGTCTCCGTTGTTGATCCCGTCCCAGAATTGTTTTACTGTGTCAACTGAATCTAGGAATTCCCATTCTTTTTTGAATCCAGCCAAAGCGCTTCCAACGCGAGCGTCTCCAATGAAGATTGCTCTCGGTGTTATCTTAGACATTTTATCCTCTGTTTCTTTCCCAAAATCTAATATCTTTTTGAGAAACTGTGGTAGTTTCGGAAAGTATTAACATTTCTTTTGATCAATCGTTTTATAAATTGTTTCAGTTATGTTTTTACTATCAAAGAATATGATGCTTTCTTACTCCATTACTGTTACTCGCAGTTAAGTGGGAAATCATGATTGCCTGTTGACTTTCGTTTTAAAGTTGAATTTACTGCGCTGGGGATGGGTTTGTATCTTGAGTTGAGGGAATTTCAGTTCCTGCGCCGCTCGTTGCACCAGAGGCAGAATTGTACGTGTTGTTGTTAATTGTAGTGCAATCCTTACCACCTGAAGCTGAATCAACATTGTTTCCACACTTGTCTAAGTATTTAACATCGTTTCCGTTACGGTCTTTAGGTCGACCCATTTCGTCCCGCTCAACTTGTGAGAACGTACTGTCTGTTCCTTTACCAGAGTCAATCAACTTGTCTGAATCGGAGTAAGTGAATAGTCCTTCATAGGCTTTAAGATCGGGCGCCTGGTATTCGTTCTGTCGAGGCGAAAGAACGAGTCTAATCGATCCGGCATATTTTTTCATAATACTTTGTAAACGCGCAGCGTCTTGTGGTGTTGCTCCAACATAGTATATTTGCGTTTGCCCGGATTTCGCTTCCGCTGTGTCAACTGCACTTGCGCTTGAAGCTCCCGAAAGACTAACTGAGGTATCTAAAGCCAACATGTTGACGAATGGGTAGAATGAGCCTTGATCTGTGGTGACCATCATGTCAAAATATACTCCCCGGCCAACACGACCACCAACGGCATTATCTGCTGGCACCCCAAAGTTTGTGATAACCCAAGAGTCTGGAATACCAACTGAAATGTCATCTAGTCCACCAGTTGTGTTACTTGGGGTTAAAATGTCTCCAGCTTGAAGTGGGAATCTGGTGTAGTATTGCCCAGTTTGAACTTCTGAGGGAGTGAGTGCGGTTTTAGGCGCGGTGCCTTTTTGCGTGGTTACTTTTTCCAACATTTGTGGTGTAACCTGAGTTCGGGTCTGTACTGGAACCGCAAGCTGGTAGTAGTCTTCTGTCTGGTAAAATTTCGTAAATAAAGTAAGCACACCGATAATTACCACAATTGCTACGATAACGATTAAAGCCAAAAGTAATTTAGAATTTTTTAAAGAATTTTTTGATGCCATAATAGTGGTAGTCGCCTTCCTAAATGTTACCTGAAAACTATATCGGTTTGTTTTGTTGTGCCTGCTGTGCGGCCATTTGCTGCCTTTGGCGCAGCAATCTTTCTTTTTCTTTTTTGGCCTTCTCAAATGGATTAGTTTGAAAAGCGTCTAACCAGTCTTTTCGCCAAACGCTTATTTGTACTGTTGATGATCGTTTTAAGAAGTCCTGCATTAAACATTCACCAACATTAAGCCCAGTGAGAACTCTCTCAAAATCTTCGCCTTCTGGGAGGTTCATTGCGTGAATAATAGAGGAAGCTTCTCGTTGGTCTGTCTGGAAAGCAAATCTGGTGGTAATTGTGTTCTCGATATCCAAATTGCTTAAATGGGAAACGTTCTGCGTTATCAACATTAAAGCAGTGTTTTTAGATCGGCCTAATAAGGCAACGTTTTTAACAACCTCGGCGCCGGCTTGTGATGAAGTTACGGCCCAACATTCATCAATTACAATTAGTTTAGGCATCATACTTTCATCGTTGTGCATCATTCTTCGAACAAAATCAGTCAATAAATAAAGCACACCGGAAATTAATCGACCCTGGTCGGTTGTTTTTGATTCCTCTGGAGATGGTAGAGTAATTCCACCTAAAGTGATTACTGTTAGCCCTTTCTCGAGGGAAGCTTTACTTCTTGATCGGTTACCCGGAGAGAAACAAAGCTTGGAGATAGGCATTTTTGAGATAATGTTTAAACTTGTTCCCAAATCTTGTGCGTCGCGTCGATCACTGGATCGCGCCATTTCAACAACTTTTTTCAATGATGGAACTGGCATTTGAATAACGTCTTGAATAATTGGAGCGATTGCGGTTCTGGCTCCGGGAGTTAGCCCACCAACAAATAAATCAATTACTGACATTACCATGGATAATGTTTCTCCGGGATCATCAGACATGTAGAATGGATCAAGAACTCCAGCTCTGCCTCGGGCGGCTCCCCCGTCTTGTCCCAAATTCCAGAAGGTAATATCTCCAAGTTCATCTTTTAGATTGTATAATGATACGAAATCTCCCTTTGGATCTATTACTACCGTTGTTTTTCCGAGCAGTGCGCTTATGGCAGTTACAGTTAGCGCAAAATTGGTTTTACCTGATCCTGGCGCTCCAGTCACGAGAGTGCTGGGAGGCTTGTTGTTGTATAATGGCGTGTGAGTATCCCAAAACACCGGCAGTGAAACACCGCGTGAAGTTTCCCCAATGAACATACTTGATGAGTGATTTATTGCCATTATTTTTTGCCTCTGCGTTTGATTTTAGTTTTTGATACTTTTGGTTTCAAAAGAGCGGTGTTTTGGGATAAGTCCTTGGAAAGCATTTCAATTTCCCGACGACGTGATACCCAAATTTCACTGTCTGTGTAGAATGTTTCGATTTTCATTGTGTTTGCGTTATTGAAATCTAGCCATCCTTTAGGTTCTTTGAAGTTATAGTCGATTAATGTTTTCAACCAATCTATTAAACCTTTGCCGCCGAACATGGGTCTCGAGGCAAAATTACCCGCAACAATTGGCAGAACAATCATCCACGCAAACTTGTATGGGTTATCTGGTACTCCAAGTAGGTAAAACCATGGAAGTCCCCACATGATTAGAAAAGCGGTAATATAAGCAACTTTTTTCAATGAGACTGGTTTTTTGAATTTAATGTCTCCCATTGAGTACATCATGATTTGTCTATTGAAGAAATTCGTTAAATTGGCGACTCTGATTTTGTTCATCTCTTTTTCTCCGGTTGCTTATTCAATGATATCAAGCTTGTTGATTGAGTTCCTTTCTTAATTCCTTTTTTCTCCCTAAACTAAATATAATCGTATTCTTTTATGTTGTTTTCTGGGATTTCTATGATGTCTAAAACAATTTTGAAATTGTCTTTAATTCCCGATTGTCCACCGTATCTGAAATCAACACTTCTGAGGTGAGTCCAATTATCGTCCTCCCAAAATCCACAATCAGTTAAACCGTCAATAAGGTTCTTTGTCGTTGGGGCCAAATTGGGCGGGTCTATCGTTCGAGCGGTGGGAGTAAAAACCCAAACAATTATTTGAAATTTATCGAACATATGTTCTATTCTATCGAGAGAAGCAAATTTCTTCTCCAACGATTCAACATCTTTTTCGAATTCTTTAGTTACTGATTCTGTGATCTCTTTTGGTGAAGCATTGGGGTTTTCTTTTTTGAAATTTTTGGTGTGTCGAGATTTCTGAAGCTTCAAAAGATTGGCTTCATCGAGTAGTTCTTTTCTCGCTTCAACTTTCGGTTTCGTTTTTTCTGGAAGAAAATCAAGACCGGTTTTATAAGCCGTTTCTCTTAGAAATGAGGACATTTTTCCCTTGACAATGAAATGATTTGGAAGAGAGTTGGAGTTTAAGATGGCTTTCTTGTCTAATATGAAAGTTAGGCGTTTATTCATAGTGGTAGGTCTTTCTGTTCAGATTTTAAGATTACTTCAATTATTCAACAATTATTTACAAAATATGTTCACAGATTCTTAATCGCTTCGATCATTCTTCTTGTCAACCACATACCTACCGCATATAAAGCAACAATCATCGCAAAAGCTACCCATGATAACGCAGTATGGAACCAGAAGTCTTTAGCCGTGGGGCTAATAAGCCAAGTTCCAAAGAACAAGCCGGGAATCAAAACAGAGCAAAGATAAATAGCAGGCTGAACAGAGCGAATCGCTTTGGCAAGCTCATCTGCGGCTTTTTTTCTTTGTACAAGAATGTTTTGAATAGTGTCTAATTGTGATTCAATGTTTGCACCAGTTCCGGCAGCTTGAATTAGACATGTCGCCAAGAATCTGAGTTCAGATGATGTGGTTTTCTCTAGGAGGGAGCGCATTGATTCTTCGAATGTAGCATTAGCGAGAAGTTTTTGTTTAACCACGATTAAGTCTTCGCGCAATGGATCGGGCATTTGATCAACAACTTTAAGCATAGCACGTACTGGCGTTTCATTAGCCTGAATGTTTGCTTTCAAAGCAAAGAGAAACCCGGAGAGTTGGTCTTGAATTCTCGCTGATTGTTTATTATATCTGCCCTTAGCCAACACGCTTAACAAATATAAGCCCAATGTGGAAATAGCAATGCCGGCTATTGGGTTCTTGAAAACAACGCTAATTATAATTGTTATTAAAAACCAGAAAATAATGGCGTCTCTTGAGGCCGTGTTGCTTTTCTCCTCGTATCGCGCCAAACCGGAAGTTTTTCCGACTTTCTGCCAATAAAGGATCCATCTTTCTTTAATGTTTCTGCCGCGGTCAATGTGCGTTAAGTCGTCCTCATCCGAGTCGCCGGCAATCAATTCTTGAAGCTGACTGTCAAATTTTTCTGACTGTGATCGTTCACGCAGTTTCATTATAGCAAAAAGCAAAGATAGAACCACAAGAATTCCGACACCGAGGGCGATTCCATAAACGATTAGAGCGTTTTGTGATAGGTTAAGCAATTTTATTTCCTCGAATTCTTTAAATCTTACAAAGTTTTTCTAAATCTTCCCAAGTTAAAGCCTTAGTAAGATTTAGATATCGGCGTTTTGTCCTAATGTCACTCAAATTATTCTTCTTAACCCATTCACCAGAAACTTGACCATCTTGGCGATCATTATCTGGTTCAAATTCCCATAGTGGAACAACATCCAAATGTAATTGCCCATCATCGCCAGTTGTTGGGTATGGAGCAATTTCTGATACTGAAGTTATTTTTCTGGAACCGTCTTCTGGAAATTTTTCAACCATAATAATAAAATCAAAAGCTGCGGCAATTAATGGTAGGGCGGCGTTTGTTGACACGAGTCCAGATTGCGTCACCAATGACTGCATACGATAAATCCCATCAAATGGAGAGTTGGCGTGAACTGTTGAGGCTCCCCAGTGTCCAGTGTTTAAAGCTTGACACAGATCATACATCGCGCCATCGCGAACCTCGCCAATAATGATACCATCTGGTCTCATTCTTAATGAAGCTTTCACGAGGTCACGCATTGAAATACCAGAACCGGGCTTATTGGGGTTTTCGTCCAAACATTCCATTGGCGCTCCAACGTTCTTGTTCGGGTTTAATTTCAATTCGAGATCTTCTTCAAGAGTTAGAATACGCTGCATAGGATCAAAAAAACCGCTTGTGGCATTAAGTAAACTTGTCTTACCGGAACCAGTTCCGCCAATTACAATATATGAACAACCTTTATTAATCATGTTCCCAACATCGAGAAGCATTTCTTTAGAAGCGGAGCCGTATTCTAAATAGTCAAGTGGAGACCAATATTTGTCGCGATGGCGTCGAATCGCAACATTTGGACCTTCTGGAGTGACAATTCTATCCGAGGCAAAGATACGGCTGTTGTCATATAACCGACCGTTCAACAATGGAGTGGTTCTTGAAAGAACTTTGTTCAATGGAAGAAAAATTCTTTCAAGAAGGGCCTCGAGCGCTTCTGGGGATCTGAAACGACAAGATGGAACTTTGATAAGTTTACCTCTGATTTCAATTTGAATGTCGTCTGGACCATTACAAATAATTTCATCTATTTCTTTGTTGCGCCAAAGTGGATCAATTCGACTGAAGCCAATAATGTCCATAGCGGCCATATAGATAACTAAGCTTTTTTCTATTCCACGGAAGGGCATGTTTTGTTCCGTGGCGATTGAATGAATAACTCTGAAAGCCTTGTCTTGAAGTTCTTCATTCCTTTGATTCGTTCCAGCGTCAGAAACAAGATCTGACATTCCCTTGTCAGCCAATATTGCTTGAACAGCTTGGGTGACATTTTCTACAGTTTTCTCATATTTTATGAAGTAATCTTCGGGTGCATCAATAAGGATGTCTGAGGTTACGAATTGGAAAGACTTTAGACCGCCGGATGGGTGAAGTTCTCTAAGTCGCTTTAGATTCTCTGCTAATCGAGCTTCAATGTTTGTAGTGTCAATAGTTGAATACTTTTCATCCTTGTTTAAAATTAACTCATTTTCTTCATCATCGTCTGAAATGAAATCGTTTAAATAGTTTTCATGGGCGGCATCACTACCTCGATCTGCTTTGAACTGTTCGAAGCTTTTTCGTTCTTGCCTCCCATTTGAATGGTTGTTATTTAACTCGTTGTTTTCATTATTTTTGTCTCCATGAGAGTTGTTGTTATCGTCATTGGAGCCGCCAAAGCGTCCAAATCTTGGTAATTCACTCATCTGTATTCCTCTTCATGTCCTTGTTTTGTTCTTGTTTTCTCAGATTGCGTTTAGTTTTGCCCAAATTAGGTTCAGCCCATTGTTCCCATCAAGGATTCAATTGCGGGAGCAATTGAAACTATTAGAATAGCGGGAACCAGAGTTGGTGTTAATACCATCATCATTTTTGACTCCAACATAGCTGTTCGCTGCTGCAATAATGAGAAATATTCTTGGCGGCTGGCGTCGGCTCGGGCTTCAAGAACTTCAATCATCGGCGTGTTCATTTCGGTGGCTTGTTGTAACGCTCTCACGAAGGTACTAACGCTCTCGCTTGGGGATTTTTTGATGAAGTCCTCTAAAGCTGAATTTAGGGTTTTACCGGAATCAATCCGCTTGTTGATTTCGGTAAATTCTTCTTTGAGTACACCTTCTCGCATGTTTGGCAAAGCTTCCCTCAGTGCGGTTGAAAATGTTGCGCCAGTTGAAAGAGAGATAATGATTAAATCTAAAGCATCTGGAAGCTGGCGGCGGAAATCAATGTCTCTCTTCTTGGCGATTTCTCTATGTTTGGTTTTAGGATAGACAAAACCAAGTAGCCCAAAAGCTACACCCCAGCCAAAAAATGGAATATGAATTGGGCCGAATTTATCCATAAGATAACCGATAATACATCCAACAGTGAGGCCAATTACTCCAAAGATAATTTGAACCAACAAGAACTGACTTGCTTTCAGGTTCCATGGGTTACCGGCTTTTTGTAGGAGAAGCTGCGTGTCTCTTGTTTTTGATGTTTCTAACTTTCCTGCTAATTCACTTGGAAGAACTGAATATATCTCTGTTCCAGATACATTCAAGAATTTTGTGAATTTGTTTTCAGTTTCCGCGTCAGAAACTTGAACTTCTCTTGAGGCGCGGGGAATAAATAGGGCATAGAGAATTAGAAAAACCAGAATTCCTATGAAGATGGCTACAATCGTTATATTCATGAATTTCTCTTTTCAAAAACTATTCAAAACCACTATCAGAAAAGCAAAACGGTGACCCGGTAATAAATACTCCGGGTCACCGTTTTATTTTAAGAGATTATCAGTTATAACGGCTCTTGTAACCACCGTCATTACGGAAGTCACTGGTTCCGCCCTTGACAGCCTTGTCAGGCGCACAAGAATCGGAGTTGTTAGAAGAACCACCAGCATAAGTGTTGGAATCTTGAACACACGCACCAGCGTCAGCTGACTTGTTGAGAATAGCGGTTCCCAACCAAGTGACAAGAAGAATCGCAACAATTACGAAACCGGCGATCAAAATAACTGTCTGCACAACATCGGCAGAATCCAACTCGCCATCATGTTGACGAGCGGCAATACGATTTTTTAGAGAAGAAATCATTTTGTTTTTCCTTTGTTTGTTTTTGGTACCAAAAAGTGTTCGCTCGTTAGATTGAACGGTATATAATATCGGTTTGCTCAACTTTTTGACATACTATTAACAAAACCAGCACAGAGCGGTCGCTTAATCCGCTCTGTGCTGGTTTCTCAATTCTTCTCTAATTGAATTTTTTATTAACTTTTTGGCGCTAAACTTTACGAATTCTCAACCTCATTGCGACCCCATTTCCATATGGCGAGGCCTTTCTTGACAACATTGTTCTTCCATCTAACCAGAGATTCTTTCGAGGAAACAACATCGCTGCTCAATGGATAAAATTCACGAACAACTACTAAAACAATTTCACGAGCGAGGCTGTGTGTTTCGGCTGACAAGTCCGGCAATTCAAGAACCCCATCAGAAATCCCAACCTGCAATTCGTTTGCGGCGTGTAGGAGAACTTTAGCGACAACAGAACGTTTCTTCTCTCCAACTTTGAGGGTATCATCATTGTGATTGCGATCCCATTCATTCACAAAAAAGAGTAAACTTAACGGAACAGATTCTGGAAGAACTTTCGGTGCGGAAACTGAAACTGAATCTGGCACAACAGCAACTTTATCTTCTTTAGGCATATTTCTTGCGGAATAAATACCAGAAGCGGAAGTGTTTGGATACTCATCCATGTCAGTCACCATGTTTTGTGAACAAGTCCATTCGGTGTCGCCTTCCATTTTTACGGCGGCGAGAGATTTATGGATACTTTTCTGAGCTCGGGCCAAGGTTGAAAGATCCGCAATTGGCTCAGTTCGATCAATTTTTGCTTGACGACGTGTTTCAATCACGAAATGAATTGGCTCTCCGGCTTCTTGCGCCTTCTGGATCAAATCCATTACTGGAGTGTCAACTTGGCTCCAACCAGATGGTAAGTATTCTGTGTTACTTACTTGAAAAGAGACCTTGTTGGCTTTACCTGCTTTTGAGGGTTCGATGGAGAAAACGTCTCCAAATCCCATGACTACTTTGACTTCGGCGCGTACGCCATTTTCATCTGCTCCGTCGTAAGCGATAAACGGTGCGCTTGAATAAGTTTCTGACATTTTACTTTCCTTTTTGGCTTATTGAACCCTAACGTTCTTTTTGTCTTGTCTTTTAATACTACCCAATGGGAAAGATTTTTGTTCATTTTTGATGAAGAATTTTTGAAAAAAGTGATTCATGAGTCATGAAAAACAACGCCTCAATAATGATTGAAATTTCACATTAAAGCGTTGTTATTATTATGAAGTTTTTGTGATCAACTGAAAGAAAGTTGAGGATTAACTTGGTTTTTTTGTTGCTTTTTTAAACCCGTCATTGTTACTCCACAGATCGGCCATTTGTTCAATCCAGTGCCAAATCCAAGAGATTGCCCATTGAGCAGCAGCAAACGGATCGTTGTCGAATCGATGAATAATAGCAACAACTAAGCCGATTAGAGCAAAGATGATAAAATACCTGAGAAACTTCTTCATTTAGTTCTCCTAGACATAAAGATTGTGGATAATGAGGTTGAAACATTTTCTAACAAATCTTACAGTTGTCCATTGTTTAAGACTTTAAGAAAACTGAAACAAATATCAAATTTTAAAAGCTGTCTGGTGGGAGTCTCTTTTGAATCTCTCGATTTATTTTAAAAACAAAACTTCCATTTTCGATTTCGTCTTCCCAAAGTTCGACAATAGTTACATCTAGTTGTTTGAGGGCCAATTCGGCTTTTCTTGAATGATAAGCAGGGTCTTTCATTGGTTTACCCCATGGATTACGAGCTTTTTCACATTTTTCAATAATGGTTTTTGAATGGGTTGTGAAATCTTGTATTTCAAAACCCAGTTTCAATTCTGGAATATATAAATCTATTTCAAAACGAGTTTTCTTTGTTCTTTTTATAACTCGAGCTTGGGGAACAACAATCAATTCTGGAAACATTTCTGCAATGTAATCAGCAACAACGCTTTCCAATCTTGATAAGGAGGTTTTATTCATAGCAATGGCTCTTTTTGTTTCGGTTATAGTAATGATATGATTATACCCTATAACGGAA
>Ga0116193_1004071_pt1 | contig 10282 bp, 4 predicted proteins | sample AD_UKC115_MetaG_FD_89892 | JGI IMG/M metagenome (GOLD analysis project Ga0116193, IMG submission 89892) | Active sludge microbial communities of municipal wastewater-treating anaerobic digesters from Hong Kong - AD_UKC115_MetaG | ecosystem: Engineered > Bioreactor > Anaerobic > Digestate | place...
CGGTATGGTTTTACCAGTGGGAACTGAGATCGAACTAAGCAACAAAAATAACAATGAGGATAAGATCTACTACACAACTGATGGCAGTACTCCGACGATCAATAGTCCCATGTTTAACTGGAGCGCAAGTCGCTGGCAGGATCAACGCAGTGATGTGAAAGACGTAAACAAACCCATATATGTGGAAAAAGACACGATCATAAAAATGATCACCATAGGCCCTGGAAAACTGGACAGTGAAGTGGTCACATTTAAATTTACCGCCGATATGAGCGGCAAGGCAGTTGACCCAACCAAGGTTCCCGGGGGACCGCCCATCGAAGTTACCCTTGATAAAAATAGAATCGATCTGCCGGTGGGAAGCTCTTTTCGCCTGGAGGCCACTGTGACTCCCTTTAATGCCACGAACAAGGATTTAACCTGGAGTTCCGGTGATACCAGGGTTGCCACAGTAGATAATCGCGGATTGGTTACAGTTGTCGGTCCAGGTACGACTGTCATTACTGTCACTACCGCAGACGGTAAATATCAAGCCGCCTGTATTGTGAACGGTCCGGATGAGGAAGAAGATGAGGAAGTGAATCTGGCAGCCAATAACTCACAGCAATCCCCCGGGGAGCCTGTGGCGGAACAATTTCCGGAGCCGAAACCGGAGGCGGATTCTGTTCCGGGTGTGAGTGCTTCTGCAGAGGCAAACCTTCCTCCCGAATCTGACATACCGGAGGAACGGGCCCAATACCTGGCTAAGAAAAATGAACTTGCTGCAGATTTCAATGCTGACATGGCAATACAACAGCCGGAATATGAAAATTGGCAGATCTTCGAAATGTCGGCAGATACCATACCTCTGCCGTTAAAAGAAGCTCAGGACCGGATGAAGCTTTATACAACCTTGATGTTAATGGTATTCTTGCTTTCAGGAGCTGGCAATAAATATGCGCAATATACAAAGGAGCGATTATAAAATATGACCATCTTACTACCCTTAAAAGAAATCATGCATGCTATCTCATCTGGTCTGCTGATACCTACCATTGCCGTACTCTTATTCATGTTGGCATTGTCTGTGGTGGAATTAGGCGGACTACTGGTAGAAGCCTTTACCGAACGACGCAAAATGAAGGTAAACATCCCGGAATTAATAAATGTGTTTAAGGAAAAGAGTGCCGCAGAAATCATGAAGCACGTTGAAGACAGTCGATTATTCAGGCGCCAGAAGGCAGCCATCAGAGAACTTCTTAAAAACCAAGATCTGTCTGCTGTTTCTTCGCAGGCATTGGCGCGGCGGTTGCTGGCTGAGGAGGAATTGAATTATGTACGAATCACAAATCGAACTGATCTGGTAACCCGTCTGGGTCCCATGCTGGGTTTAATGGCAACTCTGATTCCCTTAGGGCCTGGCCTGATTGCTTTAGGCGAGGGTGATCCCAAAGGACTGGCGGATGCTTTACTGACTGCCTTTGATGCCACAGTAACCGGGCTGGCTGCCGGGGGTATTGCCTTTGCAGTCTCAAGATTGCGCAAAAGATGGTATGAAGATTATTTGAGCAACCTGGAAACATTAATGGAAAGTCTGCTGGAGGTGTTGGAACGTGGGCGGAGGATTGAGGAGAAATAGCCGCTGGCGGCATGAAGAAATTAATCCCCTGGAAGGCGCTATAAATATTGTCGATGCCATGCTGGTTTTTGCCTGTGGACTAATGCTGGCTCTGGCTATCAACTGGAATGTTGATTTTGGCATGAGGCAGAAAGTAAATCTGGAACAAGGGCGGGAGATGACTGATGCTCCAGAAATCCGTGAAGACCTTATTAAGACTCAGGGGCAAGGTGAACTTTATGAAAGAATGGGAACAGTTTACAAAGATCCTGCAACCGGCCAGTTATTTATGCTGACCGACTGATAATGAAGACAGAATTAGCTAACCTTATCGATTATATGGAATTCTTCAAGAAAGAGAGTGTTTTGATTGATGACCAGGGTAAGAAAAGGCTTCTGTGTATCTATAATTCCTCTATTATGCTTTCTATTGCTGGCCGGTTGTTTTTTCCTGACCACACCCCGAACGGCTCTGGCGGCATCTGATTCATTGCAAATTACCGGAGATGGGGTGAACAATCCATTAACATTGACATTGAACCAACTTGAGCAAATGGAGCAGCACCAGTATGTATATAGCTGCATTAATACCTGGCCTACCAAAAAGTGGTATGTGGGGGAGGGCGTGAAACTCTATGACCTGCTTAAAAAGGCGGAAATGACAGATGAGGCAAAATTGCTTAAGTTCTCTTCCGCTGATGGATATACTGTCACATTGACAGTTAAAGAGTTATTTGAAGATAAACGTTATCGCTTCCCCAATTTCAAATCCGGTAATGACAGTGATGGACATTTACCCGGAGATTCCTTGGGGAAGGTGGAAGTGGAGCCAATTGTAGGGCTTCTTACCGTAGAAGGCAGTGATAATCCCAATTATATGAATGATTTGAATTCACTGCTGCTGATGGTGGGGCAGCGTACTGTTACCGAACAGACAGGTAATTTGTTTGTGAAGTATCTGAGCAAAATTGAAGTGCTTACCACTGAGCCCGAGAAATGGGATGCTCCTCAGGCGAATCCTGACAGCGGAATTGTTCCTCCGGGAACCATGGTGGCTTTAAGTAATATACACAGCGATGATGACAAGATCCATTACACTACAGACGGCAGTATTCCTACCATGAACAGCCCGGTATATAACTGGATCGCCAGCAGATGGTGGGCAGCCCGTGCAGATGTTTTAGGTAAAATCAACCATCCTATAGGGCCGATCAATGAGGATACAACAATTAAAGCGATTACCATCGGCCCCGGAAAACGGGATAGCGATGTGGTTACCTTTTCCTATAAGATTGCTGGTCAATCTTCAGTTACTTCAGGATTGAACATTAATCTTACCATCGGTATGAAGGAAGCTCTTATCAACGGTGTTCCGTATACCTTGGACGCGGAACCTTACATAAATGCTGAAGCCGGTCGTACCTTGATCCCGGTGCGTTTTGTCAGTGAAGCATTAGGTGCTGAAGTGGACTGGGACCCTGAAACCAGCAAGGCAGTGATTACCTATGGTGAAAAAGAAATTATTCTAACTACTGGGTCTGCTGAAGTCCAGGTGAATGGAGATAAACAGATTATTGATTGTGCTCCGGTGATATTACCGCCTGGCCGTACTTTTGTACCTTTACGGTTTGTAAGTGAGACTCTGGAAGCGGAGGTGATATTTGATTCCAATAATAGTCAGATCACTATTACCAGATAGAAAAATATTGCTCCGAGCCTGTTATACCTAAGGTTGATTCTATGGTTAACAGGCCGGCAGGGTGCACCCGGAAACAGGTGTGCCTCCCATGTTGGAAAGGGGCCTATATCGGATAAATCATCCGGCTGGCTTCTTTGCAGTCGGATTTTTTATTGACTGTAAAAGGCAGCAACGGGTTTTGAGCAGTAGCAAAAGGAGGGACTAGTTAGGGGAAAGGCATATGGAATCAACAATTTCTAAGTTGGATTTAACTGAAATTTCGGGAAAGGAGTATAATTATGTTTCTTAAGAAAAAAGGTTGGGGAAAAGGATTAACAATTGCGTTAGTTTTTACTTTTCTATTCCAGTGCTTCTTCATGATGGCAACTGAACCAGCCAGTGCAGCTACAACTGAGCTAACTATTAACAGAATAGCCAGTGACGGAAAAACCATAATGGAACAGATGAAAGTTGATTATCACTTTTTAGAGGAAAACCTTGAAGTTATGGGAGATGGGATAACCCATTACTACCACCAAGGGCCAGTCTTTAAGGATGATTCTGATCCGGAAACTCAGGAACTGCTTCGTTGGAACCAGGAAGAAGATACAAACTGGGACACCAAGGACATGGGCGCCGTTATGGGCACCAATGTTATAGACCTCTGCGATTTGTTAGGGGGTATGGCCCCAGGGCAAGAGCTGGAAATAAAGGCTTCTGACGGTTTTAAAAAAACCTTTGCTTATAAGAATGTTTACGAGTACGACCCTGATTGCGAAGGGCCAATGGTAGTCTGTTGGTATAAGGACGGAAAGTATCCGGATACCGGCTATACCGATGGTATGCGTCTGGTCTGGTTTGCCGGAGCGACGGAAAAAGCAGACGGTCCAGAAGGGCCGGGTTCCTACCATGTATTTGGCAACTGGGATTGGCATGAAGCTGCCAATTCGAAGTATTGGTATTATTATCAGGGCACACATCCTACTACTACCGGCTTGTCGGTGCAAAACGTTGCTGAGTTGAACATTTTAACTGATGTTGTGGCGCCTGAGTGTCCAGTTATATTGACTGCTGATACAACCGATAATGAAATGGGCAAGGCAGTAGATATAACCTTTGACGATAACCCGGAATGGCGGGATGCTATTATCGGGATAAAGGTTGGTACCAAAGCCTTAAGAGCCGATGAATATACAGTAACAGAAGGAAATATCAACATCGCTGCCAATGTATTTACCCAAGTCAAGGATTACAACATAACAGTCCAGACGATAGGATACAAAGAAGCGGCAGTAACCCAGAGCATACTGGCTGCAGACACAGTACCCCTTGCCATTGTAGTGAAGGAGAATGGAACAGAGCTACAGACCATTAACTACAACCTGAATGATTGGGAACTGGAGCGGCAGTATTATTCGATCAAGGACAGTTCAGGAAAATATAGATTTGGTGCTGCTGAGGGCGTTTACCTGGAAGATATCCTGAATGACGCCGAAATAGACATCGAAACCATCAATAGCTTCAAATTTATTTCCAGCGAAACTCCTCCTTTTACTGCAAGCATAACCAGTGAACTACTAAATGAACAGCGCTATTATTATCCAAATATATTCTCGGAAAATAAAGAAGATGGTGCCCAGGTAGTCAAACCCATGCTGGCTGTAAAGTCCTACGTGGGCGATAGAGATGTGAGCACTCTCCCATCCTGGGATAGTATTGATGATGAGAATACTATAAGATTGTTCTTCGGACAAAAAAATGTTGATGATGTTAACTTTAGCTCATTTGCAAAATTGGTATGCAGGATCGAGGTTGAAGTTACGGAAACTTCAGGACCAGTAGCCGTTACTGGTGTAAGCATCACGGAAGGTAATCAGGAGCTGGAAGTTGATGAGACAGTTCAGCTTCATGCTGTTGTAGAGCCTGAAAATGCTACCAATAAGAGTGTAACCTGGTCCAGCAGCGACGAAGCTGTTGCTACGGTGAGCGAAACCGGCCTGGTAACCGCAGTGGCAGTTGGTACAGCAGACATTACAGTTACAACTGAAGACGGGAGTAAAACTGATTCGATAACTGTTATTGTAGCAGAAGGCTCTGGTGGGCCAACCATGGATATTCTCTATGATGGCACGGTTGAACTGAACCCCAGTGAAACTTATACCATTAATATCGGCTCCGAGGAATACACAGTAAGCCAGAACACTCCGCTGGGTGCCTTACATGCAGCATCTGTTGCCAATGATTTTACTTATCTGGCTTCTAATAAAAAATGGGGAGATACTGGGGTGCTCTTGCTGGACGATATTGGACCCTATACTCGGGGAGATAATCGCTGGTTTGCCTATGTCAATGGTGTATTTAAGGATGGTTATGATGGAGCCGAATTCGCCTTAAATATCATCGAACTGGCGGACGGGGATACGGTTGAATACTATTATGTCCATAAAGATACTGATAAAAACGATCTTGATGCAGTTAAGGCAGCAGCGACTGCCGCAGTAAAAACTGTTGCTTCCATATCCACCATGGATGTTCTCTATGAAGGGACAGTAAGCTTAACTCCGGAAGATACCTTCAGCGTGACTGCTTACAATTCCAGTGTATCTTATACTATATCCGAGACCACGCCTTTGGGAGCATTGCAGGCAGCAGCAACCTCTGCTGGTTTTACTTATGACGTAACAGATAAAAATTATGGCACATCCGGAGCGCTGCTTCTTGACAATGTGGGAGATTATCCTTATGAAAAGGGAGGCAGTCAGTGGTACGCCTATGTAAATGGTGAGTATAAAGATGGCTACAATAATGCTGCCGGCGCTCTAAACCTTATTCAACTTGCAGAAGGGGACGAGGTAGAGTTCTACTATGCAAGCGGAGTAGACAAGAACGATTACTCAGCAGTAAAGGCAGCGGCTACAGCAGCTGTGAAAACTGTTGCTGCTACCGGTGTAGCGCCTACCGACTGGACTCTGCAGCTTTCCGGAGCTAGAGATGAAAATGTTACCAAGGCTTATTTCGAGCAAGGTTTGGCCTGCCCGTCATCAGGGCATCAGGTAACCTGGACCGATGATAAAGGAACCCCCGATACCAGCGATGATGACGTATGGGGAGGAGTACCCTTGTGGCTCCTGGTAGCTTTGGTAGATGATGACCCTGATGTTGGTGATGAACACTTCAACTTTAACGATGAGCTGGCTGCAGAGGATTACGAGGTTAAAGTAATAGCCGGTGATGGCTGGTCTACTACTCTGAGCAGTGCAGCGATCGCCCGCAGTGACGCATATATCGTTGCCAATACACTAAACGGCGAACCTCTGCCCCTTAAGATCGGTGATAAGAACAAAGACTGCTGGCCGCTCTATCTCAAAGGTTCAGCCATCTCGGGTGGTCAACAGGTCGGCAATATTGTTCGCATTGAACTGTCAGGTCTGCCTGAACCTCCTGCCGGATGGACTCTGGAGATGTTAGGAGAAGTAGGAGACACTATTACTCAGGAAGAATTCGAAGAAGGACTGGCTTGTACCGGTTCAGGGCACTATCAGGAATGGACTGATATAGAAGGTAAAGTTTGGTCCGGTGTTCCGCTTTGGGTCCTCTTAGGCGCGGTAGATGATATTGAGCAGACCGGCAATCACTGGACATTCAATTCAGATCTGGCTGCAGACTATACAGTGAAACTTGTTGCCGGGGATGGCTTCAGTAAGACTCTGGATGGTGCTGATGTAGCGAATAGCGATGACTATATTGTTGCCAACAAATGTAATGGTGAGCCCTTGACAGAGGATTCTGCACCTTTGCGTCTGGTGGGCGATGGTGTCACAAAACCTGATGGTTCCTTTTCCGGTACTTCAGTAGGGAACCTTGTCAGGATTGAAATTCCTGAACTGCAGACTCCACCGGCCGCTGAAGGCAGCTGGAATCTGTCATTAAAGGGCAAGATCAGTGATGTGATGTCTCAGACGGAACTAGAGCAGGGAATATACTGCCCGAATTCAGGCCACCTGGTAGAATGGACTGACGGCAATGGTGACAAATGGTCAGGGATGCCTCTCTGGCTGCTGGCCGGTTGGGTGGATGACCGCAAACCCCATAGCTACGACTTTGTTCAGGCTTCAGCCGGTTATAAAGTTGTGGTAAAAGCGTCAGACGGCTATAGTTTTGATTTTGACAGTAAAGACATCAATAAGAGTGATGATTATATCATTGCCAATAAACTCAATGGTGAACCCCTCACCGACTCCTGGCCCCTGCGTCTTGTTGGACCCGGCGTTGCTACAGAGGACGGATCTCTAACTGGAAAAAGCGTCGGCAGTATTGAAGAGATCAAACTGACATCCTTTGAAACAGGCGGCAGTGGGACTATTCCCGAACTGCGAATTGTCAAGTATGGTGAAGATGGTACCACTATCATAGCTGAAGAGACTATTACTTATCTAGATATGATGGAGCAGTTCGATGTAATTGGTGACGGAACTACAGTGTATAAATACCAGGGAATAACCAACATTGCGGATGATATATGGAGTGCTGACGATGAAACTGTCGGCGGTTTCAAGATAGAAAATGCAATAATGGGTACCAAGGTAAGTGACCTGGCCGGTCTGGTAGATGGCATGGGAACCGGTACAGATATTACATTTGTTGCTAAAGATGGCTGGGAAACCACACTGCCCTATTCCTCCATATATCCTGACCCTTCGGTCTTTGCACGTCAGGGAGATGCTATAATAGCCTGGTATGCTGACGGGAAGTATGTACCCGATTACAAAGACGGTATGCGGCTGTTCTTTACTCCGGAGGACCATATATACGGCCAGTGGGATATGCATGAAACCTTGCCGGAAGCTTACTGGCACTATTATTATGGCGATGTCATGTATCCATCTTGTGCCGGACTTTCTCCCAAATATATTACCGAAATCAAGGTTTACTCTGTGTCTCCCGGTGATTGGACTCTGGAACTGGATGGTCTGGATATCGGCGGATTGCAAAAGGAAATCAGTAAAACCTATTTTGAGTCAGCTCTTACCTGTACTTTTGGAGCAAACCACAAACAGTCCTATACCGATTCTGAAAACCGAATCTGGGAAGGCATGCCCCTTTGGTTCCTGGCGGGCTTCGTGGATGATGCCGACCAGCATTCGGACAATGCCTTTAACAACGATCTGGCTACTGCTGGCTACCAGGTAGTACTCACAGATGAAGATGGATATTCTGTAACGATCGATAGCCAGGATATTATTCGCAACAATAACTACATTGTTGCCAACACACTTGATGGATTACTCATTCCTGAAACAGATGAAAACTGGCCGCTGAAACTGGTAGGCCCGGCAGTGAGCGGGGCAAACTCTATTGGCAATATCGTAAGTATTGAATTAGTGAGCTCATCATCATTACTTACTCCGCCGGCCCTGACTGCTGACACTGATGAAAACAGGGTTGGACAGGCCATAGAGATCACCTTCACCGAGGATGCTGCATGGGAGAACGCTATTTACAGTATTCTTGTCAACGGTTTAAACGTTGCTGATACCAGATATACGATCTCCGCAGGCAAAATTACCATTGCAGAAAATGTATTTACCGAAGCCAAGGATTATACGGTTGATATCAAGGCTACCGGGTACGAAGATGCTTCTGTAGTGCAAACCATAAACAGTGACAAAGCAGTCTATACAGTAACACCCGTTACAGATTCCGCGTATACCATCGGGGAAACTGCGGCAGGCATCAAGACGATGACTGTTAATGCCGGCATAGCGGGATTTAATTACTTTACTGTGAATATTGAACCGATTGCCTCTAATAGTGGCAGCGAAACAGCAGTCTTTACCCATTTGAGAAATGGCAGTCAATTGCAAATCAACTCAACCAGAGCTGACTTTGACCAAGTTGGTACTGCACAAGCTGGGTTCAATGTAAAAGCCGGGGACATAATCAGAGTTTATATCGTAGATGAGCTGACCAATGCCGTTGATCATAACCCGGTAATTCTTCAATAACAATCACTGCATTGATTATCGTTAGGCAATAAAAATGAGTCGGGTGAAACCCAAGGATGAATGTTTTATTCCAAGGGTTTTGCCCGACCCTGCCTATCTATTAGTTGTAAACAAAGGAGCAGCTATTATGATACCAAAATTAGGCTTCTATAAAAGAGTTCCGGAAGCTTGGCGGATAGGTTATCTAGGTGTTTTTCTTTTCGCCCTGGTTTCCCTCTGCTTTTTTCCAACAATTGCTTGGGCAGAGGAAGCCACGGGAGAACAAATCATTTTAACCTGGTCCCAGGATCCGGACACTTCCCAAACCATAACCTGGCTTTCGCCCAACAGTGATGCCAATAAGCTTCAGTATATTAATTCTGAAGAATATACCGGCGATTTTGAGACGGCAATTCAGGTAGAGGCTGCAGGAAGTCAATTTGCCGCCAGCAGCCAGTACCGTTATTCAATAGTGCTTACGGATTTGGATCCCGATACCCGGTATTTTTACCGGATAGGGAGTGAAGAAAATTGGAGCGCGGTAAAATCCTTTAAAACTGCATCCGGGGCGGAAGATTTCTCCTTTCTGTACCTTGGTGATGTTCAGGAAGGACATGCCGGATGGGGAAATATGCTTGACAGGGTATACGACGAGAACCCCCAGATCAAGTTTGCTTTATTGGGGGGAGATCTGACCAATGATGAAAACGATTTCACCGAATGGGGAGAATTTCTTGGAGCGGCAACCGAAGTATTTTCCCAGATCCCAGTAATGCCTGCCAAGGGCAATCATGACGGGGAACTGTTTTATGGGTTTTTTGTACTGCCTGAGAATGGACCTCAAGATATTAGTGATATCTTCTATTCCTTTGATTATGGAGATGCTCATTTTGTAGTTTTGGATACCAGCAACGTCATTACCGATACTGTCAAACAATGGCTGCAGCATGATCTGCATAACACGGATAAAAAATGGAAGTTTGCGGTTTTCCATCACCCTCCCTATCAAAACTTTGATGATAA
>Ga0116193_1004073_pt1 | contig 10277 bp, 8 predicted proteins | sample AD_UKC115_MetaG_FD_89892 | JGI IMG/M metagenome (GOLD analysis project Ga0116193, IMG submission 89892) | Active sludge microbial communities of municipal wastewater-treating anaerobic digesters from Hong Kong - AD_UKC115_MetaG | ecosystem: Engineered > Bioreactor > Anaerobic > Digestate | place...
ACTACGAGCCGGTGCCCGGCAACGTGCAGAAGCAGCTCGCCGACGCGTACCGGCCGCATGCCGAGGAAGACTGAGGTCTCCGCCCGCCGTGGCCACCGGCCGCGGCGGGCCTGATCCCGCACCGCGGGCCCGGTGCGGCATGGCCGGCGGGCCGGCGGCACCCGGATTGCAGTGGCTCGGGCGATGTCGCGGCCGGAAGTTCCGCGATATCGCTGGCCGTGCGTGACGCCGGCACGCCACGCTCGGCGACACGCCACGCTGCCTTCGCTGATTTTCATTTGCGCCGTGACGACATGCTCCTGCCGTATGATCGCGCGCATTGCCGGCGTGGCTCGCCTGCGTCCCGCCAGGCCCTTCCCCGCCATCGGACTGCGCCGCTCCCGGCGCCGTGCCGTCACGGCGCCCATCGGAATCGACCGGAATGAACGCACGCGAGAGCTGGTTCGAGGAACGACAGTCCGCCTGGCTTTACCGACAGCTCGCCGAGGCCGAGCCGGAAGCGCGCATCGCCACCCTGTTCCGGCAGCTCGCCGACGAAGCATCCGAGCAGGCGCAGTACTGGGAGCGTGCGATCGCCGCGGCCGGCGAGGCGCCGCCCGTGGATTTCGTACCGACCCGCCGCGCGCGGCTGGTCGCGGGCCTCGCGCGGCGTCTCGGACCGCGCCGCGTGAAGCCGGCGCTGGCCGCGCTGAAGGTGCGCGGGCTGTCGGCCTATGCCACGCCGGCGCCGGCCGGCCATGCGATGCCGACCTCGGTCGAGCAGATCGGCCGCGGCCACCGCAGCGTCGCCGGCGGCAACCTGCGCGCGGCGATTTTCGGCGTGAACGATGGCCTGGTGTCGAACGCGAGCCTGATCATGGGCATGGTCGGTGCGAGCGCCTCGACGTCGACCGTGCTGGCGTCGGGCATCGCCGGATTGCTTGCCGGCGCGCTGTCGATGGCCGCGGGCGAATTCGTCTCGGTGCGCTCGCAGCGCGAGATGTTCGAATATCAGATCGGTCTCGAAGCCGACGAGCTGGCCCAGTACCCCGAAGCCGAGGCCGAGGAACTCGCCCTGATCTACGCCGCGCGCGGCCTGCCGATCGACGAGGCGCGGCGTGTCGCGCAGCAGCTCGTCGCCGATCCGCGGCACGCACTCGACGTGCTGGCGCGCGAGGAACTCGGGCTCAATCCGGACGACCTCGGCTCGCCGGGCGGCGCGGCCTTGTTCTCGTTCGGCGCGTTCACGCTCGGCGCGCTGGTGCCGCTCGTGCCGTTCTTCTTCGGCCTCGGTCTGCCCGGTGCGGCGGTGGCCGGTGCCGCGCTCGCCGCACTCGGCCTGTTCGGTACCGGCGCGAGCATGAGCCTGTTCACCGGGCGCAACGCCTGGCTCGGCGGCCTGCGCATGCTCGCCATCGGTGGCGGCGCCGGCACCCTGACCTTCCTGATCGGCTCGCTGGTCGGCGTGGCGACCGGTTGATCTGCCGCACGCCGCGCGGCGGACGCATCACTTGCGGCGGAACGGCAGGCCGAGCTTCGCCAGCAGGCCGGAACGCGGTACCTGGTTGCCGGATTCGGCGTGCCGCGGCCGGCGCGGCTGCCATTCAAGCCAGCCGATCGCCTCGTAGGCGTTGATCGTGTCGAAGACCTCGGGCATCGCAGCCTTCGCCGCGGCCGCGATCTCGTGCAGGCGTGACGGTTTCTCCATCGCCGCGGCGATGCGTGCCTGCACCGGGTAGTCCGTGCCGGTATCGACCCGCCGCGCGAGACGGTAGGTACCGCCGGGATCGAGATGCCGGGCGAGGTGCCCGCCACCGGCGAGCAGCCGGTCGAGCCAGACCAGTTCCTCGTAGGGCCGTGCCGGATCGCCCGCCCGCAACTGGGCGAGATCGGCGGTGGTCACCGCCTGCCAGGCATGCAGGGCCAGACGGGCTCTGCAGTAGGGTTCGAGCGCGCGCAGGCCGCCGTTCGCGAAGAACACGCGGTGTTTCGGGTCGAGAGTCAGTGCCGGGGCGCCGTCGAGGCGGATGCGCGACGGGCCACGCAGCAGTTCGCCGCCGAGGAAGGCGCGCAAGGCGTGGCCGGGCGGCAGTTCCTCGCCGGAGGCCGCGCCCGCCTCATCGCCGGCCTTCCTGACCCGCGAACCGCCGAGCGCGATCTGCTTGTCGAGCTGACGCGACTCGCGTCGCCGCGAATCGCCTGTGCCGCCTTCGATCCGCGTGCCTTCGTCGAGCCGCATCGGCACGGCGAACGCCGGCCGGTCCGATGCGGGATCGTGCTTGAGCACCTCGTCCAGACCGTGTGCGGCCGGCTCGGCGACCTTGGGCGCGCGCGGTCCCGGCACACCACCGCGCTCCGCCGGCAGAGCGGCCGGCGCCGGCTCGGCATCCTCGCGGAAGTAGAAATCGTCGGCCATCGGCGCCAGCTCGAGACCGCCGCCGAGTGCGTCCTCGACCTGACGCATCATGGCGAGGAAACCCGGCAGCTTCAGCGGCCGACGCAGCACGAGCGCGGCATCCATCGCATCCTCGGCCGGGACCAGCACGGCGCAGCGTGCCCCGGCGGCATGCACGCGGTTGCGCGCGAGCTGACCGGCGAAGGTCTGCGGATCGACCACGACGACATCGGCAGCCTCTTCGCTGCCCCAGCGCCAGCGGTACTTGAGCTGGGCCGCAGCCATGCGCAGCAGCAGGCGCAGGTGCGCCGTCTCCTCTTCGGAGACGCCGACCACGGCGATGAGCTTGTCCCGTTTCGCGACCACGTTCCACCCCCGAGGTTGCGGGCCGCCGCGCATCTGTGCACAACGCGGTGCGGCACCCGCCTAGGGTCGCGTCTGCGCCACGCGGCGTCAACGGCCGCCAGACGCAGGCATGTCCATCCGCAGCGGCTACACTTCGCCCCATCCCGGACGTTCCGAGCACCGCGCCCGATGCCGATCCGCCGCCACCTGTCATGCCTCGCTGCGCTGCTGCTCTGTGCGATGCCGGCGGCCAGCCATGCCGACGAACTGCGCGTGTTCGCCGCGGCCAGCCTGAAGCCAGCGCTCGACGAGATCGATGCGCTGCCGGAAACGCGCGCGATCGTGACGGTGATCGGCGTGTTCGCGGCGAGCTCGACGCTCGCGCGACAGATCGAGGCCGGAGCCCAGGCCGATGTGTTCATCCCGGCCGATACCGACTGGATGGATCATCTCGCCGCCGCGGGCCTGATCGACGAAGCGAGTCGTCTCGACCTGCTCGGCAACGAGCTGGTGCTGGTCGCACCCGCCGAGGCCGTACCGGCGCTGCGTATCGCACCGGGATTCGCCCTGCGCGCGGCGCTCGGCGACGGCCGGCTGGCGATCGCCGAGCCACATGCCGTACCGGCCGGCAGATACGCCAGGGCCGCGCTCGAGCGCCTCGCGGTCTGGTCCGATGTCGCCGATCGGCTCGTCACGACGGACAACGTACGCGGTGCGCTGACGCTCGCCGCGCGCGGCGAGGTGCCGCTGGCAATCGTCTACCGCTCGGACGCGACGGGCGAGCCGGCGGTGCGCGTGGTCGATGCATTCCCCGCATCGAGTCACGCACCGATCGTCTATCCACTCGCCATACTGCGCGGCCGCGATTCGCCGGCGATACGCGCCTACGTGCGGCGGCTGCGTTCGGACACGGCGCGCGGCGTGTTCGCACGCCACGGCTTCCGGCCGCTCGCCGCGGACGCGCCGCGATGATCGCCGCGGAGGATGGCCAGGCGCTCGCGCTGAGCCTGCGCGTGGCCGTCACGAGCCTCGCACTGACCCTGCCGCCGGCGATCGCGCTCGGTTACCTGCTCTCGCGCCGGCGCTTTCCCGGCAAGGCGCTGATCGAAGCCTCGCTGAACCTGCCGCTGGTGGTGCCACCCGTCGCGACCGGCTATGCCCTGCTCGTGCTGTTCGGCACGCGCGGTGCGCTCGGCGCCCGGCTCGCCGAGTTCGGCACCGTGTTCGCCTTCCGCTGGAGCGGCGCGGCGCTCGCCGCGGCCGTGATGAGCTTTCCGCTCGTCGCGATCGCCGCGCGCAGTGCATTCGACGGGGTCGATCGCCGGCTCGCGCAGGCCGCCGCCACGCTCGGCGCCGGACCGTGGCGACGCTTCCTCACGATCGACCTGCCGCTCGCCGCGCCGGGACTCGCTGCCGGCGCTGTGCTCGGTTTCGCGCGCGCGTTCGGCGAGTTCGGCGCGACCATCGGTTTCGTCGGCAACGTGCCGGGCGAGACGCGTACCCTGCCGATCGCGATCTGGGAGCGGCTTAACACTCCGGGCGGGGAAGCCGCGCTCGGCGGCCTGGTCGCGGTATCGCTCGCCGTCGCGCTCGCCGCTTCGCTGCTCGCCGCAGGCCTGCGACGTCGCACGCGCGCCACCGCGGACGACACGCATGCTTGAGTTCGACCTGCGCCTGCGCCGCGGCGAGTTCGAACTGTGCGCGGCCTTCGCGAGCCGCGCCCGCCGTATCGCGCTGTTCGGGCCATCCGGCGCCGGCAAGACCAGCCTGCTGCTCGCGATCGCCGGCCTGTATCGGCAGCTCGAAGGCCGCATCGCACTGGCCGGACGGCCGTTGTTCGACAGCCGCGCCGGCATCGACCTCGTCCCGGAAGCGCGCCGGCTCGGCGTGGTATTCCAGGACGACCGCCTGTTCCCGCACCTGAGCGTGCGCGACAACCTGCGTTATCCGCGCCGCGCGCACGCCGGAGCCGGCCTCGGCTTCGACAGGGCGGTCGAACTGCTCGATCTCGGCCGGCTGCTCACGCGCCGGCCGCGTACCTTGTCCGGCGGCGAGGCGCGCCGCGTCGCGGTCGCGCGCGCCCTGCTCGCACAGCCCGAGGCGTTGTTGCTCGACGAGCCGCTGACCGGTCTGCACCGCGAGGCGCGCGCCGAAGTGCTCGAGCGCCTCGTCGCGCTGCAGGAACGGCTCGGGCTGCCGACAATCCTGGTCAGCCATCAGGTCGAGGAGGTCGACGCGCTCGCCGACGAGGTCGTGCACCTGCACGACGGTCGCGTCACGGGCCAGAGCCACATCGCCGCCTTCCGCGCCGGACATAGGCCTGACGCCACCGGCACGTAACGCCGTGGCCGTGCGGCTCAGGCCTCGACCGGCCGGCGCCGCGCGCTGCGTTTGGGCTTGAGCAGGGTGCCCGTGCAGTCGGGCATGCCGCAGCGGCAGGCCCAGATGCGCTTGAGGCGCGACGTATGTCGCTCGGCGAGGGTGATGCTGTAGTCGTAGGTCAGCTCCTCGCCGGCACGGACCGGACGCAGCGTCTCGATCAGCACGCGGTCCTTCCGGCGATCACGGCCCGCGCTCTCCTCGAGCACCGCGCGGCAGTTCGGATCGCAGCTGTGGTTGATCCAGCGCGCGACATTGCTGCCGACGTTGCCGTCGATCACGTAACGTTCGTTGAGCGTGAACAGGAAGGTATGGCCGGACTCGGCACCGCCGCCGTACAGGCGATCCGCCTGGCGATGCGTGATCAGGCGGCCGCGGTATTCGATGAGGGTGGTGCCGGCAGGGATATCGATAGTGGCGAACACGCCGTTGCCGTGGATCGGCGAGCGACGACAGACGATGCGACGGGACATGGTGGAGGGGACTCGAAGCGACTGTGGCTATTGTGCCGTGCGGCACCGGCAGCGCCTAGCCGCCGACGCAACGGAAACGCGCCGGATGCGAACCGGCACGCCAGCGCCCCATCCGCGCACGGGCAGGCGATCCACCGGTCGTCGGCATGATCGCGTCCTCCGAGTCGACCCACCCGCCCGCGGGCAGGCGATCCCCGACCGGTTTCTATCGCCATGAGGGCGGGCGATGCTCGGATCCTGGCCGGGCGTCCGCGACACCTTCCAGCCGACCCGACGCTCACAGGGGGAAACGTGGACATGATGCGAATGATCGGCGCCCTGGCATGGGTGCTGGCCGTCAGCACGCCAGCGATGGCCGGCAATCTGCTGACCAATCCGGATTTCGACAGCGACCTCGCGGGCTGGACGGGCCGCGTGAGCGGTGACGCGCCCCCACCCTACTGGGATGGATCGCTGGGTTATCCAACGCCCGGCGCCGCCGTGGCCGGAGCCTATCTCACGGGCCAGTCGTCTTATGTCGAGCAATGCGTCGACATCGCGAGCCAGTCCGTGGATTTCGTGGCTTACGCCAACATCAGGCAGAGCGGCGGCGGCAACAGTTACTACGGGGAGGCCGCCCTAATGTTCTTCGGCCAGGTAGGCTGCAACGGTTACCTCAGCCAGGCTTTTGCCAAGCCGCGCTGGGTCGGCAATGGCTCGGTGGTGCACCGACTGGACGCCTACGCGATGCCCGCCGGCGCGCAGAGCGTACGGGTATCCCTGCGTAGCGCTGCTTACCAGAGTTCCATCGTGATTGCGTATGACCATGTGGGCTTCGGTCCTGCAGGCACGATCGAACTGCCGGCACCGACCGCCAATCTGCTCAGCAATCCGGACTTCGACGGCCAGCTCTTCAACTGGCAACGACCCCCCCGAGAATGGCAGTGCCTACGCAGTCTGGAACGCCACGGACGGTCATGGCAACCCCGCTCGCGTCTCGCTGACCGCCAACCTCGCCGGCGATAGCATGTCTGTTTCCCAATGCGTCGATACCGCGCTGACCGCGATCGACCTGACCGGCTTCTCCAAAGTCCAGTACGCCACACCGGGCCAGACCCTTCGCCTGACCCTGTTGACATACCCGGCAGCCGGCTGCGACGGAGGCGGCTACACCAGCCTGGTCGAAGCGCTGCCAGAGCTGCAGCCGGATGGCTGGTATGTGCACCGTCTGCTCAACGCGCCACTGCCGGCGTGGCTGCCGATATCTCTTCGATCAATGCCATCACCGATGACCTGTTCTTCGGCGCGGCTGGCAGCGCGCCGGTCACCGACCGGGTCTTCTCGAACGGATTCGAGTAGGAACCTGTCGATGCAGGGCGCGCACGTGCACGCCCGAGACGCTGGCGGTTCGCCTGCGCGGGGGTGATCCGCGCAGGCGACGACCCGATCACTTGCCGAAGCGGTAGCGCACGCTCAGCTCGTAGCTGCGGCCCGGCAGGCGGTAGTACTGCGCATCGCCGATCTCGCTTTCGGCCACCGCGTCGCGGCGGTCGCCGAGGTTGTAGCCATCGACGCGGACTTCCCATTGCTCGACGCGATAGCCGAGACCCGCATCGACCAGGGTGTAGGCGCCGGCACGTGCGGTATTGCGCTTGTTGAGATAGCGCGGGCCGACCCAGTTCGCGGTGAGCGCCGCATTCAGACCGCTGGCCGGCGCGTACAGCAGGCCGGCACTGGCCAGATGCTGCGGCGAGAGTTCGAGCAGCTTGCCCTTCAACTGCGTCGGCGTGTCGCCGAACAGCTGCACGTAGTCGCCGAAACGCGCGTCGTGCCAGGCGTAGGTGCCCTTGAGCGAGAGATCGCCGGCGAGCGTATAGCGTGCCTCGAATTCAGCGCCCTTGAAGCGCTCCTTGCCGGCATTGGTCAGACCCGGCAGGCCGTTCACGCTCTGCGTGACGACGAGGTTTCTGAAGTCCATGCGGAACACGGACAGCTCCCACTCGAAGCGGCCTCGGTCGTGTTCGCCCTTGAGGCCCACTTCAGCGCTGTTCGCGGTTTCCGGCCTGAGGATGTCGGATTCCGCCTCGGGCCCGAGATCGACCACCGCCGGCTTGAAGGTGTTGCGGTAGTTCGCGAAGGCGGTGATGCCGTCCTCGGCACCGCCCCAGAGGCGGTAGCTCGTGCCGAGTGCGCCCGAGAGGCGCGTCTGGTTGCGCTCGTCGCGGCCCGATTCGATGACCGGCGTGCTGCCGGTGAGGTCGGTCACGTCACCCTCGCGCGTTTCGCGGGTGTGGTTGACGCGCACGCCGGCCTCGACGAGCCAGGCGTCGCTGAAGGCGTGGTGCAGCTCGGCATAGGCGCCGGTGAAATCGCGCCGGTCGCTCGCGTGGGTGCGCTCGTCGGTGTGCAGGCCGTGCGAGTCTGGCGCGTTGCTGCCGTCCGGGAATACCGCGTACTCGAAGTTCGCGCTGCGCTGCGAACCGTCGCCGTAGATGTGGTCGATGCCCCAGGCGAGATGCGTGCGCTCGCCGAGCGCCGTGGTCAGGTGCGTATCGAAATAGGCCTCGGTCACGTCGCGGGTCTGGCGGAAGCCGTCGGCGTTCGGCGTGACGCCGTCCTCGGCGAAGTCCTCGCGCAGGAAGCCGCGCGTGTCGTGGACGTTCGACTGGCTCGCGGCGAAGCGCGTGCTCCATTCGCCGAGCGCGGTGTCCTGGACGTAGCCGAACGAGGCGTGCACGCGGTTCTCGTCCTGGCGTGCATCGTCCGGGTGCACGTTCGCATCGAGCGGGAAGCGTGACGACAGCACGCGGCCCTCGCGCGGATGCGGGCTGGCCGGATCCTGGCGCAGCAGCGTGGCATCGAGATCGAAGGTGAAGCGGCCCGCACCGAGCGCGCCGCCGAGGCGGTAGAGCAGATGCGCGCGGTCGTAGCCGGCGCGATTGGCCTCGAGTTCGCGCTTCTCGGCATCGAACAGCAGGCTCGCATTCATGCCGGACGAATCGTTGGCGAGTGGCATCGCCAGCGCGACCTTCGCACTGCCGTGGCTGCCGATGCCGGCCTCGATGCGCGCCGGTCCCTCGCCGGCGGCGTAATGCACGACGTGAATCACGCCGACGAAGCTGGTCGCGCCGTAACTCACCGGCGCGGCGCCTTTGAGCACCTCGATGCGCTCGACGTTGGCCAGATCGAGCGAAGCCAGCGCCGGCACGAACGCACCGCCCCACGGCACGCCATCGACCAGCAGCAGGAACGCATCGAATTCGCGCAGGCCCCACAGCGCCGGCACTGACGAGGCCGGGCCACCGTCACCGCCGGGCGCAATGTCCACGCCGGTGGTGAGGGCGAGTGCGGTGCGCAGGTCATAGGCACCACGCGCGCGCAGCTCGTCACCGCTGATGACGGCGACCGATGCGGCGCTTTCGCGCAGTGGCACTGGCAGCTTCGAGCTGGTGATCTCGACCGTATCCAGGGTGACCGGATCAGCCGCCATGGCCAGTGCCGGCGCGCCGGTGATCAAAGCGACGAACACCGCGCGGGAGAGCGCAGTGGAGCGGAACGTGCGAAGCATGGGCGATTTCCCCCTGGCGATGATGGATGAACTGACGGCCGGCGCATCCGGGCGATGCCGGCCGGTTGGCAAGCCTAGCGACCACGGACTGGCCGGATAACCGCCGCCAGCCCTAAGTCTGAATCCGCCTTGCGACCGATGACCCGCGGCTGGCCGAACCCGGCGACTCGCGGCACACTGCCCGTGATTCCGTCCCTTCCGCATTCCGATGTCGCTGCTCCGTCCGGAACCGCGCGGCCTGACCGTCAAGCTCGCGCTGTTCTTCATCGTTGTATCACTGCCTAGTCTGCTGCTCGTCGAGTGGAGCATGATCGGCTTCGAGTTCGGCCGGCTGATGGATGCGGTCGATCGCGGCAGCCTGGCCGCGGCCAGCGAACGGGCCGCGCGCGAGCTGGGCCAGCGCTGGCCGGCGCCGAGCGCCCAGGCACGCGAATCGCTCGCGACCTGGACCGAGGCGCTGGTGCTGCGCCTCGAGCGTCCCAGCGAGGGGCTGTCGCCCGAGGCGAGCTTCATCCTGATGGAACTGAGTACAGCACCGATCGCCGCGGCCGTGCTCGACGCGGACGCGAACCCGCTGGCCAGCGCACCGCGCAACGCCGGCTGGATGGCGGCGATTCCGGACAAGACGGACATGGTCTGGCGCCTGGCCCGCGGCCGCTCCGGGGCGATCAGCCTGCCCGGTCACGAGGCACCGGAGCGCGTGCGCCGCGTGATCGCCGGCGTGCGCGGCAGCGACGGCCTGCTGCGTGGCTTCCTGCTCGTCGAGCTGCGCCTGCCGTTACCGTGGAACAAGCTCCTGAGCGAACTCGGCGTAGAGTGGCCGATCCTGATTTCCTCGGTGATCGTGTTCGGCCTCTCCTGGGCGTTCTTCCTCGTGCTCTGGGTCACGCGCCGTCTGAACAACGTCGCCCAGGCTGCCGAGGCCTGGAGCCAGGGCGACTTCTCGGCGCTGATCGACGACCGTTCGCACGACGAGCTCGGCCGTCTCTCGGCGCAACTCAACCACATGGCGCAGGACCTGAAGAGCCTGATGCGTTCGCGCGCGCAGCTCGCCACGCTCGAGGAACGCCAGCGCCTCGCCCGCGACCTGCACGACACGGTCAAGCAGAAGGCGTTCGCGCTAAACCTGCAGGTCAATACCGCACGCCGGCTGCTCGAT
>Ga0116193_1004074_pt1 | contig 10275 bp, 6 predicted proteins | sample AD_UKC115_MetaG_FD_89892 | JGI IMG/M metagenome (GOLD analysis project Ga0116193, IMG submission 89892) | Active sludge microbial communities of municipal wastewater-treating anaerobic digesters from Hong Kong - AD_UKC115_MetaG | ecosystem: Engineered > Bioreactor > Anaerobic > Digestate | place...
CTTGCGAAAGCCGGGTCCGGAACCGCCGGAGCCGCGGAAGTTCACCTGCAGCACGGCGTAACCACGGCTGGCGAGCAGTTGGGCGTCGGTGTCGAAGAACCAGTCGTCGGCGACCTCGTACGGGCCGCCGTGCGGATTGAGCACCAGCGGCAAATCCTTTGCCTCACGTCCTGGCGGTAGGGTCAGGATCGCGTGCAGTGCGGTGCCGTCGCGTGCCTCGATGCGCACCGGCCGGCGCTCGCCCATGCGTAGCGGATCGATCGCCGGCAATACGCCAACCAGCTTGCGGATCGTCTTGGCCTTCGCGTCGAACAGGTAGTACGCGCCGGGATCGCGGTCGCTGGAGACGCCCATCAGCACGCGCGTGCCGTCGGCTCCGAAATCGATCAGGCTCGTGAATTCGTCGGGGAACTTGCGCGACAGCGCCTCGTGAAGACGCGCCTCGTTGCGTCGATCGTCGAGGTAGACGGTGCGCGGCCGGCCCGGGAGGAACACGGCCGCATGCGGCGTTGCCGGTCGGCCGGCCGAAAGCGTGCCCCATACATCGGCTTCCGGGTCGCGGGCGAGCACTTCGCGCTCGGCATTGACCGGTGTGGCCAGCACCAGCGCCTTCGGTTCGCCCTTGGCGCTGTAGTGCGCATATACCCGCTTGCCGTCCGGCGCGAAGGACAGCGGCAGGAATTCCTCGCCGATCGCCGCCGCATCGAGCCGTCGCCATTGCGCTTCGGCGTCGTCACGCACGTAGACCGAGCGCTTCAGCGTCTCCTCGTCGATGCCATAGGCGATCCGCACTGCCCCGGATGCATCGGCGAGGAAGGCGAGGCCGGGCGTGCCGATGCGGGCGATCTCGCGTTTCGCGCCACTCTTCGCATCGAGCCGGTAGGCGAGACTGACCTTGCGGTTGTCGAACGGCAGGACACTGACGAGCACGCTGCCGTCGTGCGGGAGCGGCACGTCGATCACGCTTACGAAGCCGCGGTCACGGCCCTTGGCGCGCGTGCGCAACGAATCTTCCTGATTGAAATAGCCGTAGAGATAGCTCTGCTCGGTACCGTCCAGGCGCGTCGAGATCAGCTCGCCGGTTGGCTCGGGTTCGTCGAGCGAGCCGCTCTGTTGGGCCTTTTCGATGAGCAGGCGCTGATCGTCCACCCAGAAGATGCGGCCCGGCAGATCGTGACGCGGCATCTTCAGCAGGCTGACGGTCTGCATGTCCGCGAGCCGGATCACGCGCAGGCCATACAGGCCATCGGCCAGATTGATCCGGATCGCCAGGTGCGCACCGTCGGGCGAGAGATGCGGCACGCCGGCCTCGGGGCGCTGGACGAAATCGGCGATCGGCACCGGCGCGGCGCAGGCCATGCCGGCGATCGCGAACAGCAGGGAGCAGAAGAGATGCAGCATCCTTGGGTGCATGGCGGCTTCCTGTGTGGATGATGGCGACGAGCGCCGGCGGGTGCCCGGAGCGGATGCCGGCAACATGAAGGATGCGCGGCAGGCCGGTCATCGGCCATTGCAATTCTGCAAGATCGCAAAGAAGGCAAAAACTCGGCAGGGTGCTGCTGTCGAATCGCCGGGGTCCGTGCGCGCATGGCCGTGCGGCGTCCGGGCCGGCAAGGACGGCAACGGTCATGCGGCGGAGCGGTCCGGTGCAGCGGGTGGCGCTTGTCCGTGGGCCGGCCTTGGCCGAAGATGCCGGGCCTTTCGAGCGGAGTTCCCCGTGAGCGAAGACCCCATCGACCTGCCGGCCCTGATCCTCAAGCGTGGTGAGGATGCCCGTCTGCGCGCGGGGCATCTCTGGGTGTTCTCCAACGAGGTCGACGTGCGGCGCACGCCGCTCGCCTCGTTCGCGCCGGGCGAGCCGTGCGCGATCCTCGACGCGCAGGAGAAGCCGATCGGCCTCGGCTACGTGAATCCGAATTCGCTGATCTGCGCGCGCCTGGTGAGCCGCGGGCTCAAGCATACGTTCGACCGCTCGCTGATCGTGCATCGCCTTAACGTGGCGCTCGCTCTGCGCGAGAAGCTCTATGCCGAGCCTTACTATCGGCTTGTCTTTGGCGAATCCGACGGTTTGCCGGGCCTGACCGTCGACCGCTTCGGCGACGTGCTGGTCGCGCAGACCACGACGGCCGGCATGGAGCGCATGAAGGAGGCGATCGCCGAGGCCCTGGTGAAGGTGCTCAAACCGGCCGCGATCGTCTGGAAGAACGATGCCGGCGTGCGCGACCTCGAGCATCTGCCGGCCTATGCCGACATCGGCTACGGCGAACTCGCCGCGCCGGTCACCGTGCGCGAGGCGGGTCTCGAATTCGTCGTCGATCCGATCGGCGGACAGAAGACCGGCTGGTTCTACGATCAGCGCGGCAACCGCGATCTGCTTGCGCCGTACGTCACCGGCCGGCGCGTGCTCGACGTGTTCAGCTATCTCGGCGGCTGGGGGTTGCGTGCGGCCGCGGCCGGAGCGACCGAGGCCGTATGTGTCGACGTATCCGCCGCGGCGGTCGAGCGCATCGCTGCCAACGCACAGCACAATGGCCTCGCCGATCGCGTGCGCGCGGTCAAGGCCGATGCGTTCGAGGAGCTCAGGCGCCTGCGCGAGCAGCGCGAACGGTTCGACGTGGTCATCGTTGATCCGCCGGCCTTCATCAAGCGCCGCAAGGATTTCGCCGAAGGACGGCTCGCCTACCGGCGGATCAACGAGCTGGCGATGCAGGTGCTCGCGCGGGACGGCATCCTCGTGACCTGTTCCTGCTCGCACCACCTGCCGCGCGCGGCGCTGCTCGAGGCAGTGCAGCAGGGCGCGCGGCATCTCGATCGCCAGGTGCAGGCGCTGGTGCAGCTCCAGCAGGGCCCCGATCACCCGGTCCATCCGGCGATTCCGGAAACCGAGTACCTGAAGGGCTATATTTGCCGGGTACTGCCGGCCTGACGACGGGGGACGTCGCGCGGTTCCGGCCCATCGCGCGTCGGGGTGCCGGTTTCGCGCGATTCCGCCTGCATCGTGAGAGGTCGAACATGACCCTGTCCGGTCCGATCGTCGCGGAGCGTGCCGCTGCGGAGCTCGCTGCCGCACGCGCCTGCTTCCTGCGCAACGATTATCTGCCGGCGGAACGGCATGCGCGTGCGGCGCTGACCCAGGCACGCCAGGCAGGGGATTTCGCCGCGCAGGTCGAAGCACTGACCTGGCTCGGCGCGGCGCTGACCCAGCAGGGCCACTACGACGAAGCGCTCGAATACCTGCATGGCGCCGTGGCGCTCAGCGCCGAACGCGGCGGTACGCCGCATGCCGGCCGGGCCTGCAACTACCTCGCGGTCGTGCACGAGGAACTCGGCGATTTCCCGCTGGCCGTGGGTTACTACGAGCGGGGTCTGGCCGAGGCACGCGCGCACGCCGATGCCGAGGTCGAGATCTTCCTGCTCGCGAATCTCGGTGATGGCCTGGTCGCACACGGCGATCACGTGCGTGCACCGGGTGTGCTCGCCCGTGCGATCGAGTGTGCCGCGGCGGTCGGCGACCATGCTCACGTGGGCTACTGCCTGTGCGCCCGCGCCCGTCTGCACGCGGCCTGCGGCGCCGACGAGGCGGCATTGGCCGATCTGCAGGCCGCGATCGCGGCGGCCGAGCGTGGCTCGTCACCGCGCATCCTGGCCGAGGCGCTGACCGCGCTGGCCCGTCACCGCGCCGCCGAGGGCGACCGCGATGCCGCGCTCGCGGGGGCCGAGCGGGCGCTCGTGCTGATGACGCGACACGATATCCGGCGCGAGATGTTCCGCATCCACGAGGCACTCGCGGACATCCACGAGGCTTTCGGCGAATACCGCGAGGCGTTGCGGCATTTCCGCGAGCTCCACCGGCTGCGTGCCGGCGTGCTCGACGAGGTGCTGCGGGCGCGCGTCGGCAAGCTCGATGCGCGCATCGCCGAGGAACGCGCACGGCATGCCGAGGAGATCGCCCAGCTCCGGCATGGCGAGCTCGCCCGCGCGCTGAGCGAGGTCGAGCGGCAGGCGCAGGAACTGAAAGAACTGAGCCAGCGCGATCCGCTGACCGGCGTCCACAACCGGCGTCATCTCGCCGATCGGCTCGCTGCCGAACCGAGCATCTGCCGCTGTGCGTGGCCCTGATCGATATCGATCACTCCAAGGCGGTCAACGACCGGCATTCGCATGCGGTCGGCGATGCGGTACTGCGCCGGCTCGCGGCGCTGATGCAGGCGGAATTCGGTGCGGATGCGGTGCTCGCCCGTTACGGCGGCGAGGAATTTGTCGTCGTCCTGCCGGGCTGCGTGTGCGCTGAGGCGATCGCGCGATGCGAGCGGCTGCGCCGTGTGGTGAAGGACGATCTCTGGGGCCGTATCGCATCCAGCCTCGGCCCGAGCCTGAGCATCGGTATCGCCGGGGCCGCGATGCACGCCGACTGGGAACGCCTCCTGGCCGCCGCCGACCACAATCTCTATGCAGCCAAACGTACCGGCCGCAATCGTGTGATCGGCTGAGACCGGCTCACTCAGCCTGCCACGGCGTTCAGCGGCCGAAGCCGTCGAAGAACAGCGTGTCGTCGTCGAAATACCAGATCTTGCCGTCGCCAAAGGCCATGAACACGCGGTTCCCGTCCACTGCGAGCGAACCCTCGGCGAGGCCGTTGTTCGGGTTCGGGAAGCCCGTATTGAAGGCCGTCCAGTGCACGCCGTCGGGCGAGCGGTAGATGCCCAGCGAATAGGTGGTGCTCTGCGGCGTGTTCGGGTCGAACGAGGAATTCATCCCGGAGTGCAGGAACAGCGTGCCCTTGGCAGTGGTCACGATGCGCGAGACCTGCAGGCCCTTGTAGATGAAGTTGGTGACGAAACCGGCAGCCGGCGTGATCGTCTGCGCGGTCATGTCGGCAAAAGCCACCGAGCTGATCCAGTGCGGATCGAGGGCGTTGAAGTACCACAGGTTCGCACCGTTCCACACCACGTTGTCGTCGGCCGTGAAGCCGATCGCGCCGAGGTTGCCGCTGCGCGTAAGCGGCTCCATCGGGCTCGCCGGGTTGCGTTGGCTCGAGTCGTTGGCAAGACAGGCGAAGGCGTCGGCGGGTTTCCAGGTCGCGCCGTTGTCATCGGAATAGACCAGGCCGGCGGTTTCCGTGCCGGCGTACACGCGGCCGTGACGATCCACGTTGATGCTGTAGATCGCACCGTCCGCATCGACGCCGCCGAGCGTGGGGTAGAAGCAAGGTGCCGAGGCCGCGACCAGCGCCGATTCGTCGATCGCGGTGTAGCTGCGGCCGTTGTCGGTGCTGCGGTAGACACGGCTCCATTTCGCACCGAACCAGATGTCGCCGTTCGGCGCACGGGCCATGGCGAACACGCCGAGATTCGCCGGGACGCTCACGGGCGCCGTGATCCACTGATTCGCGCCCCAGTCGTAGACGAAAGCGATGGGATCGTTCAGGTTGCCCTGGGCGCTGGCATGGAAGATGCCGACCACCGGTTCGCTCGCGGCCGTCGTGGTCAGGCCCTCGACGTTGTTCTGGATCGTGACGTAGGGGATGGGCGGCATGAGCGTGAACGTCCCGCTCGCCGCGCGCGCATCGGGTGCGCGTGCAATCACGCCCGGTGTGCCGCCGCCGAGCAGGCCGTAATAGAGGCTGTGATCCGGCGCCACTGCGATGCGCGGGAAGATGCCGACCGGCAGGCCGGTGGCCCAGACCTGCCAGGTCGCGACCTGGGCTGAGGCACCGCCGCTGGCGACGAGCAGTGCGGTGGCGAGGAGGCGGCAGGCGGCGCGAGGGCGTGAAGTCGGCATACGGCGGAGAGTCCGGCGATTCATGGCGGGCTGATCGATGCGGCTGACAGGAATGAGTTGAAAGAGCGCAATGCCCGGCAGTAAGCGCACCGAACGCGTTCACGATCGATGGCGCGGCGCACCCGACCGGCGGCGATCCGGCCGTAGCCATGAACGCCTGTGCGCGCGCCGGCCGATCGGCGACAATCGCGCACCCTCGACATGCCGGTTGCCATGCACTACTTCCACGATCTCGACCCGATCGCCATCTCGCTCGGTCCCGTGCAGGTGCACTGGTACGGGCTGATGTACCTCGGCGGGTTTCTCGGCGCCTGGTTCCTGGGCTGGCGGCGCCTGCGCGCGGGCCGCCTGGCGGGAGTCAGCGAGCAGCAGTTCTCCGACCTCGCGTTCTACGCGATGCTCGGCGTGATCCTCGGCGGCCGCATCGGTTACATGCTGTTCTACGGTTTCGACCAGCTGCGCGCCGAGCCGCTGTCGATCTTCCGCGTCTGGGAGGGCGGCATGTCCTTCCACGGCGGCCTGCTTGGCGTGCTCACCGCCGGGCTGTACTGGTCGTGGCGCAACCACGTGCATTTCTTCGATACGGTGGATTTCGTCTCGCCGCTGGTGCCGATCGGCCTCGGCCTCGGCCGGCTCGGCAACTTCATCGGCGGAGAGTTGTGGGGCAAGCCGACCGATCTGCCGTGGGGCGTGATCTTTCCGCGCGCGCTCGAAGGGCTCGGCAAGACGCGCGAGGAGCTCCATCAGCTCTACCTTTCCGGTGCGCTCGAGGCCGAGGCGCGGCATCCCTCGCAGCTTTACGAAATGCTGCTCGAGGGCGTGGTGATGTTCACCGTGCTATGGCTCTACTCGCGGCGGCCGCGCCCGCGCTATGCCGTATCCGGCCTGTTCGCACTGCTGTACGGCATGCTCCGCTTCGCGGTCGAATTCGTGCGCGTGCCGGATGCGCAGCTCGGTTATCTCGCCTTCGGCTGGCTGACGATGGGCCAGGTGCTGTCGCTGCCGCTGATCGTCACGGGACTCGTCCTGCTCGCCCTTTCGACGCGCCAGCCGAAGCCGGCCTGAAGACCACGGCTCACAGCCATTTCGCGCGGCGCAGCACCACGTAGAGCGTGCTGCACAGGCCGAGCGTGAGCGCGATCATCAGCGGATAGCCCCACGGCTTGTCGAGCTCCGGCATGTGGTGGAAGTTCATGCCGTACCAGCTCGTGATGAGCGTCGGCGCGGCGAGCAGTGCGGCCCAGCCGGCCAGGCGCTTGACTACCTCGTTCTGCGCGACCGTGACCATCGCGAGATTCACGTTCATTGCCGCGGTGAGCATTTCGCGCATCGCATCGGTCGATTCGTTGATGCGCGCGGCATGGTCGGACACGTCGCGGAAATACGGCCGCACCTCGTCGCGGATCAGCAGCGGATGGAAGCGCGTGAGCTGGTTCAGGATGTCCTGCAGCGGCGCGACGGCGAGACGCAGCGTGACCAGTTCCTTCTTCAGTTCGTAGAGCTGCTCGAGCGTGCGGCGCTTGAACTCGTCCTCGAAGATGTCCTTCTCGAGCCCCTGCAGTTCCTCGCGGAACTCGCGCACGATCGGGAAGAAATTGTCGCCGATGAAGTCGAGTACGGCGTAGAGCGCGTAGCTCGGCCCAAGCGCGAGCAGCTCCGGCGACTGCTCGCAGGCGCGGCGTGCCGGCTGGTAGGACAGCGACGCGCCGTGGCGCACCGTGACCAGGTAGTTGCGGCCGAGGAAGATGTGCGTCTCGCCGAATTCGATCTTGCCGGCGACGACCTGCGCGGTGTGCACGACGATGAACAGTGAATCGCCGTAGACCTCGATCTTCGGGCGCTGGTGCGCGTTGTGCGCGTCCTCGACGGCGAGATCGTGCAGCCCGAACTCGTTCTGCAGCTTCTCGAGCAGCGGCTCGTCGGGCTCGTGCAGGCCGACCCAGACGAAGGCATCGGGCAGCTGCAGGAAGTCGCTGATCTCTTCGACCGTGATCGCGCGCCGCTGCCGGCCGGCATCGCTGTAGACCACGCAATTGACCAGCATCGGTGCGGCATCGCTGGTCACAGGCGGATTGGGGGGCGCAAGGCTCATCGCGGGCTCCGGCCGGGCGGCGCGATCATGCCGTACGGCCGCGGCGCCCGGCAATGCGCGGATCGTCGGCCGCACCTCACAGCCGTGTTCGGCTCACGCATCGGAGATGTCGATCGCTGCGGTCGTGGCGAGCATGGCCCCGCTCCGTCCGTGTCGGTCGCACCGTCAACGGCATCACGCACACGCTGACGCAGAATACCCGGCAGCAACCTGCGGAAAGCAAAGACCAGGGAAACGCCGCCGCGGTGCTCGACGATGTATACGCCTACGATGCGGACGGCAACGTCGCTGGTATTACCGACGGGTTCGGCGGCATAGGCACGCGTAGCATGAACTATGATGGCTTGGGCAGGCTGATCAGCGTCAGCGCACCGGCCATGTGGGGCAATGCGGTCTACACATACGATCCGTTGGACAACCTGCGCACGAGCGCGGTGGGCAGTCGCAACTACAGCTCTACCTACGACGCCGCGAAGAACCGGCTGGTGTCATTGCAGTCGTCCACCAGTCCGTCGATCACCTATGCGTACGATGCGCTGGGCAACGTCACGCAGCGCGGCAGCCAGGCGTTCGTCTTCGATCGTGCCAACCGGCTGACCGCAGCCACCGGCAAGGAGAGCTATACCTACGACGGCTGGGGCCGTCGCGTGAGTGTGACGAACACTGCCAGCGGCGCGCGGCGTTACATGCTTTACAGCCAGGGCGGCCAGTTGCGCTACGAGTCTTCGACCGACAAGACCGGCGCCCTTACCACCACGGAGTACGTTTATCTCGGCGGTACGCTCGTCGGGCGGCAGGACTCCACAGCGCCGGTCGATCCGCCAGCAGCGCCCGCCTCATTGACCGTGAGTCCATCACCGGCCAACGGCGCCTATGCGGTGACTTGGTTGGCCTCCACGGGGGCCACGAGCTACGAGCTGGGCCTGCTTCCCGGCACTACGAACACCTGGCAGCCGCTCTATGCAGGCTCCGCGCTAACCTTTGCGGTCGCGGACCCTGATGGCGGCACATACCGGCTGCGCGTCCGGGCCTGCACCGGCACGACCTGCGGGGATTGGACGTATTCGAACTACCACGGCGTGACACCTCGCATGCCTGCGGTCACCGCGCCCGCCACGGCGCAGGGCAGCTACCGGGTCACGTGGAGCGCGCCGGCCTCTGCCACGGGTTACACGGTCGAGGAACAGGTCAACGGCGGAACGTGGGCGAGACTATTGACCGGTACCACGGCGCTCGGCATCGATCGACCCGGCAACGTACCCGGCAGCTATGTTTATCGCGTGCAGGCGTCCAATGAATACGGCACGCGCGGTTGGGCTTATTCGACGGCCGTCACCGTAGTGCCGGCGGTACCCGAGGCGCCGGTGTTGAGCGCGCCCACCCCGAACCCCAGCACGACGGGGAGCTACAGCCTGAGCTGGGCGGCGGTCGGCAGGGCGACCGCGTATGTGCTTTCCGAGCAGGCCAACGGCGGCAGTTGGGTGGACGAGGCGCCCACGACGGACACGCTGCGCGCGTACGTGAACGTGGCCAACGGCAGCTACGCGTACCGCGTGCAGGCATGCAACGCGGCCGGCTGCAGCGTCTGGAGCAACGTGGTCACGGCGAGCGTGGCACAGCCGGTCGCGCCGGGTGCGCCACCCTCGCTGAGTGTCGCGCCCAACCCGAGCCCGGACGGCCATTACACCGTGGCCTGGCCGCCGGTCACGGGCGCCACGTCCTACGTGCTCTACGAACGGGCCAACGGCAGCGCGCCGCAGGTGATCGGTCTGAGCACACCGACGGCGACCGCGGCGAGCTTCACGAACCGGGCCGATGCGACCTACACCTACACGGTGCTCGCTTGCAGTAGTGGCGGGTGCAGCGCGCCGAGCGCGAGCGTCGAGGCGGTCGTCGCGCATACGACGGGCCTGCCCGCGCCGGCCACGGTCAGCGGGCCGACGACCGCGCTGCGCTCGGGCACGGCGTTCAACGTGCTGTGGTCGAGCGTGGCCGGGGCGAGCCGCTACGAGGTGCAGGAGACCGCACTGCTCGACACGCCGGTGGCGACGGTCTACGGCACGACCGCGACCCTGATGGGCTTCACCCGCACCACGCGGGACACGTCCGAGTTCGAGTACCGGGTGCGGGCCTGCGACGCGAACGGCTGCTCGCCGTGGAGCGCGATGTGGGCGCACGTGACGATCGACAACGGCACGCAGCGGGCGCAGGGTTACAGCACGGTCGCAAGTTACTACCACACCGACGCGCTGGGCAGCCCGGTCGCCGTGACCGGGGCGACCGGCCAGCTCACGTCGCGGCGGCGCTACGAGCCGTACGGCGCGCCGGCGGACGGCAGCTATGCGGACGGCCCGGGCTACACCGGGCACGTGACCGATGCGGCGACCGGGCTGACGTACATA